>JACCDX011234376.1_pt1 | contig 10139 bp, 12 predicted proteins | sample 7449681 | NCBI WGS metagenome assembly JACCDX01 (sample SAMN15323450, study PRJNA562643) | freshwater metagenome | isolation source: river surface water | place: USA:Blue River Watershed | collected 2017-08-18
AGATGGTGTGAAGAATATGATGGTAACCCGTATCGGTTTACAAGTTCGTTTCACTAATGCAGAAACCGGAGTAGTATTTGGAGCAAGTGGTTTGGGTGAAGCTAAAACTACTAGAGAACTAACATTCCTATCAGATGCAACTGTGGATGAAGTTAAATTCAATCAATCAACTATTTCTATTGCAACAAAGAAAGCATTGGATATTGCTTGTGCAAGGATTTTGGATAGAATGGTTAAAAAAGGAATATTCGAAAAGTAAATAAAATGATAAAGTTAAAAGATTTACTTAAAGAAGATAGACCGTTTCGTATTCCAAAAAGTACTTGGATGCCAATACTTCGTTCTGAAATACCAGATTTTAAAAAGAAAATATACGATTTAATTGCAAACGCATACGGGCCAATTGGTGGACACTCCAATGTGAAGGATAAAGAAGATATCCCAAATGAAGGAGATTTCTTCGATGTAATTGATATCGATGGTGATGATGAGATAGATGCGGCTACAATCGCTAAACACAAACCATCTGGTAAAAAATTTGTTGCATTAGGACACGATGGTTCGACAGCAGGTAAATCAGCAGCAGTAAATCATCAGGTAGATAAACTTAAAAAGGGTGGTTATTATGTAGAAGTATCTGGTAAAATGAGAGATATATTTATAGGTAAGGGATTGGCACCTGTTACCGATGAAGATAGTGTTCGTAGAGCCTTAAAGGGTAAAGAAATCAAATGGAATGGCGATGGTTCATATGATAGAAAAATAGGTGGTAGTATTCACACTAAAATGATGTTTGGTAAACCAAAATAAAATGATAAGATTAAGTAGTTTAATCAACGAAGTAGAAATTGCGCCAGGTCATGAAAACGATAGAGATATGGTTGTGGGTGTTGCTGAAATTCTTCGTATGGTGGATGATATGAACAATAGAAAAGAAATAGCAGAAGCTATGTTAAGAAAATTCAAATCAGAAGATGTTATACATAATGCTAGTGAGTTTTTAACACTTTGTGGAATAACCAAAATCTAAAATTATTAAAGGGAGATTTATTCTCCCTTTTTTTATATTTATAGGTAACTAAATAATATACCTATGAAAAACCTATTATTTTTATTAGCATTTATCCCAACCCTAGCTTTCTCACAAGTTAGTAGTTGGCGAAGCAATCCACCTACACCTCAAAGGTCTACACCATCAATATCACCATCTATTTCACAAAGAAACGATGTTAGTAGATGGAGAAGTCAACCACCATCAAGAGGATATGATAGACCTATAAGAACAAGACCTGGTTCAAATATAATTGTTAGAGACCCATGGGGTTGGAATAATTGGGGATGGGGATGGAATAGATGGGATATGTGGGGAGCACCCGCATTTGGTTGGAACTTTTGGAATCCTGGATTTTACTTAAACGATTGGGGTTATAGACAACCTGCAAGAGTGTATGTTTATGATAATGGTAGAATGGATACTATTAGAGGTAAGAAACCAATTATCAGTTTTGGTATTCAAAAAACAGGTGGTAATCAAATTGGTGGATTTGTTACTATGGGAACTAAAGCATATTTTATAGCCGAATACAATTCAACATTTGAAAGAGATAATTCAACATTCTTTCCTTACGGTAATATAACACAAGTCGATTTTCCAATGGTGAGTGATTTAGTAGAACAAAGAAGTTTCTATGTTGGTATTGGTAAAAGAATTAAAAGAACAGGCGTACATCTTATGGTTGGTAGTGTGACTGAAGATGTTAAGTGGAGAGGTAAGGATGAAATTGGATATATTACTTTTCCAAAATATAAAGATAGATTTACAACTGTTAAAGTTGGAGCGTTACATGATTTCAAAAATTTAACGATAAAGTACGATTATGACCCAATAGTCAAAAATAGCACTTTTGGTTTGGGCATCAATTTCTAAAATGAAAAAATGGGTATTTGTTTTAACGATAATTGTTATATCTTTATTCGCTACTGAAGCGATAGGGCAAACTTATACCCAAACATATCGGGATAAATGTACCGGTGAAATTAAAGTTGCAACAACCACAATGGCAAATGGGTTTGCAACAGTATCCTTTTACAATCAGGTCAGAGTATTTTCTCCGCAAGAAGTAATGGCAGGTGCAGTTCAACTTTGGATAACTGCAACTTATACTGCATACTCAACGATGGGATGCCCAACTAATCAGGTTGTTCAACAAACAGTAACAAACGCAGTAGCACAGGCAACATCACAGGCTGCATCAGCAGCAGCTTCGGCAGCAGCATCAGCGGCTAGTTCGGCTGCTTCATCTGCAGCAAGTTCTGCAGCCAGTGGAGCTGCTAGTTCGGCCGCAAGTGGAGCCGCTTCTGGGGCAGCAGCATCATCAGCGGGTTCTACACCACCACCGGCATCATCAGGAAGCAGTGCTTCTGGGGGGTCTGGAAGTAGTTCTGGTAGTAGTTCATCTTCATCATCTTCATCTAAAACAGAAACTAAAACGGAGACCAAATCTGAAACTAAATCGGAATCCAAATCTGAAAATAAGTCCGAATCAAAAGAAGAATCTAAATCTGAAAGTAAATCAGAAGAAAAGAAAGAGGAATCCAAATCGGAAGATAAGCAGGAAGAAAAGAAGGAAGAAACTAAAGAAGAAAAGAAAGAGGAGAAAAAGGAAGAAAAGAAAAAAGAAGAAAAAAAGAAATCCGTAGCAAATCCAATGATGTTAGCTAGTGATTTAGCGGGCACGGAAGATATGGAAGGTAGATATGCCGTAATGATGAGTGTAGGTGTATCTAAATCATCTCTAATGGGGGATAAATCGTATTCAGCTACCGCACTTATTTGGAGTACTATGAATCAATTTGCATTGAGTGCTGGTGTTACTAAGATGGATTTCGAGGAGGGCAAATTAAATGCCATACATTCTTATGGAACTACATTTGCGTACCTTAGAGGAACTCTTATGAACCTTAATGGGTACACCTATATTAAACCACACCCTAAGTACGGAACATTTGGATACAATGTTGGTATTATTACCTTAATGATGCCTAGAATTGGTGAAAGAGGTTACGATGTATCCCTAAGTGCATCCGCAGTTGGGTTTTGGATGAAACCATTTCAGTATAGTAGAAAGGTTACCCTAACTCCACAATTATTCGTAATGCAATCACCAATAGCGTGGAATACAATGACGGGAAATAGTTCGGTAAGTAGAACGCCAGGAGCAATTGTAGGATTAGGGTATGATTATAAAATAAGTAAAAGATTTGCACTATCAACGGCGTATAGAGGAGCAATGACCTTTGAACCTAAGTTTAATTTAATGCATAACTTCCAAATTGGTTCAAAGATGTTATTTTAGAACAAACTAATATTTATACACATAAAAACACGTCTTATGAAAAAATTTGTTAATTTTAAAAATATTGCCATAGCAGCTTTGGTAATTTATATCCTTTTACAATGGTTTAACCCAGGTGGAGTTATGCCAGGAGGAAGAACTATCAGAATTGATGGTAAAAAATATGAAGTATTAAAACACACAATTGACACCGTTGAAGTTGAAAAAATTAAAACGGTAACTAAAAAAGGTAAAGATATTATACATGAAGTAATTGATGTAGATACTTTAGTTCTTAGAGAATTAGTAAATGTAGATACTGCCGCATTACTTAAAGATTACTTAGCAAAAGTAGTTTATAAAGATACATTGAGATTGGATGATGGTTTAGGATTTGTAGCCGTAACTGATACTATACATAAAAATAGAATTGATGGTAGAACATTCACTGCAAATGTAAAAGAAAGAATCATCAAAGAAGAACTTATTGTTAAAGAGCCTGCAAAGAATCAATTATATTATGGTTTGAATGCTGGATTTAATAAAGAAGATTATGTTTCTGCGATTGGAGCTGGGTTAATCTTAAAAACTAAAAAAGATAAAATTTACCAAATTGGATTGGGTGTAAACAATAGAACAATTGATGGAACTAATGGTTCATTATCACCTTATGTTGGCTTTGGTACTTATTGGAAAATTAAAGTAAAGAAATAGAATGATAAAGCTAAAGGATTTACTAAATGAAGAAAAGCCAGGTTTGTGGGCAAATATCAGAGCTAAACAAGCTAGGGGTGAAAAACCTGCACATGGTAATTCTGATGCACACAAAGATGCAGTTAAAGCTGGTAAGGAAATAAATAAAGAAGAAACTCTTACTGAAAAGAAATACTATGTAACTTACAACTTAGGTAGAGGAAGGGGTAAAGATTTAGAAAAAGAATTTGACCCAAAAACATTTAAGACAACTGGTAAACCAAAAGTATTTAATTCATATAATGATGCCAAAAAATATGCTGAAAAAATGGAAAAGATGTTCCGTAATTCAATAGGCGGTGGAACTGCATATTGGGTATCGGATGAAAAAATGAATCCAATAAAAGAAGCAAAAGCACCTTACGAAGTATATCATAAATCATATACATCAGCTATTGAAGCAGCTAGAGAATATGCGGAGAAGAAAGGATTTGAAATAGATAATGATGATTCTTTTAGAAAAATCGGAATGGGACCTCGTAAACCATCAGAGGGTAAAACTAATAGTTTTAGCATACAACTATCTAAAGATGGTAAGTTACAAAGAAAGCAACTTCATATCCAAGTATATGGTATGAAAAATTCTTACGAACTAAACGCCTACATAGGATAATAAATGAAACTTAAAGAGTGTATTATTGTATCTAAGGAAATAAATGATAAGTTTATTCTAGCTAAAAATAGAGATAGAGCTTATAATCCATCTTTGGAAATTGTACACACTATTATTGATGGTGTGGAAGTTGCATATTTACACGATTTGGTAACTGATTGGAGTGAAGGTTTGAATGAAAACGGTATTGGTGTTGTAAACTCCGCACTATTGGTTGGACATGATGAAGCAGAACATAAAATTGTAAAAAAAGGTGGAAAGCCCGGTCCTGATGGTGATAAAATGAGAAACATTATCAAACAACCTACCTTAATGAAAGCAGTAAGAGCTGCATTACTTTATAAAGGTAAGAGTGGGTTATCTTTAAAAGGTCATACATTCGTATCATCACCAAAGCACATGGTTAGTATTGAAACCACATCAAAGCATAAGCCTGATGTTAAACTTCAAAACTCCGAATCACCTGTTGTTCGTACAAATCACGGACATATGTTCACCGATGCCGGATATACAAGTGGCGAAAAATATCTAAGTTCAAAATTAAGAAAAATATCAGCAGAAAAATCAGTTGATAAGGTAGAAGATTGGAAAGGAATAGCACAAGCTATGAGAAAGGAATACTTTCCAACCAAACCTCAATTGAATATGAAAAGAGATACAAAAGAGATGTCTACATCATCTCAAACTGTAATGAACCTAACTGATAAGGTATTGCAAATAACCTACTTTAAGGAAAAAGTAAACGAATTTAAGGGTATTAATAGACAATTACCCGAAGGGTATCAACCTAAGATTACAATTGAGGTAATCGCAGTTTAATTTCAACATTTTAATAGAACCATATTTATATACATACAAAATGTAAATATAGTAATATGTCAACAGAATTCGAATTATTTAAAGGAAAGAATCTAAGTTCTCTATTTGAGGACATATATAACAACCAATTATCAAAGAAATCAAAAATAAGTGCTTTAATAGAAGAACTTAAAAAAATGATTAAACACTCCGGTGATGTGGCAAGTGTGGGCCCTATTTTATCTTCACTAATCGATAGTTCGGTAAAAAATGATGACCAATTGGTTAAGTTGGCAACAATTGCAACCAAAATTATAGCATCGGAAAAAAAGGCAGAGGGGCAAGAAGGTTTCTTAACCGAGTTTGAAAAAAATCAATTATTACAAGATTTAGAAGATACTAAAGCAGAAGTTGAAAGAGTTGATGATTTGGAATTTGAATTGGAAGATTTAAAAAAGAAAATGAAATAATATGGCATTAGATAATTCACAAGGTTCGGTTACTTCCGTACAAAGTCCTGGAGTTAAGCAACCAATGGGATTTGGTATTGTTTATTCAGTTATTTTAGATGAAAATCATCCGTATTTAAAAGGAAGTGTTAGTAAAGAACAAATAGATAAGCAAGGAGAAGCGGCGTATATGGGTGCGATTCAATATAGAATCACAGGTCAACCAAGTACGGATGATGCTTCACTTCCTGTGGCGTTTCCATATGATAAAAATTTTAAAACACTGCCATTAGTAAACGAATCGGTTGAAATACTTCAAAATAGTGGTGTATCGTATTATAGAAGAATTGGTTTGGAAAAAACACCAAACATAGATAGTAAAAAAACATTAATATCTGAATTATTCCCACCTGAACAACAGGCTACCGATGTAAATAAAAATTACAAAACGGTCCAAGAAACAGGAACTACAATGACTAATGTCAATGAAGCATCTAAATATGATAAATTTGGTGAATATTTTCAAGAAGAACCTGGAGTACATAAATTAAAATTATACGAAGGTGATAGTTTAATTGAAACTAGATTTGGACAATCGGTAAGATTTTCTGGCTTTAATAATTCTCAAAGAATATTTTCCCCAACCATAATAATTAGGAACAATGAAAATGCCGAATCAAAAAAACAATTAATAAAATTACCAACCGAAGAAGATATAAATAGAGATGGTAGTATAATCGTCTTAGGTTCTAATCAGTATCAATTACCATTCCAACCCGGTACGGTATCGGATAAGGGTTCATCTGATTTTGAAACTAAACCCAATTCGTTTAAAGCTTTTCCATCTAAATTAATAGGAGACCAAATTTTAATTAATTCTGGTAGAGTTATAATTTCATCAAAGAATGCTGAAATGATATTCTTTTCAAAAAAGAATTATGGATTTATATCCGATGGTGCAATGTCAATTGATAATAAATTAGGAATTGATATAACCGTTGGTGATAACATAAATGTAACGGCATCGGATAGAGATATAAACTTTAATACATCTAATGGTAAAATAAATTTAGGTAATACAAAGTTAGAACCATTGGTTAAAGGTGATAGTTGGGTTTCTTTAATGGAAGAATTGATAGATGCCATAGTAGCACAACAATTTTTAACACCATCTGGGCCTTCGGCAACCGGACCTGTAAATAAACCAACCTTCAATACAATAAAATCTAAATTAAAATCCGTATTGAGTGAATTAAATAAAACTTCTTAAAAATGTCTTGGGAGGTATTTAAGCAAAATATATTAAATGTTGTAACTAATCCAGAATCTATAAATTCAACGGATGCTGTTGCCGATTTATATGCAACCGAATACGATGCTGCTATAAAAAGGGGAGGAGATATTTTATTTCAGGCAAAGATGAAAACTGGAAATGTACAATCTTTGAAATTATTAATTAAATCTGCGTTGGATAGTGGTGTATCTCAAAAAGAGCCATACGATTTAGTTGGTGAGATGGGGAAGGGTGTTTTAGCGTATTGGGCTGGTGCACAATTAGACCCATCATCAGTGCCATCCCCTCCCTCAACACCACCGGCTACCGGAGCAGTTCAAAATATTCAAATTGTATCTATTGTATGTACTAATAGTGGACAATGGCAACAACCCACATTAGGAGCAGGTAGTGAACCCGATTTGAGAGAAGGTGAAACTGAAAACGATGATATGCCTGATACCGATATTGGAGAAACAGAGGAAATATTAGGTGAAGTACCACAGGATGAAGAAGCCGATGAACCTCAGGAATTACAAGAAGAAGAATCATCATTTTTTAATACACAGGCAGAAGAAGTTGAAATTAGTGGAGTAGACCCAATAACTGACCCACAGGTAATACCACCACAACCTGCACCGATTCCAATAGATACATCAACTCCGGCTGACCAACGGGTACTACCTCCTACAACACGAAGAACCGGTGGTGGCGGAGCATCGGGTGGTGTAGACCCAACTAACGCACCTATTGCAGATGTTACAGGACCAAGAATAACTTCGAATGTGGGAAGAACTGCACCCCCACCTCCACCTGGTTTAGCGAGTTTTGGAAATGGTAATATACCAAGAGACAAATTAGGAAGTATAGATGCATCATATGGAGGAGGGATATTGCATATTGAAGCGGCAAAGATGTATAATAAAATGATAGCACAAGCCAAAAAAGACGGAATTAAGTGGAGAGTATCATCTACATATAGAGATTATGCGGGGCAAGTTGCTTGTTTTAAAAAATATGGGTCTGGTAGTGCAGCTAAACCAGGCTTTTCACCACATGGTTGGGGGTTATCAACGGATTTTGGAGAGATAGCTGGTATGCAAGAAGCTAGAGCGAGAGCATTAGGTGTTAGCCGTGCAACTGCTGCGCCTGCTAGATATACACGTGAAAATTCTAAAATATACCAATGGTTGGCTGTAAATGGGCCAAAATATGGATGGTATAATCCATATAGATTAGCAGACGGTGGTGGTATGGATGAAGCTTGGCATTGGGAATATTGGGGATTTTACACATTAACTAAAGAACAAAGACAAGCGTAATATGGGAGCTATACAACCAACCAAAAATCATAAGTTAATAATTGATGAGTTTATACGATATGCTCAACAACATTTAAGTACGGTTAGTGGTATTGTAAATACGGTATCCACATACCCACCATTAAATACACCTGGACCTGGAATACTTAACTGGTCCGGATATAGTGTACAACCAGCAAATTTATCAGGATTGACATCCGATGAATTTCTTGAAGAAGCCGAAGCGATAGAACGTGACATCAATGAGGAATACCCTGCAAATCAGCAATTGTATGAAGAACAATTTGAAAGCGAAGAAGCTGCTATGGAAAATAATAGCGATGTTACGGAAGAATCGGCATTTACTCGTGTAAGGGAATATAATAATGAAAAAGAGGGAGCAGTAGACCCAATAACTGACCCACAAATAATACAACCACAACCGGCTCCAATTCCATTAGAACCAACACCACCTCAAGATTTACCAGAAAGAACGGTAGCAGGACCTGTTGGTAGAGGAGACCAAGCATTATTTAAAAAATGTGGTAATGGAGTATGGCCTGCGGTAGGTACGGCTCCTAATTTCCAAGTAAGTTCTACACAAGCCGGTAAATGTCCAAGATATTGGTATAAAGTAAATACCGAATATATGACAAAAAATTGTACGCAAATAATGTTCCCAACTGCAAGTGGGGATAAAAAAATAACCGTACACAAAGATTTAGCAGCCATTGTTAAACCTGCAATTGTAAAAATAAAAGCATTGGGCTTACAAAAGTATATTCAAAATTGTGGTGGTGGTTTGGCAGTGAGAAACGTAACGTGTGGAAGTAGATTATCAAATCATAGTTGGGGGACCGCAATTGATATGAACACTACTCTATATCCTTATGGTTATAAATTTAAACCGGATGGGATTTATGCTGGTAATGTAAAGATAAGAGATTTGAATGAGTTTGATAGAGGATTCCAACAAGTGGCAGCTATATTTAAATCACAAGGGATGACTTGGTTAAGTAATAATGACCCGATGCACGTTTCAATATATGAGTAATAACCATAATAATTCCCAAAAATAACAATTTAAATATTTATAAACATAACAAATAATAAAGTATGAATACGGATAAATTATTAAAAGCTATTCAAATTCTTATTAAAGAGGAACTTAAAGAACAATTACCCGCTTTAATTAAGGAAGGTGTGAAGGCTGAGATGAAAAAGATGTTAGCAGAGGGTAAAAAACCTGCTAACCCAAAAACTACTGGATTATCAATGGCTAAGGCTATGTTAGATGATGAGCTTATTGAAGAATCGGTATCTAATAACTTAGTACCACAAAAACAATTCAGTAAAAACCCAATGATTAATCAAATCCTTAATGAAACACGTGGTGGACTACCACAAGGAGATGGTGGGTTTAGAACGATGAATTTTGGACAAGGTGATATGAGTTCAATTGTAGGTAGAACGGCAATAGCTGAAAAAATGGGTTATGGTGATTTAGCAAAAGGACCTCAACCAACTGGATTGGGTGTAAGTACTGGAGAAGCTGAATTGGATAAAGCTTTTAACAGAGATAATTCAGAATTGGTAAAAAGATTTAAGAAATAATAA
>JACCDX011485402.1_pt1 | contig 10138 bp, 4 predicted proteins | sample 7449681 | NCBI WGS metagenome assembly JACCDX01 (sample SAMN15323450, study PRJNA562643) | freshwater metagenome | isolation source: river surface water | place: USA:Blue River Watershed | collected 2017-08-18
GGTCGATGATGCCGGCGCCGAAGAAATGCGCCCACACCCAGTTCGCGAGGTTGCGCGCGAAATACGGGTTGTCCGGCTTGGTCAGCCACTCCGCCAGCACCGCCCGGCGGTCCTCGCCCTTCGGAATCTCCGGCTGCGCGCCGCCGAGGAACCGCGGCGCCACGTCTTTGCCGCCGACGGGATGGCGCACGCCGCCGGTGCCATTGTTGTAGACCACGGTCTCGCGCGGGTCCTCGCCGGGTTTGCGTCCGACCTGCGAGAAGAACGACGCGAAACCGTAGTAGTCGTTCATCGTCCAACGGTCGAAGGGGTGGTTGTGGCACTGCGCGCATTGCATGCGCACGCCCATGAAGGCCTGCGCCACGTTCTCCGACAGCTTCAGCGGGTCGCGCTCCACTTTGTAGAAATTCGCCTCCGGCGTCTCGAAGCTCGGCCCCGTCGCGGTCAGCAGCGCCTTCACCATCGCGTCCGCCGGCACGCCGCGCGTGAGCTGCTCCTCGATCCACTCGAAATACATCAGCGCCGACTTCGGGCTCATCTGCACCTGCTGGTCCGCGCTGCGCACCTGCAGCAGCTCCGCCCACTTCATCACCCAGACGTCGACGAACTCTTTCCGCGCCAGCAGCGCGTCGACCGTCGCCTCCCGCTTGCTCGGGGAAGCATCCGCGAGAAAGCGCCGCACCTCCTCCGCGGTCGGCAGCGTCCCGGTGATATCGAGCGTCACCCGGCGCAAAAACGTCGCGTCATCCGCGACCGCCGAGGGCACGAGGCGCAGCTTGCGCAGTTTCGCGTGCACGAGCTCGTCGATATAGTTGTTCGCGGCGACCTTCGGCCACGTGAACTTCAGCTTCTCCGGGACCGCGATCACCTGCACGCCGGCCGCCTGGTCTTCGTAGCGCGCCGTGATGAAGGCTTCGCCCCGCCCGAGCGCCGCCGCCCGGCCCGCCGCCGACACTTTCACGACCGCGTCGTTGTTGGTCATGAAGGCCGTCAGCGCCGTCACGTCCCGGTCCGTGCCGTCGGAGTAGAACGCGCGCACGTTGAGCTGCTGCGCCGCGCCCGCGCCTTCCAGCACCGAGAGCGCCGGCGCGATCTCGAGGCGCACGACCTTGGCCGCGGCGCCGTCGTCCTTCGGTGCGCCGGCTTTCAGCCACGCGAGCAGCGTGCCGTAGAGCTCGCTGTCGGGTTCGAACAGTTTCCCGCCCGTGTGCGGCACCTTGTTGGTCGCCTTTTCCAGCAGCAGGCTCTCCTCCGGCAGCGCGAGGTTGATGCGCCGGCCGATCAGCTCGCGCGTGATGCGGTGGTAGTCGCCCTGCGGGTCGTAACCGAAGAGGGAAAGATGAAACCCGTCCTTGCCGCGCGACGCGCCGTGGCAGCCGCCGGTGTTGCAGCCCGCCTTGGTGAAGACCGGCATCACGTCCTTGGTGAAACTGATCGGCTCGTTCATGCCCGAGCGCTCGACGCTCACCGGCACCGTCACCGTGCGGCCCCTGAACTTCACCCGCAGCTCCGTCCGGCCGTCGCTCAGCGGCGTCAGCACCGCCCGCTGCAGCGCGGCGAACTTCTTATCCGCCAGTGCCAGGGCGGCCTCCGACGTCACGTCGCGCGTCACGCCGTCCTCGTAGGTCGCCTGCACCACGACCGCCTGCCGGTCCCCGCGCGTCGTCAGCCGCACGTCGGCGGGAAACACCTTCAGGTCCGTGAGCGTCGCCGCGCCCGCGGCCAGCGCGGGCAGCAAGCCGAGCAAAATCAGTCGCAGTTTCATTTCGCGAGCGCGGCCGTCGCCGTCGGTTGGGTTTCCTTCATCGCCACGGGTTTGGCCTTCGGCGCGTCGATGCGCAGCACGCTGCCGACCGCGATCTGCTGCACGATCGGCTCGCCGTCCCGCATCATGGTCACGCGCACCGCCACGTTCTTGTGCGTGCCGGCCGGACTCTTCTCGTTGGTCGTCACGACAAATTCCGCCGTCTTGCTGTCCTTGGTGATTTTCACCGGTTCCGCCGTGACGTTGTCCGGCAGGCCCGCCAGCCGCGCCTCCGCCTCGCCTTCGAAGGCGACCAGCTGCTCCAGCGCGCAGACGACCTTGGCGGTCTGCCCGCGCTCGACCTTCGTCAGTGCGATCTTGCCGCCGAGCATCGCCGGCGCGACCTCCAGCGGCGCCAGCTGCGTCGCGACGTGCGCGAGGCCGCCCTTCACCGTGGCCGACGCGACGATCGCGACCTTCCAGCCGCGCGTCTCCGCCTTCGCGGTTGTGTTGAGTTTGTAATCACCCCGGGTCGCGCCTTTCGCGATCACCAGGTCCGTGGCGGAGCTCACGCCGGGCGGATTCCACAGCATCTTCAACGTGATCGGCGCGTCGAAGCCCTCCGCCCGCTCCGCCTCGACCCGCAGCATCATCTCGCCGCTCTGCACCAGCGGCACCTTCGGCTCGACGATGCGGACCTTGAAGGGCACCGCCTCCACGACGGCGGCCGCGAGGCGCGTCACTTCCGAGCGCACGTAAACGGTGTCGTTTTGGATGCGCACCCAGTCCACGCCGTGCCGGTAGCGGCTCGTCACGCCCGCCGCCTTGGCCGCGTCGACCGGCGCCGCGCTCGGCGTCAGCAAATTCCCCGCGAGCGCGGCGTCGTCCGCCGCCTCGAACACCACCGGCACCGCCGACAGGCTGCCGGGCACCGTCTCGGCCTGCGCCGTGATACCCGCCGGCAAGCCGTCGAACGCCACGCGCACGTCCTCGTTGCAGAGGTCGCGGTTGAGATTGAGCAGGACCGCGAACCGGTTGCCGCGCGGCACGGCGAGGGACTTGCGCGTCTCGTAGTCGTAACGCGCCGTGTCCGGGATCGAGAGCACGATCTGCGGGCGCGACTCCGCGATCTCGACGCGGTAGGTGTGGAGGGGACCGCCGCGGCCCAGCTGGTCCGCGATTTTCACCGTGTGGTCGCCGTCGTCCGCGATGCGCACGCGCAGCCAGCTGTCGGGATGGCCGACCGCGTCGTCGTTGTTCCCGAGCTGGTTGCCCTTCGGCCCGTAGACCGTGAGCACCGGGTCGAGCGCGGAGCCGAGCCGGCGGGCATACACCGCGAAGTCGAGCTGCTGACCTTTCTTCGCCTTGAATTTGAAGAACGCCGCCTCGCCCTTCCGCTCCAGCACGCCGTTCAACGCGAAGGGCACCGGCAGCCCGACCGGCGTCGCGGCGGCCAGCGTCGGACCGCCCGTGGTGACGGGCGCATTGGGAAACGGCACCACGCGGAGACGATTGGGCGATGCTGCCGCCGTCCCGCTCTCCGGCAGCGCGGCAAACGTCTCGTAGGGCGTCGCGGGCAGCGTCACCCGCTGCACGATCTCGCCGCGGATATCGCCCAGAAACCGGGTTTCCACCGTCGCGCCCGCGGGCCCGCCGAGCGGCAGCGCCGTCGTCGGCCGGGGAAAGTCGCCCACGTGCAGCCGGTAGGCGTGCCCGGCTCCGCTGTAGACCCGGTCGCGCACCTGGATCGCGTAGCTGCCGTCCGCCGGCACCACCCACGAGAGGTGCGCGTCGTGGCCGAGCAGCGGCGTGTCGTCCGAGGTCGCCAGCGCCCGGCCGGTCGCGTCGTGCAGCGAGAGAATCGGGTCGAACATCGTGCGCCCCAGCCGCGCGCCCTCGATCTCGAAGGAGAGGCGCTGTCCGGCCTTGGCCTCGACCCTGAACCAGTCGGTGTCCTCGGCCGCGATCGTGCCTTCCACCGTGCGCTCGAGCGCGATCGCCTGCGCCTTGGCCCGGTCGTTGTTGTTCTCCTTTTCCTCCACCGTCGGGAACGGCCCGACAAAAAACAGCCGCAGCGCGGAAATGCCCGACGCCGTGCGCAGCCGCAGCGCGTGCTCGCCGAGCCGGCAGTCCGCGGCGATCCGCAGCTTCACCTTCACCGCCCGCTCCGTCGCGCTCACGATCTCCGCCAGCTCGATGCCGCGGTCGTAGAAGAAGATCTCCTGGGTGTCCGCCAGCCGGTCGCCCCGCAGCGTCACCTCCACGGTGGTGCCGCGCTGCGCCCCGGCCGGAGCCGTGAGCGTGAAATTCGGCGCCACCGCGCGCACCGGCGCGACGGCGGCGGCCGCCGCCAAGGCCCACCCCGCGAGCACCGCGCCGCGGCGCCACCCCGTTGCTCCGCGCGCCATGGTCAGGCGAGCAGGTCGCGGACGACGTGGCCGTCCTTGACGATGTATTGCGGCCGACCGCCCGGGGTCATGAGCGACTTGCCCGGGTCGATGCCGATCTGGTGGTAGATCGTCGCCGCGTAGTCCTCGACGGTCAGCCCGTCGCGGTCCGGCTCGCCGCCGGTGGCGTCGGACGCGCCGTGCACATAGCCGCGCTTCATGCCGCCGCCCGCCAGGGCGATGGAAAACACCTTCGGCCAGTGGTCGCGGCCCGCGGTGGCGTTGATCTTCGGCGTGCGCCCGAACTCCGTGTTCAGGATCACGAGCGTGGTGTCGAGCAGGCCGCGCTGGTCAAGATCGCGGATGAGCGCCGCGTAGGCCTTGTCGAAGTTCGGCATCTGCGTGCCGTTGGCCCGCTTGATGTTGTCGTGGTGATCCCAGCTGCCGTAGGTCAGCGAGACGAAGCGCACCCCGGCTTCGACGAGGCGCCGCGCCAGCAGCATGCGCTGGCCGGCCTGGTTGCGGCCATACTCGTCGCGCACCGCCTTCGGCTCCGCCTTGATGTCGAACGCCGCCCGCGCCTTCTCCGAACTGATCATCGCGTAGGCGCGTTGGTAGAAGGAATCCATGCCGTCGAGCGCGTCGGACTTCTCCAGCGCGCTGAAATGCGCGTCGACCACCGCCCGCATCTCGCGGCGCTGGGCGAAGCGTTGCGCGTCGATGCCCGCCGGCAGCGTGAGGTCGCGCACCGAGAAATTGTCCGTCGCCGGATCGCTGCCGAGCGCGAAGGCCCCGTAGGCCGCCCCGAGGTAGCCGGTGCCCGCGTAGGGCGTCGTCTGGTTCGGGATCAGCACGTAGGGCGGCAGTTCCGCGCGCGGCCCGAGTTCGTGCGCCACCACGCTGCCCATGCTCGGATAGGCGATCGCCGGGCTCGGCCGGTAGCCGGTGAACATCGAATGCGTGCCGCGCTCGTGCGCCGCCTCGCCGTGCGTCATCGAGCGGACGACCGTGATCTTGTCCGCGATCTTCGCCGTCTCCTTCAGGTTCTCCGAGAAATACACCCCGTCGACGCTCGTCTTGATCGCCTCCATCGGCCCGCGGTATTCGACCGGGGCGGAGAGTTTCGGGTCGAACGACTCCTGGTGCGACATGCCGCCGGGCAGGTAGATGTTGATGACCGAGGTCGCCTTGCCCGCGCCCGGACCGAGCTTCGCCGCCCCGCCGGCGGCGGGCGCGCCGCGCAGCTGCGAACGGAACAGGTCGCTCATCGTCAGGCCCACCGAGCCGAGCAGGCCGACATAGAGGAATTCACGCCGGTTCGGCCGCCAGACGCAGGAGGGGTGGGGAGAGTTCATGCAGCAATGGACTGAGGGTGGCTGGAGCGGGCGCGGTAACCGATCGGAGAACACCGGGGACCGCGCTCCGCCGTTAGACGACAAATCACAGCTTTGGTTTCCGGCCAAGGACAAGGTTGCGCCGGCCCGCGCTCGCCCGCGCCAAAGCCCGCTCCGTCCGACGGATACCGCCGGGGACCGCACTTGAGGCTCGCCCGCCGGCCCGCGCCTTTCACTCTCGCCGCACTTCCTCCCCATGCATCCCGCCGAACGCATTCTTCTCGGGCCCGGCCCCAGTCCCGTCTCCCAACGCGTCCTCCGCGCGCTCGGCGCGCCGACCCTCGGTCACCTCGACCCGCAATACCTCACGATCATGGATGAGGTCTGCGAGATGCTCCGGAAGGTCTTCCGCACGACCAACGCCCTCACCTTTCCGGTCAGCGGCACCGGCATGGCCGGCATGGAGTGCGTCGCCGTCAATCTCATCGAGCCCGGCGACGAAGTCATCGTCGGCGTCAACGGCGTCTTCGGCACCCGCATGAAGGATGTCATGGAGCGCTGCGGCGCCGTCGTGCACGCGCTCGAAACCACCTGGGGCGACACCTTCACGCTCGAACAACTCGCCGCCGCCCTCGACGCCCACCCGAAGACGAAACTGGTCGGCATCGTCCACGCCGAGACGAGCACCGGCGCCCACCAGCCGCTCGAAGGGTTCGCCGACCTCGTGCACGCCCGCGGCGCGTTGTTCGCGGTCGACGCCGTCACCAGCCTCGGCGGCCACGAACTGCGCGTCGACGACTGGGGCATCGACGCCATCTACAGCGGCACGCAGAAGTGCCTCAGCTGCCCGCCCGGCCTCTCCCCCGTCAGCTTCGGCCCCCGCGCCTTGGCGCGCATGGACGCCCGCAAGACCAAGGTCCAATCCTGGTATCTCGACGTCTCCATGCTGCGGAAATACTACACCGGCGGGGGCGGCGGCGGCCGCGTCTACCACCACACCGCGCCGATCAACATGACCTACGCCCTGCACGAGGCGCTGACGATCGTGCTCGAGGAAGGCCTCGACGCCCGCATCGCCCGCCACGCCGCGATGCACGCCCGCCTCCGCGCCGGCCTCGAGGCAATGGGCCTGAGCTACATCCCGAAACGCTCGCTCCACTCGCTCAACTGCATCGCCATCCCCGCGGGCGCCGACGACGCCGGCACGCGCAAGCGGTTGCTCGAGGAATATGGCATCGAGATCGGCTCCGGCCTCGGCCCCATGGCCGGCAAGGCCTGGCGCATCGGCCTGATGGGTCACGGCGCCACCGTGCGCAACGTCGACCTCGTCCTCGCCGCGCTCAAGACCATCCTCGGGCGCTGACCTCCGGCCCGCCGGTCGCGACACACGCTTCCCGCCGGGTCGGCGCGCACGCACCGCCGCCGGTGTTTTCCGGCGCCGCGCGTCGCCGCCTCAGTCGATCGTATACGGCTCCTGCACCTCGTCGCTCTCGACCTGACCCGAGGTCAGCGTCACGAGGCTCTTCAGCGAGGTGAAGTGCTGGCTCAGGTCGAAGTCGCCGCCGAGCCCGCCGATGAGCTTGTCGAACAGATCCTTCTTCGAGGCCTTCAGCGCCTGGATGCGCTCCTCGATCGTGCCCGCGGTCACCATGCGGTAGACGAAGACGGTGTTGGTCTGGCCGATGCGGTGCACGCGGTCGACCGCCTGCGCCTCCACCGCCGGGTTCCACCACGGATCGAGCAGGAAAACGTAGTCCGCGGCGTGCAGCGTGATGCCGGTGCCGGCCGCCTTGAGCGAGACCAGCATCGCGGCCGCGCCGTGCGCCTGCTGGAAGGACTGCACCGGCTTCAACCGGTCCAGCGTCATGCCCGTGAGTTCGTAGCGGGGCAGATCCGGGAAGTGCTGCGCGAGCGCCTCGCGCACGCGGTCGAGCAGCATCACGAACTGCGAGAAGATCACGACTTTGTGGCCGCTGCTCACGATCTCCGCCAGTTTCTCGACCAGCAGGTTGATCTTGCCCGAATCGGTGAGCGGCGCCTTCTGCCACGGCAGCATGTCCGGGTCGCAGCAGGTCTGGCGCAGCCGCGTGAGCAGCGCGAGGAAACCGAACGACTTCTCCCGCATCGCGGTGCCCACGTCGTCGCCCAGCCGGTCGAGGCCTTCGCTGCAGATGCGCGCGTATTCGGCGCGCTGCACGTCGGTCAGCGGGCAGATCAGGTCCATCTCGACCTTCGGCGGCAGCTCCTGCGCGACTTCCTTCTTGGTGCGGCGCAGGATGAACGGCGCCAGCTGCGCGCGCAGGCGCTGGAGCGTGCCTTCGCGGTCCGCGGTCAGCGCCGCTTCGAACGAGGCGCGCGAGCCGAGCAGGCCGGGCAGGAGGAAACGGAAGATGCTCCAGAGATCGAGCTGCCGGTTCTCCAGCGGCGTGCCCGTGAGCACGACGCGGTGCTGCGCGCGCACCGAGAAACAGGTCTGCGTGATCTTGGCGTCGGGATTCTTGATGAACTGCCCTTCGTCGAGCACCGCGTAGGCGAACTCGCGGTCCGCCAGCAACGCCCGGTGCTTGCGCAGCTGGGTGTAGCTCGCGAGCCAGATCGCCGGCTCCGTGCGGTGCGTGAAGTCGTGCCCGGTCTTGAGCACGTCGACCGCGAGGTGCGGGAAAAACTTCGCGATCTCCTCGCGCCACACCGGCACCACGCTCGCCGGGCACACGATGAGGCTCGGCAGGCCCGGACGCTGGCGCGACGCCAGCAGCGACAGCACCTGCAGCGTCTTGCCCAGGCCCATCTCGTCCGCCAGCAGGCCGTGGCAACCGACATCGCAGAGGTGGTGCATCCACTCCACGCCGCGGCGCTGATAGGGACGCAGCAGCTCGGGCAAAGCGGGCGGCGCCGGCGGCGGCGCCAGCACGCTCTGGCGCCAGGCCTCGATCTCCGGCGACAGCGTGAGTTTCAGCCGCGCGTCGTTGAAGAGGGAGAAAATCAGATACGGCGACAGCACGCCCGTCTCGCCGGCGCCGTCCGGCTGCGTTTCCTCCACGTTGCGCTGCCAGGCCGCGAAACTGTCCCACTTGTCCTGCGGCAGCGCGACGATGCCGAGGCTCGGCACGATCACCGGCTGGCCATGACGCTTCAGCAGCGCGGACACCTCGCTGTCGGTCAGCAGCCGTTCCCCGGTCCGGAAAATCCAGCGCAGGTTGAGGGCCGTGTGTTCGCCGTCGCCGTTCCCCGCGCCGCCGGCGGCCTTGCGCGTCGTCCGCTCCGCGACCGCCTCGATCTCGACCACGCGCGTGCCCTTGAGCAGGTTCGCCGACTTGTCGTCCAGATCGATCTCGAAGAGCTTCCGCCACGCGGGCAGCACCGTCTTCAGGAAATTCGGGATCTCCACCAGCGACTCCATCAGGTAGATCCCGGTCTCCTGGTTGTAGTGGAAATGCGCCTTGCGGGCATAGGCCGCCAAACCGATCAGCTTCGCCCGCTCGCCGGAGGTCACGTGGCCGTTGCCGTTGGCGTGCGAATCGGGGCCGAGCGCCGGGTGCTTCGTCTTCTTGTCGGCATCGAGCCACACCGCCTGGAAGGTGAGTCCGGTCGTTTTGGTTTTGAACGCCAGCACCAGCGTCCGGGCCGGGGCGGTCGGCGCCGTCGCGCGGCCCGCCGGGCGCTGCGGGGTCGCCGTCGAGGCCCCTCCGCCCGCCGCCGCCATCCCGCCGCCGAAGGTATTCTTGCGCGCCATGCCGCCGCCGAAGGAAACCGTGCCGTGCCCGATGCCGTGCAGGTGGGAGGATGACCGCGACGCCACCGGCGTCGCCGACACGGCGCGCACTTTCCCCCCCAGCGTCGGCACCTGGATCATGCGCGACCCGGATTTGGCCAGCGGGGCGGCACTGTCCGCCGGCGTCGCCGGCGCCGTTTCCGCCGCCTCCGACTTCACGTCGGCCGGCAGGGGTGAGATCTCGTCGGCCACCAGTTCCTCGATCTCGTGCAGGCCCGCCACCGCGAGGGCGTGGGCGAGCTCGCGGTCGGTCGAGGAGGAACGCACGCTGAGCCCCTCCGCCGTCCATTCGATCACGGCGTATTCGTCCTTCTTTTCGACCCGCCGGTGCACGATCGCGTCCTTGTCCGTCAGTTCCAGCTCCCGGACCTCGCCGCCGACGTAGATCTGCCGCCCCAATTCCAACTGCTTTTCACTGAAGGCGGCGGCCCAATCGTCCTCCAGCTTCCCGAACCAGAATTCAAGGGAATGCGGGGTATAGATGCGCTTGGGACCGTGCGACTGCATCAAACAATAAAAGGGGCGACCGTAGAAACCGCCCCGTAGGGTGCAATCCCGAATTTTTTTCGGAGTTCTACCCGGACCGGCGCGGCCCGCCCCGTCCGCAGCTTGCGCGCCAAACCGCCCCGCGGCCTCAACGTTTTGCGGCGAGGACGTCCCGCAAAACCCCCAGCGTCCGGTCCAAAGCACCGCCGTTTTCCTGCCGCCACGCCGCCGCCGCCACCGCCAGGCGACCGCGCGCCGCGTCGTCCCGCAGCAAGGCCAGGGTCGCTGCCGTCAACGCCGCCGGATCGGCGACTTCCTGCGCCGCCCCCCGCTCCTTCAGGTCCTGCACGATGGCCCGGAAATTCGACATGCCCGGTCCGCACAGGATCGGCTTCGCCAACGCCGCCGCCTCGAC
>JACCDX011530162.1_pt1 | contig 10138 bp, 9 predicted proteins | sample 7449681 | NCBI WGS metagenome assembly JACCDX01 (sample SAMN15323450, study PRJNA562643) | freshwater metagenome | isolation source: river surface water | place: USA:Blue River Watershed | collected 2017-08-18
CCGCTCTGCCGGCGGGGTTGGTGGATCGCATCAAACGCGCCCAGTAGTAGGTGTTGGTCACGGCAATGCCGCACTCACCGCTGGCTACCGCTTTGATTTGATCGGTGTCACCACCCTTGGGTGCACGGGCCATGTTGTCGACCATGCCTTTGAGCCAGGTCTCGGTCGCGGCTGGGCCGAGGTGTTCGGTCATCGCGCCAAACAAGCTCAGGTTGTAGGGGTGCGAGCCAGAACGGATGCAGAGCTTGCCTTTGTTTTTGGGATCGGCCAATTCTTCGTAGGTGTCCACGTCGGCTTTGTTGACCTTGAGCTTGTCATACACCACCACGCGTGCGCGTGTGGACAAGCCAAACCAAGCGGTGCTGCCGTCATCGGTGGTTTTGGCGCGCAGCTGTGTAGGTACGGCGGTTTCCAAGATTTTGGACTTGATGGGCAAGAACATGCCATCGACCTCGCCTTTCCACAAACGGGCGGCATCGACCAACAAAATCACATCCGCTGGTGATGCCGTACCTTCGGCCTTGAGGCGGGCGATGATGCCAGCGTCGTCTGAATCAACGCGGTTGATCTTGATGCCAGTGGCTTTGGTGAAGTCGCTGTACAGCGCTTCGTCGGTGGGGTAGTGACGGGCAGAGTAAAGGTTAATGACCTGTTCGTTGGCCAGAGCTGATGTGCCGAACAAGGCAGCGGCCACAGTAGAAATAGCCAAGGACAAAACAGTGAGTGTGCGGCGCATGAAGCGACTCCAAGTTGAAAAGCTTGGCATGAGTATACATCAAATGCGAATCATTATCATTTGACTTAGGTCAAATGTCCCTGCGAACAGCAGGTTTAGCGGGTCAAACTCAGCTACGGCGCAACGTACGGCTGAGCAAGATCACGGGTAACAAGCCTACCAACACCAAGGCGAGTGATGGCAAGGCTGCTTCTCCCAAGCGTTCATCGCGCGCCAATTGATAGGCCATCACGGCCAGGGTGTCGGTGTTGAAGGGGCGAAGCACCAAGGTGGCGGGTAGCTCTTTCATCACGTCGACCAATACCAGCAGTGTGGCCGCAGCGAGTGGTTTTTTCAGCAACGGCCAATGCACGCGGCGCACCATTGAAAAGCCAGAGGTGCCCAACATGCGTGCGCTGTCATCCAGCGAGGCAGGCACGCGCGCATAGCCGCTTTGTACCGATTGCAAAGCCACGGCCACAAAGCGCACCAAGTACGCCCACACCAAGCCCAGCACTGTGGCGGTCAGCCAAAAGCCCACGCCCGATTGCGGCCACGTGGCTTGCACCCAGCCCACAGGCAAGAGCAAACCCACCACGATGACTGCGCCAGGCACGGCATAGCCCAAGCTCACCACGCCCATGGCTTGGCGGGTCAGCCAGTTGGGGTGTAGGCGGGCTTGTGCCGCCAGCAGCAGTGCAGCGCCCACGGCGAGCAAGGCCGTCATGCTGCCCAGCGACAAGCTGGTGAGTGACCATTGCATGAACCGATCCCAAGGTAAGTCAGCCGCGCCATCGCCCTGCAGCAAAGCGCGCAACATGAACAGCACGGGCAACACAAATCCGCACAACACGGGCAACACGCACAGGGTCCATACGAAGGCAGCAGACAAGCCGTGTAATTTCATAGGCTGTGATTCGCTGCTGTGGCGATCCGCACGCGCACTCGAAAAACGCAAACGTGATTGCGCACGTTGCTCTGCCGCTAACAAAACCACCACCACAATGAGCAGCAAGGTTGCCAGTTGTGCGGCGGCAATGCGGTTGTCCATCACCAGCCATGCCTTGTAAATGCCAGCGGTGAAGGTTTGGATGCCAAAGTAGCTCGACACCCCAAAGTCAGCCAGTGTTTCCATCAAGGCCAACGCAGTGCCTGCGGCAATAGCAGGTCGAGCCAGCGGCAAGGCCACGCGCAGAATGCGTCGCGACAGCGGCGCACCTAGTAAGCGGGCCGCCTCCATCAAATGGTTGGCGCGCTCAGACAGAGCGGTGCGTGCCAACAAATACACATACGGATAAAGCGCCAGCGTGAACACACAGGCTGCCCCCCATACATTGCGCACCTCTGGAATGACACGCCCTTCAAGACCAAATGCAGTGCGAATACTGGTTTGCAGCGGACCGCTGAACTGCAAATAATCGGTGTAAGCATAGGCCACCACATAGGCGGGCATGGCCAGCGGCAAGAGCAGCGCCCACTCCAAGGTGCGGCGCATTGGGAAGTCAAACAAAGTCACCGCAGCAGCAGACACGGTACCCATGCTGATGACGCCCACGCTCACCAAAACGCACAGCAGCAGCGAGGTGCCCACATAGTCGGGCAGCACGGTGTTGGTCATTTCAGCCAAGATGTTGGCTGAGGCTTCGTTCCACTGCGCCCACGAAAACAGCACGGTTAAGACGGGCAGTGCCAACAGCAAAGCCAGCACAACCAACACAGCGCGCAAAAACAAACGAGAGCTAAAAACCATGCGGCATTGTAGGTAGCCGCACAGGGCATGGCGTTAATGCAGGCGAGATAACGCCCTCTCTACAATGGCGCTATGTTTTTAGATGTCGCCCAGCTCTCGGTCAGTTACCCAGAACGCCCCCGCCCTTCGGTGGACCGCGTGACCTTGGGGCTGCGTGCTGGCGAAATGGGGGTGCTCATTGGCCCCTCGGGCTGCGGCAAAACCACGCTCTTGCGCGCGGTGGCGGGCCTAGAGCGTGCTAGCGCTGGCGAAATTCGATTGGCCCAAGCCGTGGTCAGCAGTGCCTCGGCACATGTGGCACCTGAATCGCGTCGTATTGGCATGGTGTTTCAAGACTATGCCCTCTTCCCGCATTTGAGCGTGGAAGACAACATCAGCTTTGGTTTACACAAACAGCCGCGCGCAGAGCGTGAAGCGCGTGTGCGGCAGGTGCTGGCGCTGGTCGGCTTGTCCAGCAGCGCACAGCGCTACCCGCATGAACTGTCGGGCGGTCAGCAGCAACGTGTGGCCTTGGCGCGCGCTTTGGCACCCAAGCCGCAACTTTTGTTGTTGGATGAGCCGTTCTCTAACCTCGATGTGGAATTGCGCGAACGCTTGGCTTTGGAGGTGCGCGGCATCTTGAAAGAGGCGCAAACCACAGCCTTGTTTGTGACACATGACCAAATGGAAGCTTTTGCTATTGGTGATGTGATTGGTGTGATGTCCGAAGGTCGCTTGCATCAGTGGGACGACGCGTACACGCTGTACCACCGGCCAGCCACCCGTTTTGTGGCAGAGTTCATTGGCCATGGCGTGTTCACGCCAGCGACCTTGCGCGAGGTCAACAACCAGGTCGTGGTCAGTACGCCCATGGGTGATTTGGTCGATGTGGCCGAATGCCCGCTGCCTTGTACGTTTGCTGCAGGTGAGTGCGATGTATTGCTGCGCGCGGATGACATCGTGCACGACGACGATGCGCCAGTGAAGGCGGAAATCATTCGCAAGTCATTCCGAGGCTCCGAGTTTTTGTACACCTTGCGTTTGAAAACAGGCGAGACCGTGATGGCGCATGTGCCTAGCCATCATGACCATGTGCTCGGGGAGTGGATTGGTATTCGCGCTGAGGTCGATCATGTGGTGACCTTCAACCGTTCATGCCCAGTGAACGGACATGACTTGTGCAACATGCCTTGTGCCGAGTATGAAACATCGCATGAACATGCATCACAGCCAGAGCAACCCATTCACTTTCATGTGAAGCCTGTGGCCTAAGCCAAGGGCGCGCGGTGCGCAAGCCGCGTGCATCAAGCCTGTGTATTTGAAAAACGCACCGTGAACCGCGCACCTGGCATGGGTCTGCCAGGGTAAGCATCGTCTAGCGTCACGATGGCGGCGTGTTGATGTGCAATTTCAAGCACGATGGGTAAACCAAGCCCTGAGCCATCGGCTTCTGTGCCTAAGGCTCGGTAGAAGGGTTGGAACACCAAATCGCGTTCAGCCTCTGGAATGCCTGGGCCAGAGTCTTCCACCTGTAGCACGACCACTTTGCCAAACTTGTCGGCGAGCAAGCGCACCGTGATGACGCCTGGGCTGTCTTCGGCAGAGGGTGTGTAGTTGATGGCGTTGTCCACCAAGTTGCGCACCATTTCTTTAAGCAGTGTGGGATTGCCGATCACGCGCACACCCGTGCTGCCAAGCTCTGCGCCTTCATAGCCAAGGTCTATGTGCTTGTCCATCGCGCGCGGTAGAGAATCTTGAATCACATCGCTGACCAATTCAACCAAATCACAAGGGCTGCGTGCAATATTGGTGGTGCTGCTCTCAGCACGGGCCAATGACAAAAGTTGGTTCACTGTATGCGTGGCGCGAATGCTGGCGCGACCAATGAGCTTGAGTGATTGTTTCAGTTCATCGGCGCTGGAGTCGGCGCGTTGTGCCAAGTCGGCTTGCATGCGCAAACCCGCCAAGGGTGTTTTGAGTTGATGCGCCGCATCCGCCAAAAAGCGTTTTTGAGTGGCAATGGATTCTTTGAGGCGCGTCAGCAAATCGTTGATCGAGGCCACAAGCGGTGCCACTTCTTGGGGCACGGCTGACTCATCGAGTGGGCTTAAGTCGTCGGGCTTGCGCAGGCGAATGCGCTCTTCAAGTTTGTTGAGTGGCCGAATGCCACGTGCCAAAGCCAGCCACACCAGCAGCACGGCAAGAGGCAGGATGACGAACTGCGGCAACATCACGCCTTTGATAATTTCGGTGGCGAGAACAGAGCGTTTTTCGAGGGTTTCAGCCACTTGCACGAGCACAGGTTTAGCGCCAGGCATGTCAACGCGTACCCACGTATAGGCCACACGCACTTCAGCACCACGCATTTCATCGTCGCGAATGCGTACCTCACCCGGCAGGCTTTTTTCTTCGTCTGGCGGCAATGGAAAGTCGCGCTCGCCACTCACAAATTCGCCGCGTGTGCCCAGCACTTGGTAGTAAATCAAATCGGCCTCGTCGGCACGCAAAATCTCGCGTGCTGGCAGCGGCAGGTTGAAATACATGCGGGTTTGGTCGCTCTTGACGAGCTGTGCCAAGGCTTGAACGTTGTATTCCAAGCCACGGTCAAACGGGCGGCCAGCGATGTTTTGCGCCACCAACCACGTCAGAATCAAACTGACAGGCCACAACAACAGCAGTGGCGTGAGCATCCAATCCAGAATCTCGCCAAACAGCGAGTGTTGCTCGCGCCTAAACAGCTTTGCCATGCACGTGTGGTGTGTTTAGCCTGGGATTTTTTCGAGGCAGTAGCCCAAGCCACGCACGGTGGCAATTCGGATGGGGCCTTTTTCAATCTTTTTGCGCAGGCGGTGGATGTACACCTCAATCGCGTTGTTGCTCACTTCTTCGCCCCACTCGCACAGGCGCTCGACCAATTGGTCTTTGCTCACCAAACGGCCGCTGCGCTGTAGCAGCACTTCGAGCAAGCCGAGTTCACGTGCAGAGAGTTCGACCATCTTGCCGTCGATGGTGGCGACACGACCTGTTTGGTCGTACACCAGCGGGCCGTGTTTGATGGACGATGAGGTGCCACCCATGCCGCGACGTGTGAGGGCGCGCACGCGGGCTTCAAGCTCTTGCAGGCTGAAGGGTTTGGCCATGTAGTCGTCAGCGCCGTAGTCCAGACCTTTGACGCGCTCTTCCACGCTGTCTGCTGCGGTGAGGATGAGCACAGGGATGGACGAGCCGCGTGAGCGCAAACGCTTGAGCACTTCCAGGCCATGCATTTTGGGAAGGCCCAAATCTAAGATGAGCAAATCAAACTCATCTGTCGTCATGAGCGCGGCATCTGCTTCGGTGCCACTGGCCACGTGGTCAGCAGCGGCACCCGACGCACGCAACGTGCGCAACAGGCCGTCGGCCAAGACCAAGTCGTCTTCTGCAATCAGGATGCGCATGTGTTGTCTCCAGCTTGGTTCGCGTTGTTAGAAGAATTAGGTAAGAGATTCTAGGCTGGAGTAACCACCCGCATAGGCTTCTAGACCTAGGCTAACTACGGTGGCCACGTCGTTTCCCACTTCTTGACGAAATTCCGCCTCGGTTTGCGCCACGGCTTGCTCAAAAGCGCGCAGCCAAGCCAAGCCCGTTTCGGTGAACACAATGCGCCGTGCGCGCGCGTCTTGTGGGTCGGGCGTGCGCTGTACCAAACCCCACGCTTCGCACTGGGTGACGAGGTCGCCCATGGCTTGTTTGGTCATGCCAGCGCTGGCGGCGAGGTCGATCAGGCGCGAGCCCTCTAGGCTGAGGTGACGTGTAATGTGGATGTGCGCGGCGCTCACCTGTGCGCGGGCTGCGAGGTTGGACAGGGCCAACGGCACGTTTTCGTTGTGCGCCATCAGGTGCAGCACGCGTGCATCAAAGCGGCGCATGGCATGGCCGAGCAAGCGGCCCAAGTGGATTTGTCGCCAGTCTTGTTGGGTGGAAAACGTGGGGGATGAAGCCATTCATATATGGTAAGGCAAACTGACCAAAAAAAGTGTTTACAAGTTTTGACTTTGCGGTAAAGTACTGGTCAAGCATCCAGCTGTTGATAAATGCAGTGGCTGGACATTCTCGGTAAGCCCTTGATTTCACGGAGATTTCTCATGAACAACAAATCCATCGTCGCTGACAGCGAAAAAGCAAAAGCCCTGCAAGCCGCCTTGGCTCAAATCGAAAAACAATTTGGCAAGGGCACCATCATGCGCTTGGGCGAAGGCGAAGTGGTGGACGACATCCAAGTCGTTTCCACCGGTTCGTTGGGCTTGGACATCGCTTTGGGCGTGGGCGGTTTGCCCCGTGGTCGCGTGATTGAAATTTATGGTCCAGAGTCATCTGGCAAAACCACCCTCACCTTGCAAGTCATTGCTGAGATGCAAAAGCAAGGCGGCACTTGCGCCTTTGTGGATGCCGAGCACGCTTTGGATTCGCAATACGCCCAAAAACTCGGCGTCAACTTGCAAGACCTGCTCATCAGCCAGCCAGATACGGGCGAGCAAGCCTTGGAAGTGGTAGACAGCTTGGTGCGCTCTGGTGCGGTGGACTTGGTGGTGGTTGACTCGGTGGCGGCCCTCACACCCAAGGCCGAACTCGAAGGCGACATGGGTGATTCATTGCCAGGCTTGCAAGCCCGTTTGATGAGCCAAGCCCTGCGCAAATTGACGGCTTCCATCAAGAAGACCAACTGCACGGTCATCTTCATCAACCAAATTCGCATGAAGATTGGCGTGATGTTTGGTTCGCCCGAAACCACCACCGGTGGTAACGCGCTCAAGTTCTACGCCTCGGTGCGCTTGGACATTCGTCGCACCGGCACCATCAAGCGGGGTGACGAGGCGGTGGGTAACGAGACCAAAGTCAAAGTGGTGAAAAACAAAGTGGCGCCTCCGTTCAAGACGGCTGAGTTCGACATCTTGTTTGGTGAAGGCATCAGCCGCCAAGGCGAAATCATTGACATGGGTGTGAATGCCAAAGTCATTGAAAAGTCTGGTGCTTGGTACGCCTACCAAGGCGAAAAAATCGGCCAAGGCCGCGACAACGCCCGTGAGTTCTTGCGCGAAAACGAAGCCTTGGCTTTCGAGATCGAAAACAAAGTGCGCGAATCCTTGGGCATTCCTTTGCTCGCCGGTGGCGTGGAAGCGCCTGCTGCCAAAGAAGAAAAAGCACCGAAGGCAGCCAAAGCGGCCAAAGAGCCCAAGGTGCCTGACGCCGATGGCGTGGTGGCCTAAGCCGCACGGGCTTTACTGAATAGCCAGTTTCGTGACACACGACGTCGATTCAAACGAAGACGAGAAACCCCAGGCGAAAAGGGCCAACGGGTTTCAACTCTCGCTCAAAGGTCGGGCCTTGCGCTTGCTCTCGCAACGCGAGCACTCGCGCCATGAGCTAGAGCGCAAGCTCAAACCGTTTGAAGAAACGCCAGGCGAGCTGGCCGAGGCTTTGGATTTTTTGCAGGCCAAAGACTTCATCAACGAACAGCGCGTGGTGGAGTCGGTTGTTAATAGCCGCTCTCGCAAGCTCGGTGCATCCCGGGTGCGTCAAGAATTGCAAGCCAAGGGGTTGCCTGTCGAGGCCATCGCCGAAGCCGTGCAACAGATGCGCAGCACCGAGCTAGAGCGAGCCCGCGAAGTCTGGCGAAAGAAGTTTGGTGAGCCGCCTGTGGACCAGGCAGCACGTGCCAAACAAGTGCGTTTTTTAGTAACCCGTGGCTTTGCGCCAGAGGTTGTGCGCAAAGTCGTGGCGGGTGCGGAAGACAATCAGTAGCTTTATAGGTATTCGTGCGTAGCGCATTAAGCTTCTTACGATTTAATTAGATGATGCCAAATATGAGCATTCACAAAGTGTGGAAAACGCGTGAAAAAGCGATTACGTATTTAGAACGTGAGTACCCATCACGGTTAGTAGTTGCGTATAAAACATTAGAGCTGTTTGATCTTTGTACTGAGGCGTTTAATCAAACTGTTGAAAACGATGATTACGCGCGTGCATGCGGCGTTACCTTGCTAAAAGCTAGAAACTTAGCAATAGGGTCGTTCGGCATGATTCTCGACGGATTAGGGCAAGAAGCCGGTGCTCTAATGCGGCCAATGATTGAGTGTGCCGAGATACTCGCATATTTGAGATTAAAACCAGACGAAGCTGGGAAAGCGTTGTCTGATCAACTACCCAAAGCAGGCGACCGCGCTAAGGCGATTGGAAGTATTTACGAAGAGTTCAGAAAACATCTAAATCAGTACGCATCACACAATTCATTTTCAGAAGTTGCTGTTCGGCATTTGATCGACGTGTCAAATAACAAGTTGCTACTAAGACGCGAACTATGCACAAAAGCGCTAGACAAAAATCTGCGAGATTTTGTAGTTCAGTGTCACCTACTATTGTTTCAAGCTGCTCAGGCAATTGAAATATTAGGTGAAGAAACTTTTTTACCAATTGCTATAAGTTGGGAGCGTCTAAAAAATAGAATGCTCGATGTCTATGAGCTAAATTGATGTGCACTCACTGCTAACTAGCTGGTGTTAAACGCCCAACATCAGCTGCAAATTCTGCACCGCAGCGCCGCTAGCGCCCTTGCCCAAGTTGTCCAAACGCGCCATCAGCACCGCATGGCGATGGGTTTCGTTCGCGAAGACGCGAATTTCTAGTTTGTTGGTGTCGTTCAACGCGGTAGCGTCGAGTTTGCCGTTGTCGGTGGCGGGGTGCACGCTCACCCAGCTGTCTGGGTGTTGGCCGTAGTGTTTGGCCAGCGCGTCATGCAGGTCAGCCGCTTTGGGTTTGCCTGGCAGCATGTCCAAATGAATGGGCAGTTGCACCAACATGCCTTGGCGGAAGTTACCCACCGATGGCACAAACAAGGGACGACGTGTGAGGCCGGTGTAGGCCATGATTTCTGGGATGTGCTTGTGCTCTAGGCCCAGGGCATAGGCTTCAAAAAGCGGGGCTTTACCAGCTTCGTAGTCTTCAATCATGGTGCGGCCGCCGCCCGAGTAGCCGCTGACCGAAGGCAGGGCCACTGGAAAGTCGGCAGGCACCAAGCCAGCGTCCACCAAGGGGCGCAGCAACGCAATCGCGCCGGTGGCGTAGCAGCCGGGGTTGGCCACGCGGTCGGCGTTGATCACCGCATCGCGCTGGCCAGCAGCCAATTCGGGGAAGCCATAGACCCAGCCTGGCGACACGCGGTGCGCGGTGGAGGCGTCGATGATTTTGGGTTTCTTGCCACTCAGGCTGTCAATCATGGCAACCGACTCACGGGCGTGGTCGTCATGCAGGCACAGGATGACCATGTCCACGCCCGCCATCAGCTCGCGTTTGGCTTCGGGGTCTTTGCGTTTGGCGGGGTCGATGCTGACCACTTGCACGGCTGGCATCAGCGCCAAACGTTCGCGAATTTGTAGACCTGTGGTGCCGGCTTCGACGTCGATGAAGACTTTAGACATGGATGTCGCCAAAAAGTACAAAAAAGTTGGGCGTCGCACAGCTCTTGTAAGCCAGTTAAAAGTTTGACGCGATGCAGCATGATACAGTCTCAAGGCTTTGTGCGGTGCGGCTCTTCGGTGTCGTTTACTGCAGAAAACGTTACAAATCCACCGATTACTAAGAGAGATCTCATGAAGATTCACGAGTACCAAGGCAAGGAAATCTTGCGTCAATTTGGTGTGCCAGTGCCACGCGGTATC
>JACCDX010866556.1_pt1 | contig 10137 bp, 7 predicted proteins | sample 7449681 | NCBI WGS metagenome assembly JACCDX01 (sample SAMN15323450, study PRJNA562643) | freshwater metagenome | isolation source: river surface water | place: USA:Blue River Watershed | collected 2017-08-18
GGCGTGACGGTTTCTACAAGGGTGAGAACGCGAAACTGCTGGCCGATTTCATGCGTGCCAACGGTGGACTGATCACCGAAGAGGATCTGGAAAAGTATGAGGCGATCGAACGTGAGCCGGTACGCGGGACTTACCGTGGCTACGAGATTATCAGCATGGCACCGCCAAGCTCTGGCGGCGTTGCCTTGATCGAGATGCTCAACATTCTGGAGGGCTACGATCTGGCCGCTGCCGGACACAATTCCGCGCAGTATCTGCATTTTCTGACTGAAGCGATGCGTCGCGCCTATGCCGATCGTGCCGAACACCTTGGCGACCCCGATTTCAACGAGAGCATGCCGCTGGACGAGTTGCTCGACAAGGAATACGCCGCTCGCCTGCGTGCCACCATCGATCCTGACAAGGCCTCTGTCAGTGATGAGACCCAATTCGGCAACGTCTACGAAAGCGACGAGACCACGCATTTTTCCGTCGCTGACAAGGACGGCAACATGGTGTCGCTGACCTATACGCTGGAATTCCGTTACGGTTCGCGCATCGTCGCGGAGGGCGGTGGTTACTTGCTCAACAACGAGCTGGGTGATTTCAATGCCGTTCCTGGCGTTACCGATCGCTCCGGTCAGATCGGTACGCCAGCGAATCTGGTGGCGCCACAGAAGCGTCCGATGTCCAGCATGTCGCCGACGATTGTGGCGCAGGACGGCAAGCCGCTGATGACGCTGGGCAGTCCCGGCGGCCGCACCATCATCAACACCACGTTGCAGCTGATTCTCAACGTGATCGATCACGGCATGAACATCGGAGAGGCCGTCGAGGCCGGGCGCATTCACCACCAGTGGCTGCCAGACATCACCACATTTGAGGAAGGTTACTTTTCGCCGGACACGGTGAGGATCTATCAGGGCATGGGGCACGAAATGCGCGAAAGCGACAGGCAGGGCTCGGCCATGGGTGTGTATCATGACCGCGAGAATGGGTTGTTCCTGGGTGGCGCCGATTCACGCGTCGGTGACAGCGGCGCGGCGGGGTACTGATCGACCCGCTGTGGGAGCGTGCCTGCACGCGATTTGTGCCAGTTTCTATTGCGTGCAATCGCGTGCAGGCACGCTCCCACATTAGCGTCTGGGGCTGCGCAGCAGCCCTATCCCCAACGCCGCCATGCCTATCGAGATCAGCGGATTGAGATAGTTCAAGAAGGCATACGGCGCGTATTCCAGCACCGGCACGCCTAGCGTCGCCGCGTAGAACGCGCCCGCCGTGGTCCACGGAATCAGCCCGGTACTGAGCGTGGCGCCCTCTTCAACCGAGCGCGAGAGCACGGCTCTGTCGATTCCCTTTTCGTCATAGGCCTTCCCGAACAGCTGACAGCTCAGGATGATGCTGATGTAAGCCTCACCCATGCCGATGTTGCCGATAATGCCCGAGCCGATGGTCGTCGCGATGAGAGTTGTGGTCCGCTGCACGCGCGCGATGATATCGGCCAGCAGCGCCTGCAGGAATCCCGCGTTGAAGAGAATGCCGCCCAGCGCGAGTGCCATCAGGGAGAGCAGGAGCGTCCAGCTCATGCTGAGGATGCCTCCGCGCCCCAGCAGATCATCCAGACTGGCAATTCCAGTATCCCCCGGCACGTTGCTCCACAGGCTGTTGAGTACGTCCACCAGCGCACGATCCTGATAAAGGACGGCAACAGCCACTGCGGTGAGGATGCTGGCGCTCATGCTGATCTCCGCCGACAGGCGCTTCAGGCTCAAGACCAGCATTACCAGCAGGGGCAACAGTGTCGCCAGCAGGCCCAGCGAGAAGTGGGCCTCCAGCGCCTGCTGCATCTCCGCAATCGTGTCGGTCGGCAACTGATTCGCGCTGAACATTGACCCCAGCACCAGCAATATCAGCAGTGTCACCACGAAGCTGGGTACGGTCGTGTAGAGCATTGAACCGATATGTCTGTAGAGGTTGGTGTGTGCGCTCATCGCGGCCAGGTTGGTAGTGTCAGACACAGGCGAGAGCTTGTCGCCAAAGGTGGCACCCGCTACCACCATTCCCGCCACGATGGGCAATGGAATCTGCATCGCCGAACCGATGCCGATCAGCACGACTCCCAGTGTGCCTGCGGTGCCCCACGAGGTGCCGGTTGCCACAGACATCAAACTGCACAGAATCAGTCCGGCGGCGAGAAAGAAACCGGGGCTGAGCAGATTCAAGCCGTGATAAATCAGGGCTGCCACCGTGCCGCTTTGCATGAAGGCGGCGATGACCATGCCGATGAGAATGAAGATGTAGAGGGCTGGCAGAGCGTTGCTGATGCCGGTGTTCATCATGTTGCGCACGGCCAGGAAGTTGTAGCCCAGCAGCCAGGCGTGCAGGCCGGTCCATAACAGGCAGAAGAACAACACGATATGCAGACTGATCGCGAATACGAACAGGCCGGTGGAGATCATCAGGAAGTTGCCGCCAAAACAGAGCAGCGCATGCAGAGCCGTGGGTGTTCTTGCCTGCGGATTGGTTGTTGTTGTCATGTTCTGTCCGGTGCAGTGCCAAGATAGTGGTCGAGTGCTTTATACACCAGTGGCGCGCCCAGCAACAGAATCGGAATGTTCAGGGCCACCATGATGATGTTGGTGAGATCGGTGATCGCCCAGAGGTTGCCCAGTTCCAGACCGGCCAGTACGGTCAGCGCTCCGAATGGGACGAACACCAGTGAACCAAGGATGCGGATCAGCAGAATGAAACGCGGTTTCCGCGAAATGAAGTTGGCGGAAATTTCGGCGAAGGAGATCATGCCCAGCAGCGTCGTGAAGGCAAACAGGCAATAACAGACGCTCAGCACGACAATGACGGCGGAGCCCAGTGCGGCTGGCACCAGCGCCCGCACGGAGTCGAGATAGATACCGAGCCGGGAGGCACTGGCGGCTGCCCACTCTGCCTGACTGGCCGCATCGCTCCACAGGTGAGCCATCACCACGATGAAGCCGGTCATGGTGCAGATGACCAGCGTGTCGATGAAAACACCAAAGGCCTGCACGAAACCCTGTTCGCACGGATGATCGTTGTGAGCAATGGCAGCCGCCATGGTGATGGTGCCTTGCCCGGCCTCGTTGGACATCAGTCCTCGTCGCACGCCCTCGGCCAGCGCCACGCCGAGCGCACCACCGAACAGAGCGTCCGGCGCAAATGCCCCGCCCACCACCGCTTCCAGAAACCACGGCAGCAGCGACAGATTGGTCAGGATGATCAGAAGTGAGAGGCCACAGAACACGATCGCCATCACCGGTACGAGTACATTGGTCCAGGCAATGACCCGGCGAATGCCGCCGAGGATCAGATACGCGCAGCTGCACACCAGGACCAGCGCGATGCCGTAGTAGAGCCAGGACTGACGCCCTGCCGGGTTGCCAGTGAGTGTGTCGGCAATCATGCCAATGGCGGTAAAGACGTTGAAGGTCTGCGCGGGCACGTTGAACAGGGCATAGACGATGAAAGCCAGCGACAGAAACACACCGACAAAGCGCCTTCCGCCCAGCAAGCGACGACCATAGAACGGCAGTCCGCCGACGTACTCGTTGTTCTTCTGCTCCTTGAAGAGTTGCGCGAGCACCGACTCCGTGAACGCGGTGGCCATGCCAAACAGGGCGGCGACCCACATCCAGAACAACGCTCCCGGCCCACCGACACTGATGGCGCCGGTGACGCCCACCACATTGCCAGGCCCCACCCGCATGGCTAGACCGAGCATGAAAGAACCCAGCGGGCTGATGCCGATGAGAGAGTGCTGGCGCCTTCGCATGATCCTGACTGCGCGCGCGAAACACAGCCGCTGCACGCCACGGGTCTTGATGGTGAAGTAGACGCCGACACCGAGCAGCAGCGCCACGGCGAATGACAGTTTGCCGAGCACTGGCAGCTGTGAATACCAGAGGAATTGTGTGGGGAAATTCCACACGGCATCCGAAATGGGTTGAATGAATCCGAAGAAGTCATTGATGGAATCAAAGAGCGGATTCACGTCACCATCCTGTTCACGTTGCGCAGTCGCGCGCGATGCGCGTCAGCGTCTGCAGATCCTGGCGTGCCAGCTGCAACTCGTATTTTTCCGCCAACTGTTGCCAGCGTCGGCCATATTCACAGCGGTACTGCATGCGCGGCAGATACTGCGCGGGCCCTTTGGCACCTTTGAGCTGATTCTCACCATCGTCAACCACAAGCAGGTTGTCCGGGTCGTTGGCAAAGAGTTTCTTGAGCAGAGGTGACCACTGCGCGCCACCATGATCGTGAGCATATTTGAGCGGAATGACGTGATCGATATCGACATCGCTGGCCTTGCTGAAGGAGCTGCCCGTGTAAGGGTCGAGCCAAAGTCCGACTGCCACCGTGCAGGCTCTGGCATTGGTGAAAGAGACGGCAATCTGCGACCGACTGATCAGCAATTCCTGACGGGTGTTCTGGCAGTCGCCGTCAAAGTCTTCCCAGTGGCGCCATTGGTTGCGTTCGTAGACGGATGGACCGCCGCTCTGGGTCAGTGCCGTGCCCGAGAACAGCAGCAACGTATGCAGCACCAAGGTCTGCAACAGCAATTTCTTCAGAGATGGGATGCTCAACAAATTCACCAGGACGCAGTGCCGGTTGTCGAATCCCTTCTGGTGTGGGCGGTACTGCTCCTGCTGCCGCTTGTTCACAGGTGCCAGCTTACCCGTTTTGGGTATCGCGGGCGAGGCCCGCTCCCACAGGAGGAGAATCGCGGGCGAGGCCCGCTCCCACATCAAGGTCATCGCGGGCTGGGCCCGCTCCCACAGGAGGGATAGAGAAATACTGCTTGCATGACTGCATCGCAGTCTTGAGAATTAGGGCGCGTGAAGTGATCGTCAAAGCTATCAAGGAACAGGGAAAAGCCCCATGAAAAAATTCTTGCTGATACCAGCCCTGGCTGCACTCGTGAGCTGTCAGACTGCCTATTACAGTGCGATGGAACAGTTCGGAGTGGAGAAGCGCGACATTCTGCTGGAGCGCATCGAAGAGGCGCAGACCGCGCAGGAGGACGGGCAGGAACAATTCCGCAGTGCGCTGGAACAATTCAGCGCCGTGGTCAATTTCGATGGAGGAGAGTTGCAGCAGGTCTATGATCGGCTCAATGCAGAATTCGAGGACAGTGAGGCGGCTGCCGCCGAGATCAGCAGTCGCATCAATGCGGTTGAATCGGTCTCGGAAGATCTCTTCGATGAATGGGCAGCGGAGCTGGAGCAATACACCAATCAGACACTGCGCCGCGACAGCGAGCGTCAGCTGCGCGATACCCGTCAGCGCTACACCGCATTGATTGCCACCATGCACCGGGCCGAGGATGCCACGGAGCCCGTGCTCAACAGCTTGCGTGACAATGTCTTGTACCTGAAGCACAACCTCAACGCGATGGCCATCTCGTCACTGCGCGGCGAGCTGGACACGATCAATGGCGACGTGGAGCGCCTGATTCAGGTCATGGAGCAGGCGATCAGCGAGTCTGACCGCTTCATCGCCGAGATGCGCTCGTCGTCGACCTGAAAACGAAAAGGCCGCCCCCGGTCACGACCCGGGGCGGCCTTTTTCAGCGTGCTTGCTCAATCGACCTTAGAGGTCGAAGGAGTATCCCACTGTCAGAATGTCTTCCTTGAGGTGAATGTTGGCCTCGCCACCACCGAACGGTGCCGGAATCGAACCCTTGCCATTCACGGTTTCTTTCAGGGCGTGGGTGTAGGCAATGCTCCATTCGCCACCCGCTGCCGTCTTCCAGCTCGCGCCCAGGCTCAGGTGGTCACGCACGGTGCCCGGTGCCAGCAGGCTGAAGAAAGTCTCGGAGGCCGGGATCGGCTGATCGGCACGGCTGATGCCGGCACGCAGGGTCAGCTTGTCGCTGTAGGCATAGACTGCGCCCAGCTTGACGACAGAAATGTCATCCCAACCGAAACCGCCGCCGTTCGCGCTGCCCAGTGGGTTGCCCGCCAGCAGGTTCTGCAGCGGATTGCCCACGGACTTGATGGTGCTGTATTCGATCTTCTGCCAGTCGGCCGCGACTGTCAGTGCGGCGCTGGCCTTCCAGGAGGCGCCCAGTCCGTAGGTCTTCGGAATGGCGAAGCCGCCGCGCTCTGCGAACAGGCCGCTGTACTTGCTGAAGCGCTCCATGTCGAATTCGGAAGACCAGGTGGCGCCGAGGCTCAGCGTCGGGGTGATCTGGCCGATCCAGCCCAGCTTCAGTCCCCAGCCGTTGGATGAGTCCACGCCTTCATTGGTCACGCGTCCCGGCGCGGCAGAGAAGAACGGATTGTCAAAGGCGCCCACACCCTTCATTTCGAAGCGCTGATACGCGTAGGTCACGCCGATCGCCAGTGATTGGCTCTCGATTGGCTGGTAGGCCAGCGTCGGCGTAATGAAGACCTGTTCGAGGTTCACGCCGGCATGCCCCTTGGAGCCGAAGGCCGCCAGTGGGTTGGTGCCATAGTCGGTGTTCATGCCGCCGTTGCCATAGATTGCCAGACCGGCCGTGAGCTGCTCGTTCAGTTCGCGCACGTAGCCGACTTCGGGGATCACGAAGAATCGGGAGTCGTCTGCGTCATAGCTGCCATTGGCGCCAGCGCGATTGCCGACGATTTCGGAGCCGCGCGAGGGGCGGAAGTAGCTGGCACCGATGTCCAGACGATTGCCGACCAGTGCGATACCGGCCGGATTGTTGGCGGCCGTCAGGCTGTCCTGGGCCAGCGCAATGCCGACACCAGCAACTGCCTGTGAGCGCACGCCGAAGCCATGCGTAAAGTAACCGTTGGTGGCCGAAGCCGCTGCTGGCAGCATCAGCGCCGCAATGGCTGCCGAGAGCAGTGATACACGTTTGGACAAAATATTCTCCTTGATCAGTTTGGATAGTCGTACTTGCGGGGTGCAATCACCACCGCACAAAAAACTGGGCGCGACGATACCCTTTTCCGACCTCGCGGTAAATGCATCAAAACTGCTAAAGGTATAAGCTGCAGGAATAAGTCCATTCAGGAGATCACTGATGTTGAAGCGATGTTTGTTACTACTGTGCCTGCCCGTGATGATGTTGCTGGCGGGGTGTGCCGGAATGCAGGGAGGCTTTGCACAGCCCACGGTGACGGTGAGCAGTTTCCGCATGCTGCCATCCAATACGGCGGTGCCCAGGTTCGAGATCGGCCTGCAGGTCAGCAACCCCAATCGCACCGAGCTTCGACTGCAGGGTATTGTCTACAACATCGATCTCGAAGGGCATCGCATTCTCAGCGGGGTGTCGAATCAGCTGCCCGTCATCCCGGCTTATGGCACCGGCGACGTGTTGCTGCAGGCAAGCCCCGATCTGCTGAGCACTATTGCTCTGTTCACCGACCTGTTCAGCCAGCGACGTGAGACCCTGCAGTACACGCTCGATGCCGATATCGACATCGGCGGTCTCCTGCGCCGCGTGCATATCGAGCGCAGCGGGGCAGTGCCGCTCACTGGCTTGCGCCGTTAACGCGCCCGGCGCGGGTGTCAGCGTACCGTGAGTGTCAGCGGCTCCGCGGAGTAGATGAGGTCACTGGCGCTGCGGGAGGCATCGACGGCGTAGCCAATGTACAGATTGAATACCCCTTTTTCGTTGGCGGTCAAAGCTCCTGAATACAGAGCTATTTCGTGATAATTCTGCAGTGACGCGATCTCTTTGTAGAACTCGATGGCCGCGCTGTTGAAAGGCCTTAATTCCCCACTCGCTGTCAGGGTCAGCCAGCTGTTGCTGTGCAGAAGTTGCAGCACGACCACGATGCCGGCTGCTCTGCCAACGTGACCGGTCTCTGGAGAAATGCCAGCATGGATATCCACTCGTGCGGGCGCAGTGACTTCATTGGTCACTGACAATCCGCCATCGGCGCTGATCGCGCCGGCGATCACCGCTGTCGTAGCGGTGCCGCCACTCTTGACGGTGTCCAGTTTGCGCAGCGCGGTCTGCACCAGCAAGTTGCGCATCATGCCGAGATCTTCGTGTTCGAGAATATGGCAGTGGGTCAGGTAGATGCCGGTGTGCGGCTCGAAGCGCATGAGCACCTTCACCCGCTCACCAGGCAACACCTGCACGACATCCTTGAGTCCCTCGTCAACAATGCCGCTGCGCAGGGTCTGCAACTGCGTGCTCTGCACGCTGCTGACGCTGCGGGACAGGACCCGGAACTGGACGTTATGCACGTGCATGGGATGCGCCATCAACATCCCCACCGGCGAGTCATTGGCAAACTCCCACACCTCCACGGTCTGGGCCCGCACCTTTTCATCGTCGGCCACTTCATCCATCGCGCCGTAGATTCTGCCGTTCAGCATTGCGTTGCCCTGCATCATCGAGAGTTGGACGCGTCTGGCTGATTGCTGGTTGATTGCTTCGCTCAGGAGCAGCGGCGGATAGGTGGAGAGTCGGGTCGGGGGTGTGGACGTCGATGTTGCTGACCCGGCGAGGCGGAATGTGGCGATCGGACGCGCGCCCTGGATCAGGGTGGCACCGCTCTGGCTGCTGGTGATGTTGTCCAGCGCTGGTGTGAATGTTTCTGCCAGCAACTGCAGTTCCTGGCCTGACGCGAAACCGGCAAAATCCACCCAGACTTCAATTCGTTCCGCAGGAGCGATGCTCAGTGTCTGGCGTTCCAGCGCCTCCTCCAGCAGACCGCCGTCCGTGCCGATGATCCTGAAAGCCTGGCCGTGCGCCCATTTGAGCAGGTAGCTGGAGGCGTTGGAGGCGTTGAATATCCGCAGCCGGTAAGCAGTGCGCTGCGCCTCACGGGTGTAACCGAGCTGCCCATTGACAAGTACTTGCTGGCCACTGAACCCTTGCATCCTTTCCTGCCGGCGGGCGCCGAGGTAAACGAGCTGGTTGCCGCTGTCAAAGGTGCGGTCCTGGATAATCAGCGCCACATCCCTCTCCCCCTGCGGAAGCTGCGCCGCCGCTTCCTCGGAATCGCTGACCAGAAACAGGCCGCTGAGACCGTGATACACCTGATAGCCCGTGCGCTCGTGGGGATGGGGATGGAACCAATAAGTCCCTGCCCGGTTATCGACGACGAATTCGTACACAAAGGTCGCACCCGGAGCGATGGCGTACATCGGGTGGCCGTCCATCTTCTGCACCATGTGCAGGCCATGCCAGTGCACCGTGGTCGATTCGGGCAGGGCATTGGTGAAGCGCACGCGTATCTTCTGGCCGCGGCTGGCCCGGATGATCGGGATATGACTATTGGAGTCGAGATAGCTGAAGGCTGTGGCGGCACCTGTCAGCACCGCGCCCTCATAGCGCCACAGTGTCGTGGCGCCGCCTGCGCGCAGATTGACTGCCGCCACGCGAGCGGTCAGCGCGATCTCGATGTCGGGATTGAAATCGGCCGTTGCCGCCGCGGTGCTGGTCGGCGTGTGGAGCATGGTCTGCCCCAGAGTGCCGTTCTGAAAACTGAGTGCGGCTGCGCAGACGGTTGCTCTGCGCAGAAACTGACGACGATCCGGCATGTTTTATCCTTCGCTTTAGCCTGCCCGAGTCTTCCTGTGTCTCCAGAATCTTCAGGCGGGTTTTGAGTCAAGACGCAGCCGGAACTCCCGGCGTACCAGGATAAAGCTTACCACTGCCTGCACCGTCACCGACAGAATGGAGACATACCACACTTGATTGATGGTGAAGCCGGGCTGGTACTTCAGGAACACCGCCAGTGGCAGGAACACCAGTATCCGCGCGCCTGAGCTCAGCATCGCCGGGCGGGTGTTGCCCAGCCCCTGGAATATCCCGGAGCAGGCAAAGACGACGCCCTGCGCGATGAAGTTCAACGAAATCAGCTGCAGGAACACCGAGCCGACGGCGATCACTTCTTCCTCGGTCGTGAAGAAACCCACCAGCAAGTCAGACTTCCACTGCATCAGCACGGTCACCACCACCATCACGACGCTGTTCAGCATGATGCCCTTGTAGCAGGTCTCGCGTACCCGGTCGTGGCGGCCAGCGCCGTAGTTCTGCCCGGCGATGGGGCCCAGAGCGAAGGCGATCGCCATAGTCGGCATGAAGATCGACTGCATGATGCGACCGCCGATGCTGAAGCCCGCCTGGGCGGCAGCGCCGAAGTCCTGAATCAACCAGTACACGGCCGAGAAGTACAC
>JACCDX011329782.1_pt1 | contig 10134 bp, 9 predicted proteins | sample 7449681 | NCBI WGS metagenome assembly JACCDX01 (sample SAMN15323450, study PRJNA562643) | freshwater metagenome | isolation source: river surface water | place: USA:Blue River Watershed | collected 2017-08-18
ATGCCCATGATGCGGGTGTAGAAGTCCAGCGATACGGCCGGATCCTTGACACGAACCATCGAATGATTGAGCACAAAGCCGCGCGACTGGGCCGGAATGTCGGCGCTGACGCCGGGATGGTTTTCGGTGGTGAATGCCATGGGAGAGACCTTGATTTTGTTACGTTCGGACAAACGATGTTAGCACGCAGCAGGCCAACGTATCAGCTTGCAAATCCTGAAAACTTTTGCGGGCGTCCGGGCTTGCCGGAGCAGGCGAATGTCCCGTCCTGATACAGGTTGACAGTTGGCCAAGGCGTTGATCAGGCACCCAGCAAGCGGCGTGTGAGCAGCGACTGCATGTCACGACGGCCGTCGGCAATCAAGAACACCATAACCTCGCGCCCTATCACCCGATAGATGAGGCGATAAGGCTTGAAGAACACTTGGCGGTATTCCTTGATCCCGAGATTGAGCAATTCTCTCGGATAGCTGCCGCGCTCCGGCATGATGGCCAGTTGTTCGGCCGTGGCCATCAACCGATCCAGAACATGATCGGCATTTGCGAGGCCATCAAACTCGGCGATGTAATCGTAGATCGCCTCCAAGTCCTGCTCGGCACCCTCTGTGAGCAGGACACTGTACTTGGATGCCATCAGGCCATAGCTTTCTTGGCCTTGAGCCGGGCCACCACGTCAGACAGCGGCTTGACCTTGCCGGCGGCCACGTCCTGTTGGCCCAAGGCCAGTACTTTCAGTAAAGCCAAGGTTTCCTGCATGGCCTCGTAGCTGGCCACATCCAGCAAAACCGCCTTGGCCTCACCGTTCTGTGTGATCACCAAAGGCTCGCGTTGCTCGCCGAGCGTGGCCAAAATCTCCGCCGCATTGGCCTTGAGGTAGCTGATGGGTTTGACTTGTGATGAGTAGCGCATGAGTCCTCCTTTTGGACTGAATATAGTCCATAAAAGGTCCGACAACAAGAAAATCTCACGGAGTGTGGGACAAATTCAAACTGCTGGCTGCATGGCAGCTTTGCACACAATCTGGACCAGCAGAAGCAGCGCCGTACAAACCCGTTTATTGGGGAGAAGTCCAGAAAGACAAACGCCCAGAAAGATCTGGGCGGTGTCAAATGGTGCTGTATGGCTGACTGGCTCAACCACTGTGAATTCAACCAGTGTCCGAGGATTCTGGTGTTATCGGAATAGGAAGCAGTCGGAGCAATTGTTGGTAGCGGTGGTCCGTTAACCCCAGCGCATCTTGAATGGCTTGCCGGGCCATATACCCGCAAAAGCAACATTCCGACTTGCGGGGTGACTTGCGGGGTGACTTGCGGGGACTTTCCTGGCGAGACGGGTGGAGCGCCCTTCGGTCATCTCCAGTTCTTGCAGGAACGCCCCAATCCGTCGGGTGCGATAGCACCGCACCAGATCAGCGTTTGGTGCTGGCGTCTTCAATTGCTTTCGTCATGGCTGCATGCTCCCATTTCACGGCCTTGCACCCGTTTTGCTGAAATGCTGGTGGGACTTTGGCGGGAGGCGTATCTCCCTTATAAACACCAATGACGCCCTTGCCACGTTTCAGGCTTTCCTCAATCTCCCAATTGACCCATTTGCTGGCAGCGGTCTTGTCAGTGAGATACACCAACGTGACCGAGCAGCGATCAATTTTTTCACGAATGCTCCGCTTGATGTAATCGGCATTGGTGCTGTCATAGGGCTCTTTGACTGAATGATCATCAAACTGCAGGTCCGTTTTGTCGTTTTTTGCCTGACCACGAAGTAGATTTACTTCATCCAAGTCATCGTGATCAAAGCTTATGAACACGTGCCTGCTCACATCATCTTTGGCTTCCGCAAGCCGTTGTTTCACCTTGTCCTCAAGGCTTTTGATATCCGAACTGAACAAACCGCCACCAGAGCCGCCACCCATGTTCATTCTCCTTCGTTGAACTGAAACTCGCGACAGGCAATGCAACGACCACATGGTTGGCTGTTGCCGGTATGGCACGAGTAGGTCCCCGCCACGCCTTTTTCCGTCGCAAGCCGAACGACATCAGCCTTGCCAAATTCGATCAGGGGTGTGAGCACTTTGATCTGGCGTCCCATCGCTGCCGCAATGGCCTGCTCAGCCTGAACGAGAAAGGGTTGGCGTTGATCGGGAAACAGACTGAATTGTTCGGCCAGCAAGCCAATGGCGACCGACGATGCGCCAACCTGATAGGCGTAGGCGCTACCCATCAGCAGGAACAGCAAATTCCGGCCCGGTGTAAAAGCGTCCTCTTTCACGTCCATGCCGACATTCGTCAGGCCGGAGGCAATGACTTGCCCAAAGCCGCTGAGATCCATCCTTGTTGGTACGGGAAGCCCAAGCTGCCGATGGACGGCTTGGCATGTCGCCCACTCCTTGGCGGCTGCCCGCTGCCCGTAATCAATGAACAATGGAAAGTGGTCGATGTGGTCTTCCTTGGCCATAACGCCAATCAGGGTCGAATCAAGACCGCCCGAAACGAGATTCACAAAACTCACAGATAGGCCTCCCGTTTAGCGACGCGCATCGTCAGCCAGGTCGCCAGATCGACACAGCCCAACGAGTGTCCAAACCGGGAGGCAATCTCACGAAATGTATCTTCGACTTCTTCGTAACAGGAGAGGCGTCCCAGTCGGCTCGGTGCAATTCTGATCCCGCGCGTCAGATGCAGGTAGTCGAGCACATGCACATCCAGCACTGCGAGATCGGCGCAATAGCCGATGCGCCGCAAGAAGAGACTGGCTTGTTTCGGTCCGAACCCCCAAACGTTCAGCATCAGTGCCTTTCGAGCATCCTTGGCGTTGTCGGCAGCAAAAAGTAGTCTGCGCAGAGAATGCCCCTTGCCATACATTTCTGTGACCGTAGTGGCGAGCAAAGATGCCAACCGGTTTCGGAATCGTGGCATCACTGTACGCACGCCCCCGTCCTTGCCCGGTACAGATAACGGTTGGCTGAGTGCATCAAGAATCTGTACTTCGCAGTCGGTCATGCCTGTCAGTTGCTTTGAGAACAACAAGCCCCATTCCCGAAGTCGGTCGGCGGTGGCAACCGCCATCTCGAACTGCATCTGGCTACCGAAGATGCAAATCGCCGCTTCGTACAGCATTTCGTCTTCGGTCAGCAGTCGCCAATTGAGCGCTGACCCACCTTGAGCCTTGATCTCGCTGCACATCGCATCGATGGTGCGATTGATGATTTCGGCATTCATGAATCACTCCAGCCAAACTCTACTGCACAGTGGCGAAACACATGTGCGGGGAAATTATGGCGGCAGAAATCAACCACCGTTTCGTTGGCAATGGCCGTTCGCAGTCGTTGCATCCACGAAGCATAGAACTCCAGGTTGTGCACCAGCGTGCGCGCCTGAAATGAAAGTCCCGCTTCGGACCACACGGTCTGCTTGGCGAAGAAATCAGCCTGCGACAGGTGGTAAAGCAGGCCCGTGTCGTGATCAACGACCGTCTGGCACCACTCCAGACCATCGAAGCTATCCGCGCCCATTGCCGAATACAGTGCAATCGAAATCGGATTGCCCGTGCCAAGCAGGTGCACGGCCACATAGCGATCCAGTTGGTTGAGCACGTTGCGAATGGCAAGCACGCTTCGAGCCCGGTCGATCACGCCATCGCCCAGACGGCGTTCCGCGACAGCCAACATGGAAACGCCGGTCTGCGCAGCAACGGCATGACACAGATCGGGCAAGTCCCGGGCGTCGCCGTGAATAATCGGCACAATCTGGCAAGAACCGGCAGCAGCTTGGTCTTCTTTCCAGCGTGTCACCACCAGCGCCACGTGCTCGTTGGCATTTGCGGGCGGCTGCTGTTCATCAAAGCCGAAAGCGATATCGCAAGGAAACCCAGCCAGCATCTGATGAAATGAGGGCTGCCGCCACTGATCCCGAGCATCTTTCCAGAAGCTCTCATAGTTGCCCGAATCCATCAGTGTCACGGCTCCGGCATCACGCGACGCTTGCAGCAACTTGGCGGCATCTTCCTGCTTATCAAGGGCGGCGAGGTCGAACGCAGAAACCAGAAACTGCCTATTGATGCCGACCAGCGAGGCCAGCACTTGCAGGTAATCCGCCGGTTGCAGCGCGGTTTTGACCGAGGAAATCGAAGGGAAGTAAACGGGCAGCGGCAGGGTTTTGCCGCCGATGTCCAGTTCAAGCGGACAGCGCACGGTCATCCCTTGCCCTCCGACTTTGCGGTGGCGCTACGTCGGGTTTCGTTGAACCAGTTGGCGTGCTCTGTCGAGACGTGTTCCTCGACCCTTTCCGCCAGAGCAATCAGTCGATCAGGCTCGACCAACCCTTTGTAGGGGCCAGCATTGGAGAGAAACAAGTACTGCTCGTGCTTGAGGCGTTCAGCGGTGGCGCGGTAGGTGACCCACAGGGTCGAGTACTGGTTCATCTGCTGAGCAGCCTCCAGCACTGCGATCAAAATGCCAGCAATCGATGCAGCCCACTTGGCGCAGTCAGCAGGTAACAGGCTGGTAGCAGGGATCAATACCGCCAATGCCACCTGCGCAAGCTTCAAGCGTTTGTACCAGCACTGGCAGTGCTGGCTCTTACTGTCGTACCAATTTTTCTGATCGATCAACCGGAACCATGCCGGATGCGTCATGACCGAATCGGGCACAGGTGGCTCGCTGGGCGCGCAGTTATTAGCGACATTCATCCTGTTCTCCTTTTGTTGGTGCAACCACCCGTCCTAGAGTTGAATGCAGTGGCGCGACATTGACTTTCCGGAGGCTGTTCGTTAACTCCGAACCAAACGCCATCATCAAGTCGCCTGTTCTGATACCGACGGAACCCCGGAAGCCTTTCATGGAACTGTGACCTGGCCGTTCATCAACAGGGGCAAGAGCCAGTCGCGGAGCTGGGTGAGTTGCTGGTTTTCCTTAGTATTGTTGGCGATTTTCTCGAATGTCGGCTCAACGATGGCGGCAAACTTTTCAATAACCTCGTCTTTGGGAATGGCGAGATTGGTCAACTCAATGTCATTCGAGACGATGGAATCAAAGACGGAACCTGATGACTTGACCTGCAGATGGTGGATTAACTCTTTGGCCAGAAAGAACAAGAACACATGGCTGACACTCGGTTTGGCCCGCAACGCATAACAGGATTGGTTCATTGCCATCTCGACACCTGCCAATACCAGCCTTCCCACGGAGCCACGCGCGGTGATGAAAACAGTGTGTTTGCCAAAGCACTTGGTGCTACTGCCTTTCAATCCTTCTTCGGTGATGTAGTCTGCTGTTGAAAATTTGAAGATGGTTCCGTCCGCATCAGTAGGCGTAAAAAACGGGATGTCACCGCCCCAAAACTCCTGTTTTTTCTTGGTTGGTGTTCCTCCGCCAAGCAAATCCGCAACTGCCAGCACGCTCGAAGCGCTCCACCCCTCCGGAATCTCCCGTTTCAAGGTGGCGTTGTAGACCATCTTGCCGCCGGAGGATTGGTAGGGTTTGTCGTTGGCGTCAGGGAAGTCGAACTGCACGAACCAGTAGTCATACAGCGCCTTGGCCATCGCCTCCAGCTCGGCGTTGATGCGGTTGTTGCAATCGATCTTGGCGTCGAGGGCGGAGAGGACGGCGGCAATTTTTTGCTGAGTCTCCTTGTTTCGAGGCACATTCAAAGGAACCGCAGAAAGGATCGCAGTATTCAAATTGGGCATCGTCGCCCCAACCGCTTGTTTTACGATCCAATCTTGATTGGTCGGTGTACTGAGGTGGTACGTTAGAAATTCAGGATCAATGGCATCGCCCGGTCGAACGAGCAGGCATCCGGTTCCGCAAAAATACCCAACCTCCGCTTCTCGAATGAGCGCCTTCTGCGTAACATCACCCCGTCGGCTATAAACAATATCGCCAGCTTGCACCAAATGTTGGGATAGTCGTTTTGCGTCCTTCTCGGCAATGAAAGCAATGGCAGAAAGATCTACACGATTACTCTTCATGTTGGCCGGCATGATGCACGGAATGCCGGCCGCAACGTAATCTGATGCGTGCAGCTGGCTTCCAAAGGGACCCGTTTGAATCTTTCCACCACCGGAATTCAGAACTTTGCCAAGCGTGGTTTTCTGCCAATTACTCATACCGCAACCCAGACAACTGCTTCTTGATCTTCTGCTCCAGCCCTGCCGATTCTTTGAACAAGCCATCCAGTCGATCAGTAAATCCTTGCAACTTCAAGGCAAACTGCGATGGAGTCAGATCGCTGTATTCGATCTTGACCTCAAAATACTGTCCAGCGCTCAAGCTGTAATTCTTGGCGGCGATGTCGGCATAACTCACTACCACTGAGAAATCTTCCACTTCCTGCTTGGCATTGAAGGTGGCGATGATGCGATCTTCTTCTTCGGTCGATAGCAGGGTTTTCTGGTTCTTGCCATCTTTGACCTTGGTGCCAAGATTGGAGGCGTCAATCAACACCACGTCGGCTTTATTGGCCGCGTCGATGAACAAAATGGACACATTGGTGCCGGTGGTGGCAAAGATGTTGCTGGGCATGGAGACCACGCCAGCGAGCACTTTGTGATCGACGAGATGCTGGCGGATGCCTTTGTCGATGCCGCTTTGCGCGGTGATGAAGCCGGTGGGCACCACCACCGCCGCTTTGCCGCCCGGTTTGAGCGAGTAAATGATGTGCTGCAAAAAGAGCTGGTAAATGGCCATTTTGTCTTTGGCCTGCTTGGGAATGTTGGGCACCCCGGCAAAGAAGCGGACCTGGTGCTCCTTGGTGTCCAGTTCATTCCTGAAATCCGAGAAATCCATCTTGAACGGTGGATTGCTGACAATGTAGTCAAACTTCTTCAAGGCTTTGCCGTCCCGGTGGTAGGGATGCAGCATGGTGTTGCCCTGGATGATGTTGGGAATGGAATGCACCAGATTGTTCAGGATGAGGTTCAGGCGCAGCAGGCTGGAGGATTTTTGCGAGATGTCCTGCGAGTAGATGCTGCAACGCTGCTCGCCGATGGCATGGGCAATGTTCATCAGCAGTGTGCCGGAACCGGCTGAGGGGTCGTAGCAGCTGACGTTGTTCACCTTGCCGCGCACTGCTTCGGGAACGAGGATGGCCGCCATGATCTTGGCCACGGCGTGCGGGGTGTAGTACTCGGCGTATTTGCCGCCGCTGTCCTTGTTGTAGTCCTTGATCAGGTATTCAAAAAGTGCGGCGTAGAAATCGTATTTCTCGTTGAAGATGCGCTCGAAGCTGAAGTCGCCTAGCTTGTTGATGATGGCGCGGCAAAAGGCGTCGCGCTTAGATGTGTCCGTAATAAATTCGCTGACGCGATCAAACAGCGTGATCTTGGCACCACCGTCTGTTTTGACAGCGAAGATGTCGTTGTTAGTAACGGCAATGTCGCGCAGGGTGTCGTCGAACAGCTTGGCAAATTCGGGCGCGTTCTGGCGGCCAAACAGGTGGGCGATGAAATGCTCAGGCTTCAGACGGGCGGTATCTGGCCCCATCTGCATTTGCATCATCTCCACATCGTCGGCGCTCATGGCGGCGATGGCGGCTTCCCAGCTTTCGACGTTAGCAAGCTCTGGCCGGATTTTCTTGGCCTCGAAGGCGAATTTGTCGTTCAGGAATTTGTAAAGAAAGACCTGGGTGATGATTTTGAATTCGTTGCCATCGTTGCCTAAGCCATAGGCGGCGCAAATTGCTTTGAGGCTGTCGATGAGGTCGCGGGTGCGCTGTTCAAATTGTTGAGTTACCAAGCTTATGCTCCAGGCTGGCCGCCGCTCATGCGAGTGCCAGCAAAAAATTCATTCATGTACTCAGCCACAACCAGCTGGTTGATGGTGCGGGTGGCGTCGGGGGTGAGTTTGATGTGCTGGCGAGTAGAGAATTCGCCAATCACAATGGGCTGCATCAGCTTTTCGAAATAGCTATCGTTATTCAAGAGCTGGGTGTTTTGCAGCACCTGTTCGTCCGCCTGCACTTTGATGCCAACAAGCGCTTCAAACAATTTGCGCTCGGTCTGCGTGCCCTCGGAGTTAAGCGGGCCGCGCTCTTGCAAACGCTTGTGGATGCGGGTGTATTTGGCATCACCCCGGTACTTGGCCCGCAGCTGGTTATTTTGGCGGTTCAGCTCTTTGACTTTGTCATGGATGGCATTGAGCGCGCCGATGTTGGCCGTCATTTCTTCCTGGCTGACTTCGCCGAGTTTCTTCTTCTTGAACAGCCGCTCCAGCTCTTCGCGCAGGGTGATGAATTTGGGGTCTTGCTGGTCGAAGTTGTCGGCCAGGGCTTCGCGCGTCTGGCGCAGGGTGTTTTTCAGTTTGTCGGCCAGTACCAGCTCTTCTTCGCGGATCTTTGCGAATTTGAAGATCACATCTTCCAGCGCGACATTGAGCAGTTGGCTGGTGTCGGTGGCGGATTCGATGCTGTCTTTGAGGTTGAGTAGGTCAAGGTGGTTGCAGGTTTCACGGTAGAGTTGGCCCAACTTGTGGAAATCCAGCTGCTGCAACTGCGCATAGTCGCCTTGCAAGCGGATCAGGTTGTAGAGGTTGCGAGCGTCGCCCAGTGCTTTTTTGAGAGCCAGCACCGTGGCGCGGTCTTGGATCTGGCTGAGTTGCTTGGAAAACTCTTCTGCGTTTTCGATATTGAAGCTGAACAGGCTATCCTTGATGGCTTCGATTTCTTGCGTGATTTCCTCGCTGGATTTGAACAGATTAGAGTAGTGCTCAATCTCGTCGCCCAACTCGGATTGCAGCTCGTCGAAGTAATCTTTATTGGTTTTGTCGAACTCCTTGCGGATATCGGCAAAGTCCACCACGTAGCCGTAGCGAAAATCCTTGTAAGTGCGGTTGACGCGGGTGAGCGCCTGCAAGAGGTTGTGGGCCTTGATGATGCGGCCCAGGTAGAGCTTTTTCAGGCGCTTGGCGTCAAAGCCGGTGAGCAGCATGTTGTAGACAAACAAAAGGTCGATCTTGCCGACCTTGAAGTCTTCCACCCAGTCTTTGCGATCGTCCTTGCTGCCGACATCATGCAGGATTAGCGCGGCGGTTTTGGCGCGGTTTTCCAGTAGCGTGCGGGCGGCGTAGCTGTCGGGCAGCGCTGCGGCGATCATGGCTTGCGCGGAGTCCTTGGCGGTATGCGCTGACGTGGGGTGCGCGGCATAGACCGCCGTGAAGATGCGAAACATCTCGCGGGCCTGATCGGCACTGTCACAAATCACCATGGCGCCGATACTGGCGTCGCCCAAGGCGCTGCGGCTTTTTTCGAAATCACGCACGATGTAATCGAGCATGGGTTCGACAAATTTCGGGTGCGAGTAGATGAGCTTGCGATCGATATCGCCCTGCTGGAGCTTGATGGCGGCGAGCGCCTCTTGCAGCGAGAGCTTGTAGTTGGTGGCGATTTCTTCGCGGATCAGGCGCAGGGTATAGCCGTCGGCAATGGAGGCGTTGTAGTAATACTTGTGGATGTAGTCGCCAAACAGGGCGCGCGAATTGTAGTCGTCGCCTAATAGTGGCGTGCCGGTGAGGCCGATTTTGATGGCGTTGCGGTCGGACTGGCTAAGGTTAGCCAGAAAGCTGCCCTGCGGGTTGTAGCTGCGATGCACTTCGTCCAGAAAGTAAACGCGCTGGATGCTGAAGTCGTAATCCTCAGCGCGCACCACGTCCGGGTCGTCCTGAAACTTCTGGATGTTGACCACGGTGATTTCAGGCTTGCCGCTGTGGTTGTGCAACACCTGCGTGGTTTTGATGTCACGGGCAAAGGCGTCGCGGCTGTCGATGGTGTGCACCACCAGCCCGCGCCCGGAAAATTCCCGCTGTGCCTGAATGAGCAGATCCAGCCGGTCGACGATGAAATAGAACTTCGGAATAACGCCTTTGCGCTGAAAGTAATCGGTGAGAAAGCGGGTGTTGTAGTAGGCCAGCGCGGTTTTGCCGCTGCCCTGGGTGTGCCAGATGATGCCTTTCTTGACGCCCGCGTCGAGTTTTTTCTCGATCGCCTTGGTGGCGAAAAGCTGCGGGTAGCGCATGACGTGCTTGTGCAGGCCATCGCTTTCATTGACGTAGGCAAGTGCAAAGCGCAGCAAAAAAGCCAAACGGTTACGGCTGAACAAGGACGTGCAAATACGGTTGGTGGGCGTATCGGGCGACTTGTTAGTCAG
>JACCDX011104174.1_pt1 | contig 10133 bp, 7 predicted proteins | sample 7449681 | NCBI WGS metagenome assembly JACCDX01 (sample SAMN15323450, study PRJNA562643) | freshwater metagenome | isolation source: river surface water | place: USA:Blue River Watershed | collected 2017-08-18
AACATTGGGGGCGCACTGGGCAGGAATGCCCTGGGTACCATTGCCAATGCTGTGCTGCCCAGAACCACATTTGGTGGATTTGGACTGCCTGGTACAAAGGCCACCCAAGCTCCACAGCAGAATGCACAGGACAGAATGGTCAGCTTGCGACCCAAACCTGCTGCTGCAAACAGAGTGTATGGCAATGGTTTACTCAAGCCTTTGAAGGATTCAGGTGGACTGATTTGGCCCTACACTCCCAGCATCACATATCAGCACCCCATCACATATGAGCCTGTGAGTGTCACGCATGCCAACCAAGACTTCCACATTTACTCCAGAACTCCTGCTGTGAATCTGCAAGTGAGTGGAGAGTTCTCAGTGCAGAATCAACAGGAAGGCGCTTACGCACTGGCTGCCATTCACTTCTTGCGCACTTTGGCCAAAATGAATTTTGGAGAAACTGATCCTCAAGCAGGTACTCCTCCACCTGTGTTGTTGTTTAATGCATATGGACCATTTGTGTTCAAGGATGTGCCTGTGATTGTCAAGGACTTTAGCACAGAGTTTCCCCAGGATGTGGACTATGTGCAGGTGAATGTGTCAGGCAGTAGCACACAAACCACAGCTCCTAGAGTAACAGACAATCGCATCATAGCAGAAAGACTACCACCCATACCTGCCAATGTGAGCAGATCTGCAGATGGCGCTCTGCAGTTGTCAGGTGCAGCAGATGCCTCCTACTTTGAAGGTCCTGATCGCAGAGTGTTGGGCAGTGTGAGCACACAGCCAGGAGTAACATCATCTGCACCTGTGTCATATACAGTTTGGTTACCCAGTTTGTTCAAGATCACATGCTCCTTAACTGTGCAACACACACCCAATGAATTGCGCAAGAGATTCAATCTGCCCAAATACATTAGCGGTGATCCCAGTCAGAAGGACTTTGTGTGATCATGAGAGCCACCTATAACAAGAGCAGCCCATATTATCAGACTCCACAAACCAGCACATACATGGACATCTGGAGTGCACCTGATATTGTGCCTGATCAATCTGACAGCATTCTGTTTGTAACAGATGCCTACACTCACAGACCAGACTTACTCAGTCAAGACTTGTATGGTACTCCCAGACTGTGGTGGGTGTTTGCCCTGATCAATCCAGACATTCTGAAAGATCCCATATATGATTTGCAACCAGGCATAGAGATCAGAGTGCCTGATAAAAGTCAACTGCAAGGATATCTGTGATGAGTGACAGAGTGAGATCCAGAATCTCCGACAAGGTGGCTCTATCCAGAGTGCAGACTGCACGACAAGCACAAGCTGAAACAGAGCAGATTGTCAGGCAGAATGAACAGGTAATTGGCGCAGATGTGGCCAGGGAGGTGCTCAGAGAACGTGAAGCAGCCACTCGTGTGATCACTCAACAAGCCGAAGAACAACTGAGAGCAACCAATAGCCACATACAAGCCATCCCCAGTGCACCCATAGATCCTGCTGATAATACTCCTTTGATAGACAGAGCAGTGGCTCAAGAACAACAGAGACGGGAAACATTGGCTGCTATTGGCCCTCCAATCATAGTGCCTCCACCTCCGCCTCCACCTGGCATACCCCCAGTGCCTGAAGCACCTCCTCCTGTGGTTCCACCACCACCTGTGCCTCCGCCTGCAGAAGCTGCTAATCTGCCTACTCCTCCACCTGAACTACCTCTTCCTCCTCCTGCAACTCCCACAGTAGCTCCCGGTCCCACACCCACAGGCAGTGGACCCACTAATCCTCAAGATGTATCTCAGCGTGCTGCAAGTGACACTGCAAGAGAGACTCCTGCAGGTACCGCAAGAGCAACACCAACTGGTGCAAGTGCAGCAGCCACTCAAAGTGCTCAGTTGGGTCCTTTAAGATTACAGTTTGAGCCCAACATACACAATGAGTATGATAGAGTGGCATATGTGTTCAAGTTGTGCATGATAAGTGATCTGGATGCAGAAGATCCTGGACTGTTAACCAAGTTCTTGAACAACCAAACTCGTAAAATCGTGATAGCTGAAAGTGGTGTTACTACTGGATTTGCAATTGGTGATGTGGAAATCACAGACAGTATCAGTGCCAATTTCCGCAATAGAAGTAATATGACCACAGGTCTCAAAATACAAATTATTGAACCTTACGGTTTGACACTGCCTGACAAGATGTTTCAAGCCAGCCAATTGTTGGGAATCAGAAATTGGAGACTGGCCCCCTTCCTGTTACAACTGGAATTCAGATACATCAAGTCAGATGGCAGTATATATGCTCCCACAGGCAGTCAAAAACTGGTCAGAGTGTATCAGTTGATTGTGACAGATTTTGATGCGCAGTTGAAGGAAACAGGCACCATTTATGATGTGCAAGCCAATGTGAGAGGCAACCTGGGGTTTACAGACGCTTATCAGATCATGCCACAAAGTCATAGAATTGACACTCAACAAGGTACTGCACCACCCAGAGAGTTTGGTATAAGTTTAGGTGACAACAAAGTGAGCTCCTTCTTTACCCAGTTGGGTCGGACCATCACTGACATGTATGTGCAACTGAGGCAAAATAATAACAGAGGCACACGACTACCAGTTTTAATTTACAAATTCATTGTGATGGACGAAGAGTTAGGTAAGCAAGAGATCAACTTTAGCCCAGAGGCTAATTCGCGCAGAGCCAGTTTCAAAACAGGCAATGCCAACACAGGCGAGATTACAGTGAGCAGAGGACAAAGTGTCACAGCCCTAGTGGATGACATCATGGCCACCATAAAGGATCCAGAATTCTTTTTCCAAGGTTTAGAGCAAGGTGGACTAATCAAGATACCTGTGATTGAATGTGTAACCAAAAATGTGGGCTGGGACCTGCTCACTAATGATTATGTGAGAGAATTCACATTCTTTATAAGAACCAAATTGAGTAACAGACCTGTACCTAATGAAGAATATGGTAGTGCAATACAAGGGAATGAAAATTTACAACTAGCACGTCTGCGAGAAGTAAGTAAAAATTTAAAAAAGCGTTATGATTATTATTACACAGGATTGAACACAGAAGTCATATCCTGTGATATAAAATTCAATCAGTTGCATGTGGTTCCCCAATCTTTATTGAATGTTACTCTGCCTATGTCAGTAGCTAGTGCAGCAAGGGTTAACCCCAATAACGCAGACCCAAATGCCATACCAGCCACAGAGCTCAATCAACAACTTACACAACGACAAAGAGAGCTGGAAAGAAATGCCTTAACCTTGAATAATTTGGGTAATGATAGAAATGTCTCTGAGGAAACATTAGGACAGCAACTAGCAGAGTTGACAGCTGAAAGAACATCTATACAACAGCGCATAGAAGCAATCTCTAGAGAAAGTGTGGTGCCCTTTGAGGGTAACCAAGAAGCAGTGAATCGGCTAGCCCCAATAACAAACAGAAGTGCACAGGCCGAGCAACTGAGACGAGATATCCGAACTGCAATAGAGAGAAACAATCAACAAGCTGGCAGAAGAGAATTTGCAGAAGACATTAACACTCCCATAGTGAACAACATGTTGCAATTAAGCTATCATGCAGATCCCAGAGACATCTTGAACACTATGGCCCGTCCTGTGAATATCGAATCGGGTGGCGATGCTAACAATACTCCCAACACCACCCGCCCAATTGTGAGCAGTATTTTACAACAGATATATGACAAATCTGGTCAACATCTAATAGAAATTGATTTGGAAATCAGAGGCGATCCTTATTGGTTGGGTACAACTGATTTGGAGCGCACACAAGAATTGTTAAAGTTTTTAAATGACATACAAGGTGCTACACCTGGAACAGGTGCCACTCCTGCCACACAAACACCTGCTATGAACAGAGCAGGCATGGTGGACAAACATAACCAGGATGCCAACATTCTGTTAAAATTTAGATCAGGTGTGCCTCCACAAACAAATACTGGCTTCATGAATTTGAAAGATGACAGCACTTTCTTTTATGGTGTCTACACTGTGATTGAATGCATTCATGAATTCAAGAGTGGTAAATTCACACAAAAGCTGAAGGCTTATCGTGATGCACTTATCAACATTGACATGTTGCGAACTGCTGAAAGAAATGCGGTGAGTGCAAGCCAACCTCAACAGGTGACTGCTGCCACCCCCACAAATACTCAAGCAACTGGAGAACCTGGAGCAGGTGCAGGCGGTGCCACTAATGCTCAATTGACTAACCCAAATGCAAGTGCTGCAAACATACAACGCAGCCAGGATGCCACCAATGTGGCTGTTACACCATCAGCCAATGGCGCTTCCATAACTGGCCTCAGTCGTCAAGCACAAATTAACGCTGACAATGAGAACCTTTTAGCACAGACTAGGAATGAGGCATTTGTGGGGGGCAGAGGCAGAATACCAGATTGTGGTGCGGACTTAACTGGAGTACGTACATTGAGGGACGTGGATATAACGGGAGAGCGTGGATTGAGAGATCCTGCAGGCAGCAGTCTGTATCAGCCCAGAGTTCTTCCCAACACCAGACAGGCCACATATGATGCAGCCACCGACACATTTGGTAACACTTCTGTGGGTCCAGGTGAGACTGTGGATTATAGCAACGCTTCATTGCAAGCTTTGAGTACAAGAAGAAATTCACGCTGATGAACACAGAGAAACATAAATGGTAACGTTAGCCAAACAGAGCACACATCTACCCAAGCAGTACAATCTGGAGCCTGAAGGTCGCAGAAGCACCTGGGACAAATGTTATTGTGGATTGGTCAGAGACAATAAAGATCAGCAGAACATGGACAGACTGAAAGTCTGGATCCCTGAACTGTGTGGTCCAGACAGAGAAGAAAACTATGTTATTGTGGACTATGCCACTCCTTTTGGTGGCGCAACACCTGTGAGGAATGAAACTCCCAACGGCAGTAGTAGTCAAACAGCGTATGGCATGAGGTTTGTGACTCCGGACATTGATAATGAAGTGTTGTGCATGTTCATTAATGGTGATCCCAACAGAGGCATCTGGTTTGCCAATTTGTATCACAGCACCCGACGCAGATCAGCTGTAGCCGCTCCAGGCAACAGTCCTAGTGCGGGTGAAGTCAATCCCTTTACAGGCACAGGTGTCACAGAAAGAGAAGGTGCAGACACAGGTGCTCAACCAGCTGTGGGCACAAGTGAGCCTGCGGCTGCTAGTCCTGCAGGAGCCCCCACACCTGAAGTGGCTGCTGCGCAACAAGCTGCTGGCACAGCCAATCAACCTGTACTGGGTCCCAGCACATGGGGCCTGCACAACAGTCGTGATGTTTACGGAATCAGCACTCCTGGAGTGAACAGATTGGTCATGAGTGACCAACAAGGTGACACACAGATCAGATTGGCCACTCGCAACAATCAGCAGATCATCATGCACAATGACAGAGACATGATTGTGATCATGACTGGCACAGGCAAGAGCAGAATTGAGCTGGATGGTGCTGGCAACATCAATGTGTATGGTGAAGGTGTGATCAGCATGAGAAGTGAAGGAGACTTCAACATTCATGCTGACCGTAATGTGAACATCAATGCAGCCCAAACACTCAACATGAGGAGCGGTGGTGACACCCGTTTGACAAGTGTGGGTCGCATGAATCTATACAGCAAAAGCAATCTCATGCAAACCAGTGAAGGAGAAACTCATCGTCTCAGCAATGGACACATGTTTGATGCCAGTGCAGGTAAAATACATCGCCAAGCCAACTTTGGCATTCTGGATGGTGTGAATGGGGGCGACATCAATTTATATGCCTGGGGCAATGTTAAGGTGACTGCCAGCCAAAACATTGAACAGTTTGCAACCAGTGAATTCAAACTACAAAGTTTGGATGGTGCATTTCACATCAAGGGTGGCGAGCAAATGTTTGTGGAGTCTGCACAGGCATTTAACTTGAAGAGTGGAGACAGCCTGAACATGGAAAGTGTGGCTGCTCTTAATGTCAAGAGTGGAGCAGCCCTGAATTTGGATGCTGCTGCACAAGCCAATCTGAGAGCACAAACCGGCACACTCAACATGCAGAGTTTGGGTGGCAATGTGAACATTGCAGGCGGAAGCACTGTGGTGATTGGACCCACCACAGTGATAAATGCAGGAGTGGTGCCTTCTGCTAATGGGGCAGGTGCTGCACAACCAGCTCTGGACGCCACCAATGCTGCATATCCCAACCTGGCTGTGACTGCTCAGCAGGTGACTGTGGTGGAACATGTGGTGCAAGACACCCAGAACAGAGTGGGAGGAGGCAGCCAGAGCCGAATCATCACCAGCGTGGGTAGCAGAACACCAGGTGCAGAAGCTGATCCTAACAGATTTATAGCATCACCAGGATATTCAGGCACCAACACCATCACCAGAGTGGCAGCCATTGTGGAACAGTTGAGAGTGGGTGCCATAGATGCTGCACAAGGCGTGCCCTTGCAATGTATGGGTTGGGTGGGTGCAGGTGCTCAAGTAAGTGTGGGCAGTGCAAACATAAGTGCATTTGCCAGCAGTGTGGTGCCTGGTGGAGGCAGTCAACGTAATGGCATATACATGGATATTCCTCCTGAAGGCAGAGGACTTCTGGAAGCCATTGCAGAACCTGAAAGCAGGGGTCGCTACAACATCCTGAATGGAGGAGAAACCTTCCAGGACTTCAGAGACCACCCCAGACGCAGAGGACAGGGTGGTGCCAGCACAGCAGCAGGCAGATATCAAATTGTGGTGGGCACTTGGGATGGCATGGCCTCCAGATACGGTTTGAGTGATTTCAGTCCTGAGAATCAGGATCGTGCAGCTTGGTATCTGGCTCAACAAGATTATAGGACCAGAACAGGCCGCAATCTGCTGGCTGATTTGCAAGAAGGCAGATTACAAGAAGTGAACAAGGCCTTAAGCCCCACCTGGACAGCTTTGAACCGCACAGCAGGCGCATCTTTTGAACAATCTTATGCACAAGGTTTAGCAGCTGGTCAGGCCAATGTGCCTCCTGCCAACAACAATCCTACCAGCCCACAAAATCCTGACACACCTGCTGTCACCAATGAGCGTCCACAACGCTATGTGGGAGTCAGATACACTCCAGAAGGCACACCTGTTTATACTCAGGACCCCACACCCAGATGGGAGTTCAAACCAGCAGGAGAGTTCACTTTAAGTGACACAGGTTTCACAGACATACAGAACTTTGAAACTCTGAGAGGCCCCAGACCTTCTGACCTGCCTGGCAAGATGTTCCAGAATGTGTGTGAAGGAGTAACACAGATAGGTTATGGTCATGTGGTCACAGAAGCAGAGGCTCAAGCTGGCGTAATTGAAGTGGAAGGCGAATCTGTGTCCCTACAGCAGGGCATAACACCCACTCAAGCTCAAGCACTGCTTAAAAAGGATCTGGAAGCTGTGCAATCAGCTGTGAAGAGTGTGATCACAAATCCCATCACTCAACAACAGTTTGATGCCCTGGTGGACTTTGCATACAACATAGGTGTGGAAAAGTTTAATCAGAGTGAAGTGCCCAAGTTAATAAATGACAAGAAGTATGATCATGTGCCCAGAGAGATGGTTGCATGGAGATCAGCTTGTGATCAGGTGAGAGAAGATGTGGTAAGCCGCAGAAAGGCCAATGCCATGAAGTTTGCAGGTGTGGTGAGAGCAGAAACTCCGCTCAGTGTGCAGGCACCTGGTGTGGCCAATGTGGGTGAAGGCACAGCCATGGATGTGAGCAAGTATCCTTATCTGAGATTTGCACCACAAGTGATCAATAATCCTCGCAATCCTGAAGGATACACAAAGATCTTGGACAACACTCTGAGAGCAGCCAACAAGCTGGGTGAGATGCTGAATAAACCACTCACAGTGATAAGTGGATACAGGTCTCCAGAATACAATGCAAGTGTGGGTGGAGCCAGCAACAGCTACCACATGAGAGGGCAAGCCATGGACATCAGCACAGGTAATGTGAGTGCAAGTGCCCTCATACAAGCTGCTAGACAGCTTAACCTGAACACCATCCAGTATGCCTCATTTGTGCACATTGACACCAGACTGGGTGCCAGAATACCTGACGCTTGATTCAAGGTGGTGGTGGCGTGATTGAGGGCGCTGCCACCACTGGAATAGAGTCTGGTAACAGGCCAGATATGGTGGTGCCTAAACCCAATAATGGGCTAGCCACCAGGTTGATGAACGAGCAGAATGTGAAGGGTATATACGCCAACAGTGCTGAAACTCCTGCCAACAAGCCTTTGATGGCATCCAGAAAGGGCTTGATCAGTTGCAGGAACAGTTCCAGTATGATCTGAGGCAGTCTGTTGAATAAAGTTTGAATGGCAGCAGTCAGTCTGCTGAAGTCCCACTCAGGCATGCTGATGTTCCAGTCTCTATTCAACCAACCCAACAAGTCTGCCAGTCTGGTGGGGAATGGCCAGGGGATACGACCCAGAATGCTTCCAAATGCGCTGCTCAAATATGCCCCCAGATCAAAGTTGAGCATGGCTGTCATGGCACGTTGTAGTTTTTCTGTCATGCTGATGGCTAAATCTTTGATGCTGTTCCAAATGTTGGCAAAGAACTCTTCAAAGCTGGGGAATTGAAAGCTGGGCAGTGTGGGGAATCCCAATGCTTCCCATATGCGTTGGATGGGTCTGGTCAATGTGTGAATCACACTGATGGCACTCCACAATGCACTGCTCAACAGTCGTTCAATTTCGCTGAAGATTCTGCGTATGATGTATTCCAGTTTCAATTCAGGTATCTGCAATCCCAATTCACCTGAGAATGTGAGGTCCCAGGGCATGCCCATGGCACTGGCTATTTGATCCAGTCGTTCTGCAACCGCGGCTCTTATGCGTGCTCTGCCTTCAGCAGTGAACACATCAAACACCCTCACACCGTTCAGAAAGGGTATGGGTATGTTGACCAAGTTCACAATGAATCCCAAACCAGGTATGGTCTTGATGATGTCAAACAGCTTCTGTTGTAGATACAGTTTGAACTCTTGAAACAGAGCACTTGCACGCAACTCAAATTCCAGCTCAGGAGCTTGCAAATTGGACCAAAGAGGGTTGGGCAGGGTGGTGTTGATGGCTGCAAAGATGCTGGTGAGTGTTTCATTTAAACTGTTAATGGCAGCTTCAATTTGTGCTCTTACTGAATCAGCCACACAATACGCAATATTACCCAATTGACCAGGCACGCTGCCAATGGCTCTACCAAAGTCACTCAGGTTACCAAAGTCCCCCATGATGTTGTTGGTGCAATTGAATTGGGGTAAACTCACACTCAGATTGACTTGTGCACATCTGGCCGGAATAGTGTTCATGGAAGTATTTACTGTGTGGATAACCTGGGTGCGATCAGGTTATTGTTCACAACCAGGTGAGCGTGAATTTGACTGCATGAGATTGATCCACAAAGTCCACACAATACATATCATGTGGATCAAATGCTCTGAACCACGCCTCACCTTCCCTGCCCACATTGTTCAGTAGCCAGATCTCCACATGTGCATGCAGCTGACTGAAGGAGTCACCCACATCTAGCACTCGCTCATCCATACCCAAGATGACTCTGACCATAATTTTAACTCCATGCAATCACAAACTGAATGGCATCAGCCTTGTTCCTAAAACTCCAACCACCCATGGTTTCAATGCATGCGAGTTTCAGACCTTGGCTTTGTATCCATGCCCACTTCTGATCTTGCAGTGGTTTGTTAAAAGTATTTTCTCCATCCTTAACATGCCAGGCATGAGGCCAACGATAATTGCTGAGTGTGGTCACACAGGTTATCTGTTCCATGTTCACTTACCCAGGCTCATGGTGGCCAGCTCTGTGTTATCACCACCATCCACAGCCTCATTCATCACAACAGCCTTTGCCATGATCAGATCACCAATCTGTTCCTCCAGAGTGTCCTCAGCCACCAGGTTATACACAGTCACATTGTCCTTCTGGCCAATGCGGTGCACTCGGTCAGCAGCCTGGATCAGATCAATCAATTCTGTGCGCATTGTCTGCGACCTGAATACGGTTGGAATAAATAGTTTGTGTCCAAGGAGGATGTTATGCGTAGTAGATTAACATTGAATGAATTTGTGTCAAGATCTAAAATTAAACATGGAG
>JACCDX011637961.1_pt1 | contig 10133 bp, 7 predicted proteins | sample 7449681 | NCBI WGS metagenome assembly JACCDX01 (sample SAMN15323450, study PRJNA562643) | freshwater metagenome | isolation source: river surface water | place: USA:Blue River Watershed | collected 2017-08-18
AACATTGATCTAACTATCCGAAAGTTAGAAACAGCAAAGCTTGCAGCAACTAACAAGCCAGCAGAGCTTGCATCAAACGTTGCCGATGCACGCGCTAGCGCATCATTAATCTGCACCCGAGGCTTCTAAAGCTCAAATCTTCACAAAAACCCCGCTGCCCGTATAGGTAGCGGGGTTTTTGCATCTTAGGGAATCCCTATCCTCATGCCTTCATGATGTTCCTAATCTTGATACATGCGCGCATTGCGTTTTGTGCCTTTAGCACTCCTTGGGTTCGCATTTCTTGCCCATCAAAGCTTTCAAGGTGTTGTCTCTGATTTATTTCTCTTTAACGCTATCCCGATCACTTGCCTTATCTCCATTCTCATAGCACCTGGGATCAACAACAAGTGGGCACAACCTTTGATCGCGCTAGCTATTGCTTCTTGGAGTTTTGGTTCAATAACGGCAACCGCAAGTTCTTACATTGAACTGCCGGCCTTGGCGGCAAATCTTTCTGATGGGCTGTACTTACTTTTTTATCCACTAGCCCTGCTTGGCATGCAGCTTCTGATTTCAATCCGACAAAAACTAACGATTCTCGAGATTGTGGATGCCTCCATTGTTGGGCTGGGTTTAAGCACTTTAGGTGCTGCATTTGCACTGCAACCAGTGCTTCCACATTTTGATGGTGATCTGAACCAATCTTTTTTGGCCATCATCTATCCAGTCGCTGACTTAGTTTTGTTGTGCTTCATTGTTGCAATAACCATCATGCAAGGTTTCTCATGGCGTGGATTACTTCTAACGGTTGGGGTGTGCATCTATGCAGCTACGGACTTTATTTTCTTATGGCAAAACCTAAATTTAAACTATCAATTTGGTTCGATTATTGACTATGGGTGGTTACTTGCATTTGTCGTGATTGCTGAAAGCGTGTGGCATGCGGGGACAGATAATTCAGTGAAAAATGGAATCAGCCCAATTCTGATTACGGTTTCTGTTTTCCTCAGTGCGACTCTGTTGGCATTACTGGCGATCGCACCGGCTAACTTCCCACATTTCATTTTGATTCCAGCAATCGGAACTTTAGGTCTGGCCTTTATTCGCATGAGTATCGCCTTAAGTCAGGCGCGCAATATTGGTCATGAAAGAGTCCTGGCCAGAACTGATGAATTGACTACGCTTCCCAACAGAAGACGTTTGATCGCTGAAATTCAGAACTTTGCAACACGTACAGGATCGCTACTTCTGCTTGACCTGGATGGCTTTAAGCCAGTAAACGATAGTTATGGCCACGAGGTCGGAGACAAAGTCTTGCAACAAGTGGCTCAACGCTTTACTCGGGCTTTGCCAAGTAGCGCTTTGCTTGCGCGTTTGGGCGGAGATGAATTTGGAATTCTGGTTGATGGCTCGAATGAATCGGTGATGGAGATTGCTTTAGCTCTGCGGGGCACGCTTTCTTATCCATTTGTGATTGATGGCAATGAAATAAGCATTGGGGTCAGTATCGGAATTGCAAACAATGATGGGGCAGATGATTTATTGCTGCGTGCAGATAATGCGATGTATTCAGCTAAGCGCCAGGCATTGGGGGTTTGTCAGCTTTAATCTCTTGCAAGCGAGCAAGTGCTTCGTGGCGCTCAACTGCGTGATCAACTATTCGCTCGGGGTATCCCTTGCTATATCCATCAAGAAACAACCATGGTTCATGAATTTCAGAGGCTGATAGGTGGGCAAGTTCGGGAACGTACTTACGAATGTAATCGCCGTTTTCATCAAAACGTCGGCCTTGTTCAATTGGATTAAAGACTCGGTAATAAGGCGATGCATCAGTTCCACACCCTGCCGTCCACTGCCAACCATGAGCATTTGAAGCAACATCGTAATCAACTAAGTGTTCGGCAAAGAAACGTTCACCCAGTTGCCATTCTAGGTGTAAGTCTTTTACTAGAAATGAAGCTACAACCATACGGGTTCGGTTGTGCATCCACCCTTCAACCACAAGTTGGCGCATTGCAGCATCCACAAATGGGTATCCAGTTTTTCCTTCACACCATGCTTTAAATTGCGCACCCGGTTTGTCATAACGCATCTCGGCAAATTTTGGTGCGTAGTATTCAACATCAGTCATTGGATTGTTGAATAAAACATCGGCATAAAATTCACGCCAAGCAATCTCTTTTCTAAATGTGTCATGGGCTTTGCTTTCGCCAAGGTTCTGAAGCAATGTACGGGGATGTATTTCGCCAAACTTTAAATATGTACTCATTTTCGAGGTTCCATCAATTGAGGCAAAGTTTCTGTTCTCGTCGTAAGAATCCAAACCTTTATTTGTAAACTCTTTGAACCGCTTGAGCGCGGCAGCTTCGCCTGCTTGAATCACAGTGACGCCTTCAGGCATCGCAAAATCAGGAAAAGCACGGTATTCAGCGGTTGGCTCTACACAGGTGAATTTCTTAGGTGTAACCGCCGGTGCACGCCAACCATGCGTTCTCCAGCCTTTATAAAAAGGTGTGTACACCTTGTACGGGGTTGCATCAGAAGGTTTCAAGACTCGACCTGGTGCAACTGCGTATGGAGTTCCTGTTCTTACTAAATTGATTCCTGCAGCTTCGACTCTGGCATCTCGTGCAGCGCCATATCGTTCGTATTCTGCTGAAATGTGAACTTGTTCAACGCCATACTTTTTAATCAGCGTTGTAAGAACTTCTACTTGATCACCTTGAATAATGTGGAGTTTGTTTCCAAGAGATTCATCTAGGGCTCGCAGGGATTGACCCATGTATGCCAGCAATTTTGCACCCGCCTCTTTAATCTGGGTTTGATCCAGAATAAAAAGCGGGATTATTTGATCGGATGATTCAATTGCAGCTAACAATGCTGGGTGATCATTGATTCGAAGGTCGCGACGAAACCAGATTATTGATGTTTTCGGCGCTGACATGGGATGATTAAAGCATCATGCAGGAGATTAAGCGCTTCCAAATCCGCGGAGTTCCGGGCGAAGTTGTGCGTACCCGTTTCCAAGAGCGCACCGTTGATTATTGGATCCCACGCGGCGGCAGCGATCACCTGCTCATTGCTCATGATGGTCAAAATGTCTTTGATGGCACTACAAGTACCCACCGCAGGCAAACCTGGAAAATGGCGCAATCTGCAATTGATGTTGCCAAGGAAGCAGGCGTAAAGCCGCCAACAATCATCGGCGTCTGGCATAGCTCGACGAAAAACAATCCTTGGGGACGAGCCAAGGATTTAGCACCAGAAAAGTTTTTTACCGAAGGTTCATATGTAGATCCGCGCTGGGCAATCAATGATCCAGCGGTAACACTTCATTCAGATGCGTATTTGAATCAAATTTTTGCTGAAATAGTGCCGGCAATCGTCGGTGCGTACTCCCCCGAAAAAACCGCCGTTATTGGCTCAAGTATGGGTGGTTTAGCAACTTTGTACGCAGCAATCCAACATCCAGACAAGTTTTCAACCGCACTTGCTTTGTCTCCACATTGGATCATTAGCAATGAAGATTTTGCACGAGCAATGGTTGAAGCTTTGCCGTTAACGCACAGATTTTGGATGAGCCGTGGAGACAAAGGTTTGGATAAAGAGTATCCGCCATTACAAAACTTTGTTGATTCATTGATGCGTGAACGTGGATTTACAAGTAATTTTGAATCAAAGGTTTATAAGCGAAGCGGCCATAACGAAAGATCATGGGCTAAATATCTAAATGATCCACTTCGTTTCTGGCTTAACGATTAACTTGCCAAATAGCCTGCACCGCAGTTTTTGATTTAACTCCAAATTTTGATCCACTGGCAGCGTGCCCATACAGAGTCTTTGAAACGCGCAAACCTAAATCAGCCAGATCTATCTTTACATTGACCGCGGTGCGGGAAACAAATACAAGAATTGATTGTTCGGCAGATTCGCGCAAGTACATAATGAAATCTTTTTCAGCAGCGATCCAACGTAAACCACCATTTATAAGCGCATCGTTGCCTTTTCGTATCGAAATCAGTTCGCGAACATTGTCCATAAATACATGATCCCAACCAGAGCGATCATCCCAATTAATAGTGCGACGCCCATCTTCGCCCCACGAACCTTCAAGACCAATTTCATCACCGGCAAAAATCGAAGGTACACCTGGATAGGTCAGAACCATGGTCATAGCTGAAAGATGAGATGCCACATCACCCTTTACGACAGTACGAAAACGTGCAGTGTCATGGCTATCTAGAAGCACCATGCTTGCAGTAACTGATCGCCAAGGAACAGAGGCGTTAAATTGCTTCATGCTATTGATTAATTGTTGACCTGAAATTTGTGGCATTGCAAAAGGAAGACCCTGAAAACCTCCGCCAATTTCAGAGTTTCTATTGAGCCAGTTCCATACTGGGCGCATAAAGCCTTGGTAATTCATGGCTCCATGCCAGCCAAGGCCATTGAGATCACTGGCTACAAAGTCGCCGTTTTCTGCAACAAGCCAAGCATCCGGATTAGTTTCATTCATCGCCTGACGAATACCGTGCATCACATCATCATGTAAATCATCAGCGCCTAATCGACCCGTCATATTTCCCACGTCAATACGCCAACCAGACATTCCAAACTTAGGTGAGATCCACGTGCGAACTATTGAATTCTTACCTTTGTACATCTCATTTTTCAACGCTACAGAATTAAAGTTGAGCTTTGGTAATGAAGCCAATCCCCACCAACCAACATAGCCATGCTTTACCGACTTATCCCAATAAAAATAAGAGCGCTCTTTTGCACTTTTGTTTTTCTTAGCTTTTGCAAGCCATGGATGTCCGGCACCACAATGATTACTTGTTAAGTCACCCATAATTCGGATACCAAGTTTGTTTGCTTTCTTTACTAGCGAAAACAACGCTTTGTTTCCGCCGAGAATCGGATCGACTTCAGTAAAACTACTGGCGTCATAACGATGGTTAGATCGAGATGGGAAAAAAGGTGTGAAGTAGATTCCGGTCACACCTAAACCATGAATATGATCTAAACGCTCTTCAACTCCGGGAAGATCTCCACCATATAGTTCGCTACTTGTAAATTCGCTTCGACCCCGCGGAAGTTCATTCCAATCACGTGGATGTGCCCAATCCGGGGTTGGATAAGTGTTTGCAGATTTAGCAAAACGGTCTGGAAATATTTGATAGAAAACAGATGACTTAATCCATTCCGGGTTTGCTGGGACAGCAACAATTTGAAAATCATTATTTGTATGAACATCGTGGTCGCTTAGCCCAAAAGCATTAAGCCAGTCATATTTGTCTCTGGATACAAATACGAAGCGATACAGGGTGTGGATGTTGATGATGGGTACTTCGACCTGGTACCAATCCTCTGTTCGGCCTTTTTCGGCTAGAACTAGCTCATAACTGCGTGGTTCGCCATCTTCGTAGATTCGAACAAAGCTCTTTTCAAATGCGTAAGAGTGCGGAACTCGAACCTTTAAAACAACTTTCTGGCCGATCTTGGGTGCGGCGTTACTTACGTATAGCTCGCTGCCATCATGGTGCGGGAATAAGGATGGTTGTACTTGGTAACTCATACTTGACTCCCTTCGAGTTAACGGCGGTCGCCTTAATTTCTACCGTTTTGCCCTCGTATTCAAGTGGATCTACATAGACCATATATGGCGAATTAGTATCTGTTCCGAGCGAGTTCCAGTTTTGTTCTCCTGCGGATCGAATAAAGAAAGTTACCTTAGCCATATCTTGAGTAGTAACCGCTGCTTTGGTTTCATAGTAACCAGTTAAGAAATCTAACTCAGATGAAATCTTGCCAACCTTTACATTTGTTTTATCGATTACTTGATTGGCTTTCAAGACAACGGTGGAAAGTGCCGGAACTGTAATAGTTATCTTTTCGCCAGCTGCTTTAACTGTGGTCTTACCCATAAGCAGTTTCCAGCCACCTTTAGAGGTCGCTGTGTTGAAAGTGGCCTTAATCGCTTTAGTGGAGTTATTGAAAGCCACAACGTATTCGCGGTTTTCTGCATCATCTTTCTTGGAAATTGCCAGCAGATAATCTTTGGCATATCTAATTTGCATCGAAGAATTAGCCAGGGCTGGATTAGCCGTACGCAACTTTGCAAGCAGCTTTAGATGGTTTGCAATTGGGTGCTTGTCGGTCACATCAAAGGCATTTCCAGTTCCGATGGGCGATGAGCCAACTCGCTTTTCAGTTTTCCAGATGTTTACTTTGGTCGAAAACATGTCTTGGCGGGCCAACTGATCACTGCCAGAACCAGTGCCAATCATTCCTACTTCATCGCCGTAATAGACCGATGGAATACCTCTGGTTAAGTACATCAATGAATGGCCCAAGAGCACTCGCGGCAAGAGTTCATTAGCTGGGTTTATCCGCTTAGATTCAATGATTTTTCCAGCTCGGCCCATGTCATGGTTACCCAAGAAAGTGACCATATTGGCAGCACTAGAAGTAGCAGTCGTATACAAATCATCATAACCAAATAAGTTTTCAATCGTTGTTGCATCAGAATACCCAGATGCAAATTCTGCAGCTGATCTTTGGAAAGGAAAATCCAGTACTGTCTGAATTTTGTTCCGGCGAATGTAATTCATTAAATTAATTGGGTTTACATCCCATACTTCACCAAAAATAGTGAAGTCGTTGATTCCTACAGATTTTGCCGCAGCATCAATTTGTGGTGACCAGTTCTTAAAGAAGTTGTCATCTACATGTCTAGCGGTATCAACGCGAAAACCTGAAAGACCATAATCCTTGATCCACTTGCCATAAACTTCAGCCCACCCGTTATAAACAACCGGCTTTGCTGTTGCAATGTCATCTAGTCCGTAGAAATCACCTAACTGCATACATGATCCATCGCCCCAGCAACTATTCATGTCACCAACGTTGTGATAATTACTTAAGTCGTTAAGCCACGTTGGATTTTTAGCATTTGTCATATCTGATGGAATAAATGCATCTTTATCTTTGTACTGGATTACATCCCCAGTGTGATTTGTTACGACATCCAAAATCAACTTCAATCCGAGCTTCTTTGCACAATCAGCAAATGCCACCATGTCTGCATTAGTGCCTAGGTGTGGATCTACATTGAGAAAATCAACTCCCCAATATCCGTGATAGCCCGCTCCGTAAGGAGTTGGTTTCTGTTGCACAACCAGCGGCGTAACCCACACCGCGGTAAAGCCCAATTTCTTGATGCGCGCTAAACCATTATCACCTGGTGCACAAGTTCCCGTTAATCCCTTTAGGTCACCGCCATGAAAAAAGGCGGTATCTCGGGGATCAAAGCCTGGGTACTTATCATTACTGGTATCACCATTGAGATAACGGTCCGGAAAAACAAAGTAAATAAGATCTTTGGCCAGCCCAACACGGTCTTGCGGAACTGCTGGAGCTGCTGCAACTGCAGTTGTTGCAAAAACTAAACACGCAAAGGCTGCAACTACTGAGGCAATTCTTTTGGTGAACATTAACCCTTAACCGAACCTGCGGTTAATCCACTAACAATGTACTTCTGTAATGACAAGAAAATGATGACGATCGGAATAGAGGCAAGGATGGAACCAGCAGCAAATGGTCCCCAGTTTTGAGAATACTGGCCGCCAATAAACTGCTGCAGACCAACTGCCACAGTTCGGCTTTCCATATCTACCAAGAACAAGCGAGCCAAAATAAACTCATTAAAAGTTCCGATGAAACTTAGTAGCGCAACAACTGCCAAGACTGGAGCTGCTAGTGGAACGAAGATCAACCAGAAAGTCTGAACTTCAGAAGCACCATCAATTTTGGCCGCTTCATCAAGTTCTGCCGGAATTGAATCCACGAAACCTTTGAGCAACCAAATGTTTACACCCATGGCACCACCCAGGTAAACCAAGAGCAGACCAGGTTGAGTACCTAAACCAATTTCAGGAGCGAACTTGTAGACACGCTCCATGATCACGTAAACAGCAGAGATTGCAAGAATTGCTGGGAACATCTGAACTAACAGCAATAGTTGGATTCCGAATTTACGTCCCTTGAACTTTAAGCGACTAAAGGCGAAAGCTGATGCGGTTCCGATAATCACCGAAAACACTGCCACAGATCCTGCGATGTACAACGAGTTTTTAACCCAGGTTAAGTAAGGAATCGTTGGGTCGTTAAACAACTTGTCATAATTTGCAAAAGATATTTCTCGTGGCAAGAAGGAGCTCAACTGCAGACTTCCGGATGAGCTAAATGAAGAAATAATCACTAAATACAGTGGAAATAGCGCAAATAAACAGATAGCAATACCGACCACATGTCGCCACAAGTCCTGCCTTAACCACTTGTTCATGCGAAAGTCTCCAATACCTTGGATTTTCTCAAGCTATACAAGGAAATAGATGCGACAAGAATGAAGATGATCAGCGAAATCGCACTTGCTAAACCAAGATCCTGTGTACCTGAACCAAAAGCAATCTTGTAGGTATAGCTGATCAAGATATCGGTTGCACCAGCAATTTCGCCATCTAGTTCATTACGAGGTCCACCACCTGTTAACAGGAAGATCAAATTGAAATTATTGAAGTTGAAAGCAAAGGATGCAATCAATAGAGGTGAAAGAATCTGAAGCAGCAAAGGCAAAGTAATCTTGCGGAAGATCTGTCGAGGATTCGCGCCATCAATTGCTGCTGCTTCCATGAGCTCACTTGGAATTGCTTGCAAAGATCCGCTCGAAATCAAATAGAAGTACGGGAAGCCCAGCCAAAGGTTTACCAAAATAACCGCAACACGGGCAAAGTTAGGATCTGAAAACCACGCGATATCTGTACCGAGCAAAGTGTTAATCGCACCGAATTCGGTGTTAAACATTCCACCCCAAATCAAAATACTCATGACACTTGGCATCGCATATGGCAGCACCAAGATAGAACGGTAGATGCGACGTCCGCGAATTGGTTTGTTAAGCGCCAGAGCAAGTAGAAGTCCCAGCGCAAATGTTGTCAGCACAGTCAAGAAAGCAAATGCAACGGTCCAAATGAAGACTCGAATCAAAGGCTCTCGGACACGAGAGTCAGTCACAATATTTACATAGTTTTCAAACCAGATAGGTGCTCGCCAACCTGGTTCTAGAATCGCGCTCTGATCATCTACTAATGCATAGTTTCCGCGGCCGTTATCGGCATAAATGCCCCCAGTTAATAGGTTTTTGAACTGATCTTTTTCGGGCATAAATTCCAACACTTGCTGGGATACAACACCTGCTTCAAAGCCTTCCAATGCGATGAAGTACTGATCATCAAATGCGAACCGGGTTCCCGTGAATTCTTTGTCTGCAGTTGCAAATTCTGATTCATTTAATGGTGTGAAGTTAGGAGCTTCTACCGCCACACCGAATTCGTTTAGGGTTAAGGATGATGCAACAAGGGGAATTCGATCATTTTGCGTAGAGATAAAGTATTCAGGCGTATTGATATCAGATGCCAAAATCGCTGGCTTGCCTTCGAATCTACCCAATTTAACATCAAAGCTAAGTCCAGATGGCGCAGATTCGATTGCGCGAACTTTGATCTGAACAATGGCTTCTTCTTTGGAAATAATGTTTCCGGTCTTGTAATTAAAGCCCGACATCGTGACCGTATACAAGATAGGGCCAACCACAAATGCCGTTAATAGAAGAATGCCTGGAATAAAAAATTTAAGTGGAATAGAAATCTTGCTTAAGTAAGTAAGAGCAAGCAGCAGGACTGAGATTGCCAAAAAGCCTGAGATTACATATTCGCGTTGAGCAAATGCGCTTTGTGCCAGTAAAAGAAGAATGGAAGCAATCAGGGTCACAAAAATGACTTTGATGACGAAGGCAACTTTGCCTCTGATCAAGTAAGTCATGTGTTTTCCTGTCGTTTATTGGTAAGTATTAGGAAATGAGTGATGCGGGCGGTATTGCCCGCCCGCATCACTCGCTTCACCCTCTTTTAGAACTTAATTTGATTGAATCAAATTAATTAGAGATCGCCTCTTCCACCATCGGTGTTAGTGCGCCAGATTGATGCAAGCTTTGATGCTTCACGAACTGCATCCTTGCCATCAATTAGAACAGCTGTCCAGTAAGCAGGTGCTGAATCCCAGTAGTTAGCGCCACCCTTGTTGCTGTTTAG
>JACCDX010204718.1_pt1 | contig 10129 bp, 4 predicted proteins | sample 7449681 | NCBI WGS metagenome assembly JACCDX01 (sample SAMN15323450, study PRJNA562643) | freshwater metagenome | isolation source: river surface water | place: USA:Blue River Watershed | collected 2017-08-18
GCTAGAATGTATGTAATACATTTGTTATGGATCCTTATGATTCAGCGTCGCAACCTGAACTAGCTTCAGAAGTGAGCTCTTCTGTTCCTGTAGTTCCGACTCCACCACGGGCAGAATCGAGTGAGAAAAAATTTATCGATAAAGCTAAAGCTTTTGTGCTTTCAAATAAAAAGCTAGTTCTCTCGGCATTAGGAGTGATTTTGCTCAGTGTCATCGCTGTTATCTTGTACTCAACACAAGAAAATCATGTTGCTATAAAACAGTTTACCAACGTCTACTCTTTCGTTCCAGAAAAAATCTCAAAGAGCGCCGCGATTCAAATTAGCCTCCCTGAAGGTGTCGACGAAGCTACTGCGCGCGCGAGCATTACCTTTAGTCCAGAGGTTCAAGGTGAATGGCAGGAAGAAGAGCTGGAAAGAGTTGTTTTGTTCAAACCAAAAAAACCGCTAAAGGAAAACGTCTACTACGCCGTCAACATGGACACAGGGTCTGTGCAGATGTCAGGAGACTTTTATGTTGATGAAGATCCAAAAATTGAGACTATTTTTCCACTTGCGTTGAGTGAGGCTCATGAAGATAGTGAGATTACCATCGTTTTCAATCGCCCGATGGTACCTCTCACTACATTAACTGAACAAGAGTCGATAGCATTGCCAATTACTATTTCTCCTCCGACGGCAGGAAAGTTTAAGTGGATTAGTACAAGAAATTTACAATTTATTCCTGAAACCACACTCGTTCCTTCCTCAGAGTACACCGTCGAAATCGGAAGCGGACTCTATTCGCTTGATGGTTTGGCTGTGGCACCGTTGACACATACTTTCGTCACGAGACCACTTCGATACGAACATGTTTCTTCGGGACAAGCAGGCTATCGCTCGCCGATAATTGTTGCGTTCAATCAACCGGTGGATATTGGGAAAACCGCCAACAAAATCGAAGTCGCTAATCAAAGTGGTGATAAAACAGCAATTGAAGTCGAGTATGGAGAGATTACTTACTACGACAGAGAAACTCGCAAATATGTAACAACAGAAGATAAGAGTAAATTATTTGTCTATCAAAAAAAAGATGCGCACGGTCGCGCGCGACTTTGGGATTTTGATACCACATATAGTGTCTCTATCGCTGGAGCCGTGCCACTTGCAGGGACAATGAATTTAGAAGAAGGAAAAAACTCAGTTGTTTCTGTAGCGAATATTGTGGAAAATGTCACTGCGGAGTCAGATCGTACATCGCTTGTTCGTCCAGATTTGTTGGATCCGATGGGTACGCTCACAGTCACATTCTTTGATGATATTGATAAGGATAAGTCAGAAATAAATATTAAAGGTCTCAAGAGCGCATCATATGGTGAGCGCTGCAAGACTGACGAAAATGGTGAGCCAATTCAACTCGGATATTCATGCGAAAAAGAACCAGACACAAAGACTTTGATTTTTGCTTTTAATCCAGACGATTTCAGTACTGGTGAATCATTCAATCTTGAACTAAAGAAAATACTAACCAAAGATGGTTTCAAAATTAATGCAGAACCAATAACTATTCCTCTAAAAACGTACCCTGCTTTCCAAGTATTCCGAACGTTCCCACAGAATCAATCAACCAGCGCTGATCTTGATGGAATGGCTGTTTGTTCTAATACGCCACTTAAAGATCCGGAAGATGCTGGACTTGATTCTTATGTAACAACCGAAGGGTATATCGTGTATGGTCGCTGGTCTGATTCGTATCTTGTTGAGTCCGCAGGATCGTACTATTCGTATTACAAATGTAATGTCGGTGAATTCGAGACTCGTCTATCATATGGTCTACTCCCAGAAACATACTATACACTGCAGTTGAGTCTAACTGACGTTTTCGAACAAAAAGAGCAGGCTTCAAATTGGTTGTCATTTAGAACTAGTCCGCCAAACGAGCAGTACACTCGTTTTCACAACATGCAGCAGCAGTACAATGTTACATCTCCAGACAAAACAAAGTTTACCTATGCTGTTGAAAACCTAGAGTATGTAGACTTGCATATTTGCAAGATGAGTCCGGAGACGTTTCTCGAAAGAACGCTCGACCGAGATAATCAATATACTCCACCACAGAATGATGGGTGTACAGAAATTGTGACTAAACAGATTCCGTTGCCAGTTCGATACTGGGTCAATAATTATTTCCAAGTTAACTTGGCCGAATATTTTGCCGATACACGCGGTCACTATGTGCTCACGTTTAGTAATTCTCTGTATCGAGAGTCATACGAAAATCGCCAGTTATTTGATCGAACATATGTAAGCGTCACAAATCTCGCAGTCAATAGTAAAGGAGTTGAATACTATGAGGAGACATGGAGCGATTCTGCCAACCCAAGTAAAAAAGGTGTTTTGAATAGAGAAATTGGTGCAGCAAACAATTTGTATTGGGTAACCAATAACAAAACGCTTCAGCCCGTAGTCGGTGCATTGGTGACACAATATGAAGGAGGATACGAACGAGATTTTATACAAAAGTCATCTGGATACACAGATGGTCAAGGTATCGCTAAGACATCAATTCATGAATCGATGGTCGGAGCGGTTATTCGCTCGGGTCTTGATAGCGCGGTAATTACCGATTGGTCTGATACGTTAAGCTACGCAAGTCGAGCTCGCGATGCTTCAAAAACATACGTATATACTGACCGACCAATTTATCGACCTGGACACACGGTTAATATTCGAGGTATCGATCGTATTGGTTTTGACGGAATTTACGAAGTTTGGAATGGAGAGAAAGTGTCGTTAGAAATTTTCGATTCACTAGGAGCTAGAATTTATGAAACAAACCTTCAGCAAAGTCTTTATGGTACGTTTTCAACAAAGTTTGACTTACCAACCGATGTGCCGCTCGGTACATATAGAATCGAAGTATTTGGTCAAAGTTTTTACTTTGACGTTGAAGAATATGTTCCAGCTGCATTCAAGCTTGAAGCTCTGACTGATAAGGAAGAATATGTAAACGGTGATACCTTTAAATTAGACATTCAAGCCGACTATTACTTCGGCGTCCCACTCGACGAAGGGACAATTTCATACGATGTAACGGCACAAGACTACTATTTCGATAGATATACAGACGAGTACTTTAATTTTGGTGGCGGTTGGTACTATTGTTATTCGTGTGGGTACGGTGATGACTTCTTATTCAGAGGAGAAACAGACATCAATGAAAAAGGTCACGCTACTATAGAACGTACATTTAATTTCAAAGACTATTTTGATGATGTTGACAGTGAAGGAAGTAAGTTGGTGACCGTGTCAGTGACTGCGAAAGACATTAACGGTCGTTCGGTGTCGCTTCAGAAGTCATTTATCGTCCATAAAGGTGAATTTTATCTTGGTCTAAAAACAGACGAGTATTACACGAGTGTAAATACGCCAAACACTCTTCGAGTAAAGACTGTAGACACAACTGGCAAACCTTTATCAATCAATGGTATAGAAAAGGTGGTATATAAAGTCGATTGGGAAACATTTAAACGACAAGAAGTCGATGGTGGTTTCTACTACCGTTCTGAGAAGAAACTTACAGAAATAAGTAGAGAAAACATAAGTACCGATAAACAAGGAAACTGGAGCGGTAGTTTGGCACTTGCTAGCGAAGGTCAGTACGAAGTGCATGTAATAAAAAGCGATGAGAAAGGAAACAAACTCAAGACAATAACGAATGTCTATGTTTATGGCTCAAACTCTGTTGTCGTTCCGCCAAACAATAACTACGAACTTGACTTAGAAGTAGAAAAAACTGATTTAAATGTAGGTGACGAGGCTTCATTACTCATTAAATCTCCGTATCAAAAAGCGAAAGCTTTGATATCAGTAGAACGAGGAACGATTTATGACTACTGGATTGTCGATGTAGTTGGAGGTTTGTATGTTCACAAATTCCCAATAAAGAGTGAGTACTCACCAAATGTGTATGTTTCTGTATTGCTTCTTTCGCCAGATCCAGAAGTAAAATATGGAAATGTTTACTACAACATTGGCACAGAAGAGAAAGAACTTTCAGTCGAGGTCACAGCCAACAAAACCCATTACTTACCAGGAGAGGAAGTGACTTTGAATGTTAAAACTAAAAATCACCTAGGGCAAAGTATCCCAGCTGAGGTGTCGATTGCCGTGGCAGATCTTTCGGTGTTGGCTCTAAAGGGTAATCCAAAAAAGAATCCGTTAGTGTTTTTCTACAACGGCTTCCCGTTGTCTGTTACCACAGCAAGTAACATTAAGAATATTCTTCACGAAGTTGATATTCCTCTTGGTACCAAAGGAGGTGGCGGGGCAGATCCAGACGACCTCGCGAGCAAGAAGAGAGGAATATTTAAAGATACCGCTTTCTGGGAAGCGTCTGTTGAAACGAATCAAAACGGAGAAGCGACGGTCACCTTCACACTGCCAGACAATCTAACAACGTGGCAAATAGAATCATTGGGCGTAACAAAGGATACTAAACTTGGTGTTGACTACGCTGAGTTTACAACCAAAAAAGATTTGATGGCCGTTCCCCTTAAACCGCGTTTCGTAGTGCCTGGTGACACATTTTCGCTTGGGGCAAAAGTATTTAACCAGACATCTGAAAATAGAAAGATTTCAGTTTCGTTAGAAAGTAAAACACTCGTGTTTAAAAACGAAACCTCCCAATCGGTCTTTATTAATGCAGGAGAAACAAAGACAGTATATTTTGATGTTGAAGCGCCAAAAGATATCCGTGCTGGTGAACATGTGTTCACGTTTAACGCTTCTGATGAAGAAAAAACTTTTGTCGATATCGTAGAGCAGTCAATCGCAATTACACCGAATACAACATACGAAACAGTCGCTACTGCAAATGTTACAAAAGAAGACTCTGCTGTAGAGTATTTGTATATTCCAAATACTGTCGAAAATGGAAAGGGTGGTCTCACAATAAACGCTAACGCCACTATGGCTGTGTTTATGAACGACGCACTTTCTTACATGGTCACGTATCCGTATGGTTGTAGTGAGCAGCTAGCAAGTTCTCTTAGTACTATTGGTATTTTGACAGAAGCTCTTACTTTGCCAAATGTTGAAGGAGAATTCGACACAGTTCAATTCGAGGGGGTTACCTATACTGTAGAAGATGTGGTTACAAATGGTTTGAAAAAAGTGTATGAAGTGCAAAATCTTACTGGTGGTTTTCCGTACTATAAAGGATTGAATTCGAATCTTGAGTTAACGCTGCATGTTGTCTCTGCGCTTCAAGATTTGAAAGAGGCTGGATATGAAGTGCGTGAAGATGTAATTGCTAGAGCGGTTCGATATATTGCCTCGGAGGCACAGAATCAGTTCACGAAATATCCTGAACTACACAAGGAAACTCTAATTTTGGCTGAATACGTTCTTAGGAAAGTTTCTCCAAATACCGAATCATCTCTTTCTAGCATGATTCCTATTATTATTGAGGACGATTTGTTTTTAAACGAACGTATCAGCAGTATGTCACTCGCATATCTCGCGATTTTGACGGCAAATAATTACAGCGCAAGTGATAGAAATAAAGTGTACGAAGTATTCCAAAATCGTATCGATCTAGATGGACGCGGAGCGTATCTGAAGAGCGGAGACTATAGCAATAGAAGCTTCTACGAAACTTCAATTAAAGATACCGCACTCGCACTGTCTGTGTTTGCGGCACACGGAGACGAACATGAAACCTTGCCTAATATGCTCCGGTGGTTGCTTGCGAGTCGTGATCCAAAGGGTGTGTGGGGAAGTACACATAATACATTTATGGTAGTAAGCGGAATGGTAGATTACCTCAAATGGCAGCGCGAAACTGAATCTCATTTCTCTTTCAAAGGTATCCTCGATGGAGTTGAAATATTTGGTTTTGAATTTAATCCAAAGACCGTTTTTCAAACATTCACACACTTCATAGGAATTGATGATTTGCCGAAAGAAAAGCTGTTGCCTTTGGTGCTTGAGAAAGAAGATAAGAATGGCAGACAAAATAATCTCTACTATGATATGGCGCTCAAGTACTATCTTCCAGTGGAATCATTATCTCCTCGAGACGAAGGTATTACCATCACGAGAAGTATGTACAAACTCGACGATGAGCAAGAAAAAAATGAACTCGATACTGTGAAGGTAGGAGATGTAGTTCGTGGAAAATTGACCATTACTATTCCGGAAGAATATCAGAATGTTGCCGTTGAGGACTTTATACCAGCTGGATTTGAAATCGTTAACTTCAATTTGAGTACTGAAAATCAATCCCTCAATAGTGGAGGATCAGATGATTATAATTACGATGAAGAGTGGGGTTGGGGAGTTGGAAGTGCTCCACAAGAAAGTTTTGTCGCGAGTGTCTTTAACTCAGTGAAAAATATATTCGGTGATTCACAAGTAGCTCAGGTCTATGGTTCGTACACCGGCGGTTCGTATTCAAAACAAAGTCGGACGCTACATCCAACACATACAGAGTCACATGACGATAGAGTATTCCTCTACATCGAGAAGCTGTCTCCTGGAGTGTACGAGTACGAATACTATCTACGAGCACTTACTCCTGGCGTATTCCAGCGCTTGCCAGCCCGAGCTGAAGAACTATATTTCCCAGAAGTATTCGGAAGAACTTCAGGCGCTATCGTGACTGTTACTGAGGATTAATTACATTGATGGTAATAATCTCACGTTCGTTCGACTCTTTATCGAATGTAGCTATTTCATAGGTAGAAGCATACGCAGGTTTAAACACCATGTTTGAGCCTGTACCTAATGGCGTACCATTGACTGACCATTCCAAATCTTTAGAACCCTTCAGTGGAATTGTTATTCCGTCAAAAAACTCAAAAGAGTCATTGTTGTAGGGATGAGTAATCAAGTTTCCGTCGAGTAATAACATTCTGTGATTGTCGGTGTTGTCGTCAGCTAAACCCCATTCATTTGAATTATTAAAAGGAAATAGCGTCGTCGAGTCTTTCTCGAGAATGGTATTTTTATTATAGGCAGTTTCTTGGAGAGTATTCATGACATCGTGCCATACTGCGCCGGCCCCAGACTGTCCGGTTACTTGCTTTAATGGTTCGTTTTCGGTATTTCCAATCCATACTCCAACAACAAAATCTCCAGTGTATCCAACTACCCAACTATCATGGAAATCTCTCGAGGTGCCAGTTTTAACTCCATACTCTTTTGCTTCAATATTGAGAGTACTTTCAAGTCCAAACTGATTCACTCCTGAAAGACGATCGCTTATAATTCGGTGGACTAACTGAATGAATTTTTCATCAGCCACTTTCTGTTCAGTTTGTATGTCAGATTGTGGGGGAAGAGAATAATTTTCAGGGTTGTTCTTTAGGATGTGTAAAGGTGTGATTGTTCCCATTTGAGGGAAGATGGTGAAGTAGTGAGTCAGAGTGAGTAGGTCCATTTCAAGACCACCAAGAGCAATGCCGTATTGATAACTATCATAGTCTTGAATTGGTTCAAACTTCAGTTTTTCACTAAGAAAGGCGTAGAAATTTTGCAATCCAATAAATTCAAGCACTTTCACTGACGGCACGTTTAAGCTATTGCTGAGTGCTTCATGAAGTGTCACTTCACCTCGATATTGTCCATCGTAGTTTTTAGGATAAAGAGGGAATCCGGTCGCAATAGAATATTTATATTCACGATCATCAACTAAAGTATACGGTCGCAATCCTTCCTCAAACCCTTTCAGGTAAAGAAAAGGTTTAATAGTCGATCCGATAGGTCGTGGCTGGATAGCCATGTTTATTTGATTACCGCTCGAGGTATCACTTGGGTCTTTACTGCCGACAAGGGCAAGTACTTCTGAGGTTTTTGGATCGATAACAACAACTGCACCGTTTCGTGCACCTCGTTCCCATTCCTTAGAAATATGTCGAGCGAGGATATTTCTGATGTTTTTTGTAAGTGTATCGTCTACGCTTGTATAGCAGGTTTTGTCGCACGTCACGCCAGCGGAGGAGAGTTCAAAAAAAGTCTCACTTTGAAATGAATAGGCATCTGTCTTTGGTGGTTCGATAAACGTTTCTTCTGGCGAAATTCTTTTACTCAAACTCTCTGCAAAGATTTTATTGTCTTCTTCCCATGGATTACGAGCGTTTGGGTAGGAGAGTGTGGCGAGGAGAGCAATCCGTTCGTTATGAGTAGTGTCTGCAAGTGGCTTATTAAAATACGCATAGCTTCCTGTTTGAAATCCTTGCACTTGGTTTCCTAGGTACACTGTATTCGCATACATAATCAGAATTTCCTCTTTAGAATTGAATAGTTCAAGACCAAGACTATAGAATGCCTCGCGTAATTTATTAGAGATAGTTCTATCGAGCTCTGTACCAAGGAGGTTTTTTGCAAGCTGTTGCGTAATAGTGCTCGCACCGCCCGCTTCATTTTCTGTTACATAAAAAAATACAGCTCGTACCGTGCTCAATGGATTAATTCCAAAATGATAGTTAAAGTACTTATCTTCTTTTTGAATGAGCAGTTCTGCAAAATCGTCAGGAATAGACGTTAATTCATTAACATAATGACCTTTGCTGTTTTCTTTTATGCTGAGCGGGATGCCGTTTCTGTCGTATATGGTGGTAGAGATAAGTGATTGGTATCTTTCTTCAGCATTAGTATTGGCAATCCATAACGATAACACCAACAAAGCAACTATTGGTAACAGGATAAAATACTTGTAGTTACTGTTCCAAGACAAGAGTCGTTTCGAATGAGACATTTTCAGTGATTATTGTATCAGTATTGGTATTTTGCATGTATATCTAAATAATTCGAGGTGTTATATAGAAATACTTAAATCTAGGCTATACTTCTACCATATGAAATTTTTTGTTACATACCAGATGCCGCACACCGGACTCGATGCATGGATGAAGTTGGGAGAAGACGAGAGAAAGGCGCAAGAGTTGCAAATGCAGACAGAATGGAATGCTTGGATGGCTGCACACAAAGACCTTATCGTCGAAACAATAGGTGTAGGGAAGCCAAAGCGTATTACTGCACAAGGTGTCGAAGATACTCGTAATGACATTATGATGTACTCGATTATCGAAGCAGAATCACACGAGGTGGCAGCAAAAATATTTGAAGGACATCCACATTTCGGTATTCCTGAATCATGGATTGAAGTGATGCCGATGAATAAGAACGTCGGGTAGTAATAGCTAGTTATATGAACACAAACACACCCTCATGAGGGTGTGTTTGTGTTCATGGTAGTAATCTTTGTAGAAGTAACTGCCATTGTAATGAAGAACAAGTCGTCTCTCTCTATGCCGAGTAGTAACTCACTTCATTGCACCTTTATTACGAACTTGCTTTTGTTAAGGTTGAAATTTTCTTTTCAAGCGTGTCAATTTTTACTTCCAATTTCTTTGTTCGTGTCGTGAGAGTTTTTTCAAGTTGATTTGTATACGAAGCGAGTTTGCTTGCGATGGTCATAATTTCGCTGACGTCCTCCATGGCAATCATAATAATCGGGGGGAACAATTCAGAAGTCGTTTTATCAATTGAGTGAATGTGTCGTGCGTTCAAGATAATCGTGCGATGACCAATAGAAGGGAATTCGTGTTCAACTTCAAACCCTTTGAAAAAAGTATTTTTTGGCAAGATATCTTCTAGTAGTTTTCGAAGTGCGGGAATATCCCATTGGCCATTACCAAGTTTGTATATTAGTTTTCCTTCAGTTTCTTTATGTTCGACTTGAAATAACTTGTAAAAAGCTTCGTTGGCAGCTAGTACTTTAAAATTCTTATCAAGGATAAGAACAGGCTCTCGCAGTACATCAACGACAGTTTTGATATAGGTCCAACTTTCTTCCCAGAACTCAACAAAGAATTCAGCGCCGACAGGAGCCTGATTTTTTGAGGGTTTTACTTTTTTCATTTTTTTACTCATACACTATGGCCGTACTTATTGAGACAACATTACAAACATAACCGTTCATTTGTCATGGTTTTCAGGCTTTAGCGGCCTTGAAGTATGATGCGTGCCCAAACAAAGTCGAATAATCGTACTTGGCTGTATATCGGAGTAGTTGCCGTATTGGTGGCGAGTAGCGTACTCGGGGCTTTTATTCTCTCTGGTGTAAACAGTCAGGACACCACACC
>JACCDX010486271.1_pt1 | contig 10128 bp, 8 predicted proteins | sample 7449681 | NCBI WGS metagenome assembly JACCDX01 (sample SAMN15323450, study PRJNA562643) | freshwater metagenome | isolation source: river surface water | place: USA:Blue River Watershed | collected 2017-08-18
ATACTCAGCTTCGCTGATGCCCAACTCTTTGATGAGCTGATGTTCATAGGGCAGCAGACGACGCATCATTTGTGCAAGCGAAAGTAGTGACCGATGCCTGAGGGGATTGGGGCGATTACAACGCCTAGCTTTTCTGTGATGAACAACACGTTGCCATCACTCAATACTGTACCCATGGCGCCACCCATTGAGCCAGGCAGCAGAACAACAGCATGAGGCTCAGGGCCGTCCAGTCGCGTTCCATTTTGCAAAAGCCATTTAACCATTATCCGACGCGGAAAAGTTTCGTCGGTGTAATGCTCAAAGTACCAAGCAAAATCTGGGGTGTGATCGTAATAGCCCAATCGACGGCGAACTTCGGCAAACAGTAGGCAGCAGTCCACCGTTCCAGATCCATCGCCTGGATAGGCGCCCCAGGCTCGCTTGAGGCCGATTAGATCGTTCACCTCAGGTAAAGCTCGCTGTTCAATGGGAGCGGCCCGACAAGATCACGAGTTAACGTGCGAGCAGGAAAACCACTTCCAACGCTGTCAACGGCAGAGCGAAAACGAAGCTCAATTGTTGTTTCGCTATAACTTGCACCAATTCCAATATAGTAATCAGTCATTGGATTTATAATTTGCTCGCTTGCATTCAGCCATGCAGTAACAAATGTTAGCTCACTCAAGCGATTTCCATTTGCTTGTTCTACAAGGCGCAACGCAACTTCAATGTTTGGGAAAAGAATGCGCAGATTTTCATTGTCACCATTCAATGATGCAAGTGCACCCTCTGCTCGAAATGGGGCAAAATCGTAAGATTCACTTAGATAGCTACTCGATTGCCCAACAAAGTAATTTTGGTAGCGCAGTGTTTGTGTTGCGGTAACGAGCTTGAAATACTGAGCGATGCGAATTTCTGACATTAGTACTCAAGCTCCCCTGTTAAAGTAATTGTCACTGTGCTTCTTCCGTTAAACACGGATTTAATGTCTGGTGGGCCTGAGTATTCCCATTTTATTTGCGTAGGCGCTTGAATTTTGCTTGTTAGATTTGCATCCATACCAACAAATAGTTCAGCGGGAAGAGTAAATCTTTCAAATCCACCTCTTGTATTGTTGTAATGATCAACAAATTGGGCAGTAACGGAATCAGTGATATTGTTGAAGCTTAACTGCAGCTCGTATCCATACGCTCGGTTGCCAAATGCGCGTTTGACAATTGCTCCTGATAGCGCTCGGTAACTTTTTGTCGGGTACTGGCCCGGACGAAAGCTTCGCTCTGCGGGCCTGACGCTAGGAAATTGTGCAGTCATCAGCGGAGTCCCACTCGGCTACGAGTGCCAGGGCTTTGTTGTAGCTTATCGAGCGTCATCGACATTCCACGTTTTGCGCCATCACGAGCGGCATCACGGCGAGTAGCAGCCATTGCGGCTTCGAGTTGATCGCGGCTGACGTACTCCACGCCCCCGATGTTGGTGGTTTCAAAGGTCATGTTGAGCGAGGGAGCGCCTGTTCCACCACCAGCACTGGAGTTCATCGCCTCGCGCAGGCCGCTTGCTTCAACGCCAAGACGACCATTGGCGGAACGACGCAGAGGCATGATCGCCTCCGGGCCGGCCTCGCCCATCAGTCCTGTGCGCTGCACCCCGCCATCTGCAAATTTGAAGAGAGTTGGCGAAGAAACAACAGAATTCGTAAACATGCCGCCTTTCGCAAAAGCTGCGACTCCATTTGCAAAGTAAGCACCGTCTGCTGCCAATCCACTGAGCATGTCAGATATATTTCCAGCCCCTGCATCAAGCCCAGTTTTTGTTGCTTGACCCATTGAACCAGGCAAGGCAGGCTTGCTAGCGCCAGCCGCACCACTGAGGAGTCCAGCAAACATTTTCGCAACACCAATTGCAATATACATACCAATCATGCGCGTTCCTTCCTTAATCAGGATATTGCCCATATCTTTCAAGAACCCAGCAAATACCTCTTTTGCTGTTGTCGTGCCTTCGATCAACCCACTGATGCCATTCGCTAGCGAATTTGCAACTGCATCGCCGATGCCTTGAGAGACGCGAACGGCGACAGCTTCAAGATCATTAAGTTCGTCGGTCGCCTGCGCGATAAAGCCTTGAAGTTTTTGACCCGGTTTCGCCTCTTCTGCTGCAACTTTACGAGCACCCGCAACGGCCGTATCGGCTGTGCCTTTAAGTTGATTTTTAATATCTAGAATTGTCTGCAACTTTTGGCGCAACTCTTCTTGTTTCTCTATGTCTGTAGTCGTCGCAATCAAAGACGCAAGGGTTGACTCGGTAAGCTCAAAAGTAGAGCTAACGAGCTTATCTATTGCGCCAGCTCTTTTAAGTTCGGTATTGATCAATTCAGCGGCAACCGTATCCTGGCCCCGCAAGGCGCTATTCAGTTTTGTCTGAATCTCAAGAACGCGTAATTCACCTTCTACGATTTCCGGCCTGTATCCCTCCGTCAACAGTCGATTTCGAGTTTGACGCTTCTCAATTTCAAATTGCAGCTCACGATTTTGCTCTTGATATTGACGAATTGGAGACAAGGACTGCTGCTCGTAGGCAAGACGTGCTGATTCGGTCTGAAGTTGAAGACGACGTATGTCTTCTTGATTATTTGCCTGTAGTGCAGCCTTGAGCTTAACTTGCAGATCTAGGTAATTGCTCAACAAATCGTTAATACCAATCATCTGCGGGGCAGACGGGAGAGATGGCATTGCCGGAGCGGTGGGAGCAATCGGTGCGCCTCCTGTGACTCGCTGCCCAGCTTGGACAGCCGCAGTCTGTTGCCCTCTTGCATTTAAAAAATCAAGAATTCTTGCATGAGCAAGTTTTTGGCCAGCGATAATATCAGCCATTCCGCCACGACCCTCCATTGAGGCGCCAGGAATATCAAAAGCATTATTTGCGTAATGCTGTGATCCCTGCGCGTGCTGTCCAACTCGCTGACCAAATCCACCAAATTCTGTAATTTGGTAACCAAGTCCTTTCATGTACTCAGCGACTGCCTTTGTTTCTGCTGGATTCTTTCCGGCGAAATGATAGTGAATATTCGTTTCACTAGCATGAGACGGATCGTACCCAGCGAACCCAGGAATGCCGTGAAGCATTTGGCGACCGCCAGTAAAACCGCCAACGTTTGCATAATTTCTACCTGTAGACGGCGTACCTAACCCTTCTCGCGCAGTAATTTGTTTCTTTCTTTCTAGATCAATCTCAAGGTCATAGCGATGTTTTGCCATTGCAAGCCGGTAATCTTCAACCTTGATTGCGTAGTCGCCAATCTGTCTTTCAATCTGAAGCTTTGCTTTTGATACATCACGAGCAAATTCTTCGCGTTGAATTGTCATCTGAGAAACGCGATCTTCGATTTGCAGCTTGTAGCGACTTGTCTCTTGATCAATCTGTTGAAGCTGAAGCTTTAACTGCTTCTCGTTTTGCTGTAGATCAGCCTCGCCTTCGGCTCTAATACGCAAATACTGCCTAGCGGCTTCGACAACACTCTGAGCTACTGGATCAAGCCCAGTGGAGGCTTTTTGTAGTTGCAGGTCAAAAGCTTCAATTGCATTCTGTTGGCGCTTGCGATCATTCTCGATAAGCTTTTGCTCAAGCTCTTGTCGCTTACTGAAAATTTGATCCTCAATCGAGCGACGAAACTCAACGGCTTCTCGCTCCATGTCTGCACTACGTCTGCGCAGCCCATAAACGGTATCCTCAATTCCAAGACGAAGATCCTGAGCGCTGCGCTCAACGTCAATGCCTTGCTGGCGAAGTGATCGAATTTTTTCTGCGGTTTCAATTGATTTATTTAGGCTGATTTCTTCTTGCGCCAAGTCTCTCTTGCTTTGATTTAACTTCTGAGGTGCAATTCTGTTAAGAATCTCCTCTGCTCCCTTCGCATAATCAGGGCCAGTAAATTTTTTCGCCTCCTGTTGAAAAACTTTTCTTTGCTCTGGCGTAAGCTGAGAGATTCTTTCGCCAAGTCCAACCATTTTATTTGACTCAATTTTTGCTCCAGCAACTTTTGCAAGCAATTCGAGAAAATTGCCTATTGGGCCAGCCACAAGGGCTTGCATTTGATAATTAAGCTCAGACCATCTTTTGCCCAACAACGAAGCCGAGTCGCCAAGCTCCATAAGGTCATTGGCGCCCTGAACACCAACAACTTCAACTATTCGTGACTGAATCTTTGCTGCAGCTTCTACAGTTCTGCCAGATTCAATCAATTTAGAAATATAGTATTCCTGCTGACGACTAGCAAATAAACCGGCTTCTTTTAGTTTCTCAAAGCTTTCAATTGGGTAATTAAGAGCCTTGCCGGTGTCTTGAGCGGCCTGGCTAAGCGTATCAAGTGCAGCACCAAGCGCAGTGCCAACCAACGACAGGCCAAAGCCAAGGCCGCCACCAGCGAAGCCACCAGCAGCACCACCGACACCACCACCAACAGCGGCTCCAAGCCCTTGCCCGAACAGCAATGGAAAAGCGCCACCAATCAAGCCTTCGCTTTTGGCTCGACGAATTGACTCCTGCCTTGCTTCCGTAGCTTTGCGAATCTCTTCCTGCCTTGCCCGTCCTTGCTGAACTCTTCGGAGCCGATCTGCTCGCAGCGTTTCAGGATCAAGAATTCCAGCAGACACTCTTTCGCGTGGTGTCATCGCAGAGATTGGACGTTGCCGCAATTCTTTATTGCGCTCACGAATAATTTGAATAGAGCGTTGTAACTCTGTATTTTCTTCTTGTTGAATTTGCAGCGAACGACCCTTGTCGTTAATTGTGCGACGCTCAAGCTGACCAATCGTGGCGGCAAAGCCCTGCTGCTTTGACATTGCCTGAAGAATCTCTTGCTGAAGTTGGGCAACTTTTGCTGCCGTGTTCAACATTTCTCTGTAGGCAGGTTGAGCCGTTGCCGTTCTGCCGCCAGGGAAAAGCTCTCCGCCTGCTGGAACTTGGGCTAGTGAATATTGGCCACCCGTCAAGAACGCAGATCTCTGTCTTGCTATTTCTGCACTTGCTTGGCCTTGTTGCGCTGCACGCCCTCGCTCTATAGATTGGCGGATAAAGCGTTGAGTGCTCGATTCCCCCTCCGCTCGAAGCTGATTCGCTTGCCTGAGGTAATCCGCAATTGTTTTTGCTTCAACTGCCGCTTGACCCAAGCCTTCAGCAAACATCAATGACGTTTGCGCTGCCTCTTGCGTGCGTTGCGCCATTGTTCCAGCAGCAGTCGCAAGGAACTCTGGGTTAGTGATCTCACGGGCGCCGCCACCAAGGAAAGCACCGCCACGGCCGCGACGAACCTGGCCCTTGAAAGCAGTCTGCCCTGCAGCGGGTAAGGCAGGAAGAGATTCAATTTTTCGCCCAACAGCATCAAGCCCAGAACGTGATGCGTCAAGCACCATGTTCATTTCAGATGCTTTATTGATAACAGATTCAAATAAATTTGTCTGCCGATCAAGTGTTAGTTTGATATTTTCGCCAAATTTTGATTCTCCAAACTTTTTACCAGCAAGAAAAACAGCTTCTCCTGCGGTTTTCATGGCAGGAGCAAAAGCCAAGGCGGCGACCGACGCCAAGCCGAGAGAACCTGGAATATTGCCAAGGGCTGAAAGCATGTCACCGATCAAACCGGGGACACCGCCAAGCGCATTGTTGATCGCCCCGCCAATAGCGCTAGCAGCTTGCGTAGCTGGACCTTGCAGCATTCCGAGGTCAATGCTTCCAGTCGCTTGCTGCACTGCTGCATAGGCACCGCCGAGGCCAAGTGCGCCAAGTCCAACGCCACCTCTTATGGCAGCATTCTTAGCACCTTTTGCAATTTGCGGCCCTCTTCCAAAAGTCAAGGCATCAAAGGTTGCGCCAGTTGCTTTCTGCGCAAGTCCTCCAATTGTTTTAATTGTTTGCTGAATTTCGCGTCTTGCCTGCTGCTGTTGTTTTGCGTACTCCTGTGCGGCGCTTCTTCTTTTGTTTGCAAGTCTTTCTTCAGCTTCGATAATCGCCTTTGCGTTTTTCAACTGCTCGCGGCCAAGCCTCGGATCAGCAAAGGCAAGAAATGTCCCTTCTTTTGTCCTTCCTTTTACAAGATTCCTTTCCGCCGCATTTAGCTTTCTTGTTAGTTCTTCATTTGCGCCTAGTGCTCTAGCTCGCTCCCTAAGTAATTCAACCTGCCTTGCATACTCAGAAGACTGTTCTTTTAGTAAATCGACATTAACCCCAGTATTTTTAGTTCCAGCAAGTGCTCTATTCCACTCTCGTTGGTCTTCTACAAGAGCGCTTAGTTCGTTTCTTAACTGAGAAATAATTTGAACATCTTGAAGCTTAAAAGCTTTATTTAGAGACGCAGATATTGCATCAAACTGTTCTTTTACTTCTTTTAATTTTCCTTTTGTTTGATCCAAGCCTTTTGTTTCTACTACAAAAGCTCTGGATAAACGAGCTGTTCTTGAGCGCTCTCTTCTTAGCTGCGATTCAAGAATTATAGTTCTTTTGATTTCACTGTTACTAGCTTGAATTTCTTTTGTTTGATCTTTTACAGCAGATGCAGCTTTTCCAATTTCAGATAAAGCATTTAAGTATTCCTTAAGTCCAGAGGCGCGACCGAAAAGCCCGCGCTCGAACTGGTCCTGAATTGCGCCGGCAGTATTTTCAATATTTTCTAGCTTTCTCTGAAGCTTGTCAATTTCAGACGAACCCTTAAGGATTAACTGAATTTGAGCTTCAATGCTAGCCACGTTGTTCGACCTAGACTTGCTGGCAGTCTACTCAGACACGAAAAAGCCGCCCTGAAGGCGGCTAGCGACGAGTCTCGCGCTTGATCTTCTCCATTTCTTTTTCCTGCCGCTTGTTTTTGATAGAGAAATAAGCGGCCCAAAGAAGCATTTCTTCGTCTGTTACCTTGTCTTTTAATTCAAACAAGGTGCAATGGAGAGTTTCTGCAAGAGCAAGCTGGAAGTAGAGCCTGTTGTCAGACTCAAGTTCCTGTTCAATCGCTTTTGGAATCGGGCTCTACATCCTCGTCACCCTTCGGCCTCAAAACGCAAAGGATTAGCTTTTGCAGATCTTCGTCAAGCACTTCGCGCTTCAGGACAGGAATATCACCGGGCTTGAACAAACGCTCACCGTTTTCATCCTGAGCTTTTGCGACAAGCAATTGCATCGCAAAATCATTAGCGCTGTCAGACTTTGCATCTTTTTGCGCTTTCTCGCGCTCAGCTGCACTCAATGGGCAGCACCAAAACACGAACTCATCGCCATTCACAAGAGTCACTTCTTGCTTAATCGGCTCAAAGTTTGCTGCTTTACGCAGGCGATCAATTGCCCTCATCGGAGCGGCTGGAGTGGGAGCAGGAGTGGCGGCCATAGAAAAACCGTGGTCAGAGTAAACAATAGAGCAAAATGGCTCTCAATGCAAATCAACGAGAGATCTCTTCAAAATCCATCGAAGCGACAACTTGATCATCTGCCCCATCAGAAGCGACAAGAAGAGTCAGTTCATACGCAGTAGAAGTAAACGAGTCGCGTTCTAGTTGAAACTTAAACAATGCCTCTTTGAGAATGTCAACGCTTGCGCCACTTTGGTTTGTTGAGCTAAAAAATCCACTAGCAACAACTCTGCCATTTGCGTACGACGCTCCAGTAATGTTATATTCAACGGAGCTATTAGTTCCAGCGCTAACCCATGCTCCTCCCGTAGTGTCACCAGTTGCACGCACTTGCCAGTTGAAATTACCAGTTGAAGTCGCAAGCAGTGAAATGGCAGTGAGAATTACAATTCCATCTAGGCGGGCTGATTTCAATCGAATCGAAATCACTGGGTAGAAGATGCCAGCGGTTCCAAGCGTGCGAGGCGAGTTAATTGGAATAGAAACTGCTTGCTGTAGTCCACGCAACTCGTATCCACCCTCAGAAACAACGCTTGAGCAAATTTGCTTTAACGTACTACCGCTTGCAGTTGCTGCAGTATTTTCAATTTCATATCGCAATGGGAGGGAGGCGGTTGTAATATAAGTAGATGTAATTAAATTTGCGTGATGAAATGAGTGACAAATTACAAATACTCCATTGATTACAAATCCAAGGCGAACTGTTCCAAGGCCAAGCCATTCAATGTCAGTCCACAGAATCTGAGCCTTTGAAATATCAAGCGTCAATCCTGACTCGCCACTTCCATCAAGCTTATCGCCATTCCAATTCGATTGGCTAACTCTTGTTTCAACAACAGAGCCAGTCACAGAACTACGCTCAACAAACGAAAGCGTCGAGCCGTCACGCTCCAAGTAAATTCCATTCGCCATCCCAAAATATCCAGCACGTTGCCGAAGTCCAGTTTTTGCCGCGCCCATCACAAACGTATTCAAGGCAAGTAATGACTTGCCAGGCTGATAGCTAAAGCACTTGGTTGTCTCTCTATAAACTTTCGACCCAGAAGATGTTGTTACAGAAAGATTGACAAGTCCTTCGTTTGCAGAGAAGGTTGCAGCTCCACTATTTGCAACGCTTGTGCTCCAGAGCCCATTATCGGCGTAACGATGACTGGAATCAAATAGCGTTAGTGGATTTGAAACTCTGAGGCGCCCAAACGCATCTGTTGATGCCTCAAGGAAACTTGCAGCAACCGCAAGCCTTCCATCATTTGTGGCATCAATCTCTTTGGCTGCGCCCGTAGACAGCGTTCCGTGGACAACAGCATCAGGCATGACGGTACTCAGAGAAAAGAAAAGCCCCGCCGAAGCGGGGCAGAAGCAAAGCGAAGGGATCAGGCGGTCGTCGTGAGATCGAAGGTGGGTTGGTCCAGTGGACGGAAGTTGATGCTGATCTGCTGGCCGTCGTCAGGGTTGACGGCGAGAGAGGCAGAGGTCAATGCAACTTCCATATAGATCGAGCGGCTTGCAGTGTTATCAAGAACACCACCAGTAAACACTTGATCAACATAAAGACGCATACTTGCGCCAACTTGCTTGCGCAGCAGCACGTCTTGAATCATGCGGTTGGCGCTAGCTGCATCCTCATCTGTCATGTAGACAGTTGCAGAACCAGTTGCCTCACCAAAGCCAGCGATGAAAGTACGGAAAGGAACAAACTGACCAGGTTGTTTGCCAATGGTTGTTACGTCAATTTCAGTACGAGAAACTTCAAGGCTCCAGTCACGTACTTCGGCAACAGCAGCGTAATCAGCGTAATAAACTTGAAACTTGTTCGGCGAGGCAAGAGTGCCGTCGTCGGAGAAGTTGAGAGACACACCACCCTGAGAGGTGGAGACCGTCATCGCACCAGTGGAGGTGTTGTAAGTCAGCACGTAGTAAGTGGTGCTGGTGCTGAGGCTGCCAGCACTCAGAGCGGGCATGATGTTCGACGCATCCGGGGTCACGGTTGCCCCAGTGTTCGGGTTGTAGATGCGGAACTTGACAGGATCGCCCGCTTTGAAGTTAAGAGCAGAGGCGATGGTGATGGTATCAGTGCTGGTATTGATTGCAGTTTCAATGAAACCATCAACAGTGCCAGCAGGCTTGTAGTAGAAAGCGCCGGAGATGCCGGACAGAACGGTTGCCATGACAAGAAGGGGGTAGTGGCTTGTGTGGGCACTGCCCAGCTAGATACAGGTTAGCGATTACTTCACGCTTGCCTGCCAGCCAGTTTCTATGCGCCCAATGAAGTGAGGAGAGTTATCTGGCGACTGAAAAGATGGCCCAACAATAGAACCAGTCCTTACATATGTTGTAGTAGCTGTTTTATTTGTAGAGTTCAACGTATCAAGTGTTTGTTTAGCAAGTTGCACGAGTTGTTGACAGCGTGCTGGCCCTGCACTCTTGGGGGCAAAGCAGCGAATGATCAATGCCCCTCTCGCATAATCAAGCGACCCTTCAAGCACTGATTCAGTCGTTACACCAAAAGTAACGTTGACGCGCACGTATTCATTCGGCGGATCAGGCGGAACTGCGGTGATATTGTCGAAATAAACTGGAACCGGTGGAACTTGCGTATTATAGATAGTGAGTAATGGGCCTTCAATTTTGGCGCGAATGGATTGATAGTTCATTATCGTGTACCCCCAAAGCCAATAGTAACGCCACGACCAAGATCTCTATTTAATCCGCCGCCCATTGCGTAGGTTGCCAACCAGTCGCGCTCTGCAGTAATCAT
>JACCDX010257900.1_pt1 | contig 10127 bp, 8 predicted proteins | sample 7449681 | NCBI WGS metagenome assembly JACCDX01 (sample SAMN15323450, study PRJNA562643) | freshwater metagenome | isolation source: river surface water | place: USA:Blue River Watershed | collected 2017-08-18
AGCGAGCTGTACTGGCGCGGCACAAAAACGGTTGGTGGTGAACACGCCAGCCACTGTCGCGCTCGGCGCCAGCTTCATCACCAGCAGGTCTTTACGGTTCGGCTTCTTGATACCAGCCTCAGCGCAGCCGAGCTGAATGCCAGGGACAGGTTTGAGCTTGAAAGGCGTGGGCAGGGGAAAGTTAACAGCCATGATCAGGCCAGCTGCCCATGACACTGTTTAAATTTCTTCCCGCTGCCACAAGGACAAGGATCATTCCGACCCACCTTCGGCATCGCATTCGTCATCGGCATCTGCGCACGTGATTCATCACTGGCGGTTGGCGCGAGTAATTCTTCGGGCGCGAGATCCGGGTTGAAATCGGCGTGCTGATAATTCAGATTCTCCAGCTGGGGATGCGTCATTTTTTCTTCCGCAGCAGCGATTTCCTCCTGCGACTGAATTTGCACCGTCATGATCAGACGCACGACGTCATTGCGAATCAGATCGAGCATCTGGCCAAACAGCTGGAAAGCTTCACGCTTGTATTCCTGCTTCGGGTTTTTCTGCGCATAACCGCGCAAGTGAATCCCCTGACGCAGATGATCCAGCGCGGCGAGGTGTTCGCGCCACTGGGTGTCCATGCTTTGCAACATCACATTGCGCTCGAAGCTGCCAAAGGCATCCTTGCCGACGACATCGACCTTGGACTGGTAGACAGCATCCGCCGCCTGCAGCAAGCGCTCGAGCAGATCTTCGTCGGTCAGGTTGGGGTCGGCGACCAGCAAGTCAGCCATCGGCACATGTAACTGCCACTCGGCAGCAAGCACGGCTTCCAGCGTTGGCAAATCCCACTGCTCTTCCATCGATTCTTCCGGCACATAGGTGCGGAACAGATCGGTGAACACGCCATGGCGCAGCGCCTGGCTGGTCTCGCTGATGTCATCCGTCTCGAGCAGTTCGTTACGCTGGTTATAGATGACTTTGCGCTGATCATTCGCGACATCGTCATATTCGAGCAGCTGCTTGCGGATATCAAAGTTGCGCGCCTCAACTTTGCGCTGCGCGGATTCAATCGATCGCGAAACGATGCCGGCTTCAATTGGCTCGTCTTCCGGCATTTTGAGTCGCTCCATCACCGCGCGCACGCGGTCGCCTGCAAAAATTCTCAGCAGCGGGTCGTCCAGCGACAGATAAAAACGCGAGGAACCGGGATCGCCCTGACGGCCGGAGCGGCCGCGGAGCTGGTTGTCGATACGGCGCGATTCATGCCGCTCGGTGCCGATGATGTGCAAGCCACCCGCATTGACCACCTGCTCGTGCAGCGACTGCCATTCGTCGCGCAGGGTTTGCGAGCGCGTCGCTTTCTCAGCATCGGGAATCGCGCTATCGGCTTCGATCAGCTGAATCTGCTTGTCGACATTACCGCCCAACACGATGTCGGTACCGCGACCGGCCATGTTGGTCGCAATCGTAATCATCTTCGGACGACCGGCCTGCGCGATGATTTCTGCTTCGCGCGCATGCTGCTTGGCGTTGAGCACGTTGTGCGGCAGTTTGGCTTCATCGAGCATCGAAGAAATCAGCTCGGAATTCTCGATCGATGTGGTACCCACCAGCACTGGCTGGCCACGCTCGTGGCAATCACGAATGTCGGCAATCAGTGCGCGGTACTTGCCAGCGGCATTCTTGAAAACCTGATCCTGCCGGTCGGTGCGCTTGCTGGGCCGGTTCGGCGGGATGACGACGGTTTCGAGGTTGTAGATTTCCTGGAATTCGTAGGCTTCGGTATCAGCGGTACCGGTCATGCCAGCCAGCTTGCTGTACAGACGGAAGTAATTCTGGAAAGTGACCGACGCCAGCGTCTGGTTCTCGTGCTGGATACGCACGCCTTCTTTGGCTTCAACGGCCTGATGCAAACCATCCGACCAGCGACGGCCCGTCATCAGGCGGCCGGTGAATTCATCGACGATGATGACTTCATTGTTCTGGACCACATAGTGCTGATCTTTATGGAACAGCGTGTGTGCGCGCAGTGCGGCATACAAGTGATGAATCAGCGTGATGTGGGCCGGGTCATACAGCGATGCGCCTTCGGGCAAGAGGCCCATCGAGGTCAGTATTTGTTCGGCTTTCTCGTGGCCGGCTTCGGTCAGCAGGACGGTGTTGGCTTTTTCGTCGCGCGTGTAATCGCCGGGCACTTCAACCACGCCTTTGCCATCCGGCGTTTCTTCGCCCACCTGCTGGGTCAGCAGCGGCGGCAGCGCATTCATCTTGCGATACATTTCGGTGTGATCTTCCGCCTGACCAGAGATGATCAGCGGCGTACGCGCTTCGTCAATCAGGATCGAGTCGACTTCATCGACGATCGCAAACGCCATACCGCGCTGTACCCGATCGCCGGTCGAATAGACCATGTTGTCGCGCAGGTAGTCGAAACCGAATTCATTGTTGGTGCCGTAGGTGATGTCAGCCGCATAGGCGGCCTGCTTCACATCATGCGGCGCCTGCGAGAGGTTGATGCCGGTGGTGAGGCCCAGCCAGCCATAGAGCTTGCCCATCCACTCCGCATCGCGCTGGGCGAGATAGTCGTTGACGGTAACGATGTGTACACCCTTACCTGTCAGCGCATTCAGATAAGCGGGCAGTGTTGCCATCAGCGTCTTGCCTTCGCCGGTGCCCATCTCGGCGATTTTTCCCTGGTGAAGCACCATGCCGCCGATCAGCTGCACATCGAAGTGACGCATCTTCAGCACGCGCTTGCTGGCCTCACGGCAGACAGCAAAGGCTTCGGCCAGAATGTCGTCGGTGGTGGCGCCAGCCGCGAGCTTTGCTTTGAGCTCGGGTGTTTTTGCTTTCAGCGCCTCGTCAGACAAGGGCTCGAGTGAGGCTTCAAGCGCATTAATTTCACGCACGGTGCTTTGCAGCTTCTTGATCAGGCGCTGATTGCGACTACCGAAAATTTTGGTCAGAAAAGACATGTGGGGACTGGAGAAAAAAGACGGGCTTCACAGCGCATCGCCAGAGGCGAAGCCGGATTGGCCAAAGGCGCGATTCTAGCATGCGGCCCCCTCTGAAGATGCCCTCCTTGCAAGCCAAACGACGGCGTTGGCCTGCATGGGTGTCCGTCGGAGAAACCCTGTGTTAACGTTGCCGGATGTCCAGAAATGCCCCGAATTTCACACCCGCAAGTCGTCCTGCCCATCGCCCCACCACCCGCGAGGCGAGTTCTTTCCTGCAGAGCGATCAGGTGATGGCCGGTTTGCTGCCCACGCTGGAAAAAATGGCCTCGCTCCAGACCGATGCGGAGCGGCTGCTGCCGGGCGTCTTCAACGTCTGCCGGGTGCTTCAGCTCCAGGATGGGCAGCTGCATATCGCGGTGCCAAATGCGGCGCTGGCCACGCGACTGCGGCAGATGTTGCCGAAATTGCAGGCCGGTTTGCGCGATAAAGCCTGGCCGGTGGAGGGCATACGGATCAAAGTGCAGATGATGTCCGGCGAAAACCGCGCGCCGGAGCGGCCAGCCGCGCAAGCCGTCTTACCCTCGCAGGCGGTTCAGGCGTTCGCCGAACTGGCGCAATCGCTGGAAGCCAGCCCGCTGCGCGATGCGCTGCAATCGCTGGTGCGGCGGCGGAGCTGAACAGGCGACTGTGCGAAAGGGTGAACTCAGGACCGGCGCTCTGTAACCGGCGGATGTTCGTTAGTGAGGCGGCGGCGCTTCTGAGGAAGGTGACATCGATTCCAGCAACGCCGCGCCAATAATCAGCGCCGCCCCCAGATACTCATGCGCACTCAGCGCCTCACCGCCAATCAGCACCGCACTGGTGACTGCCACCAGCAACTCCACCACCTGAAACACCGCCGCTCGGCTGGCTTGAACATGCGTGACGCCATAAGTGGTCAATAAGGTCGCCCCCATCAGCCAGACTGCAGCAAACAAACCCAGCCACAGCCAGTGAATTGTCGAGAGTGTCGGTATCAAGGGCACAGAGAACACTAAAGCCAGTACAGCAATCAGCGCACAGCCGACAAAGCTCACCAGCGTACGGCTGAGCATGGGCAAGGTTTGCGCCTTGCGATTGCTGATCCCACCTGCGGTGTAGGTCAGGCCCGCGATCAATGCCAGCAAATCAGCGATCGACAGCGGAGTGTCGAGCGCATCGGCGGCACCCAGAATGGCAAACACTCCGGCGAGCGAGAGCAACACGGCGATCAGCCGACGCCCTCCGATTCGCTCTTTCAGAAACAAGGCGCCACCGAGAATGCCCCAGACCGGCAACAGAAAAAACAGCAGCATCACCCGCACCACCGAGCCCGCCATCAAAGCATAAGTGAGCGCAACATTGGCAGCGCCGAAGAACAGACCAATCATCAGCAGGTAGTGCCACTCCTGACGACATTGTCGGCGTTCGCGCCAGAGGAAAGGCAGCGAGAGCAATGCGACAACGCTATAAGCGGTGAGCGAGACCGAATGGCCGTCGAGACCCAGCGACACAAAGAATTTCAGTGGCCACCAGGTAAGGCCCCAGATGGCGCTGCCGGCGATCAGCGCGACCAGCGCGATGCGGGTTTCGGTGCGGTGAGGTGAAGAGTGAGTAAGCTCAGACATCAGAATGGGGCAGGAAAGCATTTACTCAACGGCCTTCACCTCGAGGCGAAAGACTTTGTTGTGACACGAGCGAAGCTACGCCGCCCAGGCCTGCTCCAGCTGACTGGAATACGCGGCCGGTGCCGATGCAGCACTGCTGAAGGTCGCGATCTCATAACTGGTCGGATCAGCGAACAAAGCGCGCAGCAATTTGTTGTTCAGATCATGGCCGGACTTGTGCGCGGTATAGCTGGCCAGCAAAGGATGACCCGCCAGATACAGATCGCCCATCGCATCCAGAATTTTGTGGCGGACGAATTCATTCTGATAGCGCAGACCACCGGCATTCAGAATGCGAAACTCATCCATGACAATCGCATTCTCGAGTGAGCCACCGCGCGCTAGCCCCATGCCTCGCAGCGTTTCGACATCCTGCATGAAACCAAAGGTGCGCGCGCGCGCGACTTCTTCGATATACGATTCAAAACTCAGATCGACCTCGGCGGTCTGACCCGTGCCATCAATGGCCGGGTGATTGAATTCGATAAAAAATTTCAGGCGGAAACCGTGGTGTGGCTCAAGCCGCGCCCATTTCTCTTGTTTGCCCTGACCTTCGCGCACTTCCACGGGCTTGAGCACACGAATGAATTGTTTCGCCGCTTCCTGCTCGGTGCTGCCGGCCTGCTGCAACAAAAAAACGAATGAGGCCGCCGAACCATCCATGATCGGGATTTCTTCGGCGGTCACATCGACGATCAGGTTGTCGATACCCAGACCAGCACAGGCCGACATCAGATGCTCCACTGTCGACACACGCACGCCATCCTTCTCCAGCACCGAGGCCATACGCGTATCACCAATGCTCATCGCCGAGGCCGGCAATTCCACCGGCGGGTTGATGTCCACACGGCGAAATACGATACCGGCATTGACCGGCGCGGGACGCAGCGTGAGTTCGACGCGGGTGCCGCAGTGCAGGCCGACACCCGTGGTCTTGACAGTGTCTCGCAGCGTTCTCTGTCTGATCATTTTTTTATGAAGCGTTTTTTGATCGGTGCTTCAGCTTACATGTTGGCGAGCATGGTCTCGGCATTCGATACTTCGAATTTGCCCGCCGCTTCGATATGCAGCTGCTTGACCGCACCATCCTTCACCAGCATCGAATAACGCTGTGAGCGTGTACCCATGCCGTAGGCGCTGAAGTCAGCCGACAAACCGAGCGCCTTGCTGAAATCGGCATTACCGTCCGCCATCATGCGCACAATGCCGGTGGCTTTGAGCTCACGGCCCCAGGCACCCATGACGAATGCGTCATTGACCGAGATGCACCAGATTTCATCAACGCCCTTGGCCTTGAGTTCTTTGGCGTGCTGAACATAGCCGGGCACATGCTGCGCCGAGCAGGTCGGTGTGTAAGCACCGGGCAGGCCGAAAATCGCGATGGTTTTGCCTTTGGTCAGATCGGACACATTGAATGTGTTCGGTCCGAGCGAGCAGCCTTCGGTTTCCGTTTCGATGAACTCGGCGAGTTTGCCTTCAGGGAGATGGTCTCCGATTTTGATGGTCATGGGATAGTCCTATGCGTAGAGAGATCAGGAAGCACAACGAGAAAAGATTGCGGCAGTGCCGCAATCTCCCCGAATTATGCCCTGCGTACTACTTTCCTGCAGACTCAGTCAGCTTGACGGCGCAGAAACGCCGGAATGTCATAAGTCTCCGTGCCATTGCGCTCCATCGCCCGCACTGTTTCGGACGCGGATTCGCGGCGCCAGACGGCAGGCGTGCGAATCGGTTCGGCCGGTGCGGTGCTGGCGCTGTACGCCTCGGTAGTGGCAGTACCGTCATAGGTACCGGTACGAGCGACCGGAACCGGGTTCGAGACCAGCACCGGCTTGCGACGGCCGAGACCGGTGGCCACAACGGTCACACGGATTTCATCGCCCATGCTGTCATCGTAGGCAATGCCCTGCGCGATCGATGCATCTTCCGCTGCAAACGCACGTACGGTCGCCATCACTTCGCGGATTTCCTTGCCCTTGAGCGATTTACTGCCGGTGACATTCACCAGCACGCCGCGCGCACCGGACAGATCAATACCATCGAGCAGCGGTGATGCAATCGCTTGTTCCGCCGCAATGCGCGCGCGGTCCATGCCGGATGCGACAGCAGTACCCATCATCGCCTTGCCCTGCTCGGCCATGATGGTCTTGACGTCGTTGAAGTCAACGTTGATGTGACCCGGCACATTGATGATCTCGGCAATACCGGCCACCGCATTGTTGAGCACATCATCGGCGTGCTGCAACCAGTCCATCATGCTGTCGTCTTCGTAGATCTCTTCGAGCTTCTCGTTGAGAATCACGATCAGCGAGTCGACATGCTTGCTCAGCTCTTCGAGGCCTTCGTCAGCAATCTTCATGCACTTCTGGCCTTCGTAGGTGAAGGGCTTGGATACCACTGCGACGGTCAGCGCGCCGAGTTCCTTGGCGACCTCAGCGACGACCGGTGCTGCACCCGTGCCGGTGCCACCGCCCATACCGGCTGCGATAAACACCATATGTGCACCACGCAGCGCGTCTTCGATACGGCTGCGGGTTTCTTCGGCAAGCTGACGACCGAGCGCTGGCTTCATGCCGGCGCCCAGACCGGATTCACCGATCTGAATCACGTTGTGGGCTTTCGATTGCTGCAATGCCTGGGCATCGGTATTGGCGACGATGAATTCGACGCCAGCCACACCCTTGTTGATCATGTGCTGGACAGCATTGCCGCCGGCACCACCGACACCGACCACTTTGATGATCGTGCCTTTTGTTGTTTCGAGCATGTCGATTTCCATGATGACTCCCTTTGTGGTGCAGTTTTCAGTCGTTAACCGCCACATGGCGTGACGGCTAGCAACTAACAACTGCGTGGTTAAACAAAAACTTGATAACTACTTTTATCTAATGCGCGAACTACAAACAACAGCTATGAACTAAAAATTTCCCAAAAACCATTCCTTCATTCTTTCCCACAGCGCCTTCGCCGAGCCGCCATGACGCGTGACCACTTGTCCACGCAGATACTGGCGTTTTGCTTCCATCAGCAAGCCGAGCACGGTGGCATAGCGCGGGCTGCGTACGACATCGGTGAGCTGGCCGTTGTAATCCGGCTCGCCCACACGTGCGGGCTTGAGGAAAATATCTTCAGCCAGTTCACACATACCCGGCATCAGCGCGCTGCCACCGGTGATGACAATGCCCGAGGACAGCACTTCTTCGAAACCGGATTCGCGCACCACCTGATGGACGAGCGAGAATAATTCTTCAACCCGCGGCTCAATCACAGCCGCCAGTGCCTGACGCGACAAGGCACGCGGGCCGCGATCACCCAGACCCGGCACATCAAATGTTTCCGAGGGATCGGACAACACCTGCTTGGCCACGCCGTAGCGCACCTTGATTTCTTCGGCTTCTGCCGTTGGTGTGCGCAGCGCCATCGCAATATCGTTGGTGATTTGATCGCCACCAATCGGCAGCACCGTGGTGTGACGTATCGCACCTTCGGTGAAAATCGCCACGTCGGTGGTGCCGCCACCGATATCGACCAGCACCACACCGAGTTCTTTTTCATCTTCGGTCAGCACCGCATCAGCTGATGCACGGCCCTGCAAAATCCAGTCGGTGACTTCCAGTCCGCAGCGACGCACGCATTTGATGACGTTCTGCACTGCCGACACCGCGCCGGTCACGATGTGCACCTTGACTTCCAGACGCACACCGCTCATACCGATCGGCTCGCGCACATCTTCCTGATTGTCGACGATGAATTCCTGCGGAATCGTGTGCAGCAATTGCTGATCGGTCGGGATATTCACCGCGCGTGCGGTTTCGATCACGCGCGCCACATCGGCTGCGGTAACTTCCTTGTCCTTGATCGCGACCATGCCACGCGAATTGAAGCTGCGGATGTGGCTGCCTGCGATGCCGATCCAAACATTGCGGATCTGGCAGTCGGCCATCAGCTCGGCTTCTTCCAGCGCACGCTGGATGGATTCGACAGTGGATTCAATATTGACCACCACGCCTTTTTTCAGGCCCCGGGAATCATGCTGGCCCAGGCCAATGACTTCGTGGCGGCCATCCGGCAGAACCTCGGCCACCACCGCAACCACTTTCGATGTACCGATATCGAGGCCTACGATCAGATTTTTTGCGTCTTTCGTCATAAATTTTCTGGCTTGTTATGTGTTGTCGCGGTTGCTGTCTCAGTTGTTATTTCCGTCGCTATTTCAGTCGCTATTCCGATGCTGTTTTTTCGCTTTTTTCATCACTCGTCATGTCGTGCTCGCTGCATCCGTCTCCGGCATTGTGGTCGGTACGCTCTGTCCACGTTTTCGCAACGCCAGGCCGTTCGGATAGCGCAGGTCCACACTGGCGATCTGGCCCGACATCGCGGCTGACAGCTGCGGATACACATGCACAAAACGATCAATGCGTGCTTTCAGCAGCTCTCGGTCATGCGCTCGCCCCAAATGGAGCGTGATCCCATTGCTCAACCTTGCGGTCCACGCATAACGCGGCGACAGCGACAAGGACTGCGGCGTCAGCTGCAGCGGCGCGAGCCAGCTGCGCAAATCCGCCAGCCGCGCAGCCACTTCCCGCGCACTGTCATCGGGCCCGGCCAGCTCGGGCAGCCTGCCCTCGACGGTGGCTTCTGCTTCGGCCAGATTGGCGGTAAATACAAAACCATCAGCAGAAAGCAGCCGTCCTTCTTCCTCGCCCCAGGTACCCAGCAGCTTGTACTCTTCGACCGTGACCACCAGTTTGTTTGGCCATTCGCGTCGCACTGAGGCCCGCTGCACCCAGGGCACAGTTTCAAAAGCAGCACGCACAGCCTGCAAATCCGCGGTGAAAAAATTACCGCGTATGCGTGGCAGCGCCGCGCTGCGCACCGTGACCGCATCTACATAACGCAGCGGCATTCCCTTCACCGGACGCACCTGCACTACCCGGAAATCAAACATGGATTGAAGCGACAGCCACTTGTAGCCGCCGTACAGCAGGCAAAGCACGAGCACGCCGAGCATCGCCCGGGTGATCGTGTTCAATGTCCTGATGTCATTCCACATATTTGATGATCTCTCTGCTTTCCCTACTCATACTTTCCAGTCCGGTGACGGCTGTAAATCCAGCGCTGCCATTCGTAACAATTCCACACACAGCGTCTCGTACGACATGCCCGCTGCTGCTGCCGACATCGGCACCAGCGAATGACTGGTCATGCCGGGCGAGGTATTGATCTCCAGCAGATAGGGCTGGTTATCGTCCGCACTCACCATCACATCGGCGCGCGCCCACCCGCGACAACCCAGCGTGCGATAACTGTCGAGCACGAGCTGCTGTATTTGCTGCTCCTGCGCCGGCGGCAATTCGCTCGGGCACAGGTATTTGGTCTCGTCGGAAAAATATTTGTTCTGGTAGTCGTAGTTCGCATCAGGCGCGACGATCCGCACCACCGGCAGCGCACGGGCGTTGTCGCCGCTGCCCAGCACCGGGCAGGTCAGCTCCATGCCGCT
>JACCDX010582654.1_pt1 | contig 10127 bp, 8 predicted proteins | sample 7449681 | NCBI WGS metagenome assembly JACCDX01 (sample SAMN15323450, study PRJNA562643) | freshwater metagenome | isolation source: river surface water | place: USA:Blue River Watershed | collected 2017-08-18
AAAAGCGTGCATGAACAAGTCTCCAAATATGAGGGCTAGATTTTAAGTTGGCTATCATTCTCTCCCATGAAATTCATGACTTGGCCCGTTCCCGCCCTGCTCGCTTGGGGTTCGTCTTGGCTCATCTTCAAAGGTTTGCAAGCGGTGGGCCTGAGTGAAGCCATTGCTTTCATTGCGGCCACGTGTTTGGGTGGTTTTTTAAGCGCCTTGGCGCACACGCCCATGCGTAAGGCCTTGATCGTGTTGGGTTTTCCACTCTCGATGGCGGCGTCTTCATCGACCCTGAACGTGCCGCCTATTGGCTGGCTATTCTTGTTGGGCTTGATCGTTTTGGTTTACCCGCGCAAAGCATGGCGCGATGCACCGCTGTTCCCCACCCCTAAAAAAGCGCTGCGTGAAATGCAGCAACACATCGTGCTGCCGGCAGGCGCGCGCATCTTAGATGCAGGCAGTGGCATGGGTGACGGTTTGTTGGCCTTGCGTGATGCGTTTCCACGTGCCGAGCTGCACGGCGTCGAAATGAGCTGGCCATTGCGCGTGCTCAGCGCCATGCGCTGCTCGTTTGCGCGCATTCGCCAAGGCGACATTTGGCTGGTGGACTGGCGCAGCTTTGACATGGTTTACATGTTTCAACGCCCCGAAAGCATGCCCCGCGCTGTGGAAAAAGCAGAGGCTGAACTGCGCCGCGGTGCTTGGCTGGTGAGCTTAGAGTTTGAAGCACAAGAGCTGATTCCCAGCGCCATCCTCACCTGCCGCGATGGCCGCCCAGTGTGGATGTATCAAGTGCCGTTTAACCGACGCAGCGATGCGCGTCGCTAATTAAGTCAGACGGCTCACCAACAGCTTGTCAATGCGTCGGCCATCGAGGTCGACCACTTCAAAGCGCCACTCGCCAAAAGTCACTACATCGCCAACAGCGGGCAACTCGCCAGAGATTGCCATCACCAAGCCCGCAACCGTGTTGTAAATGCCACGGTCCTCGTCTGGCAATTCTTTGATGCCCAGGCGCGCTTTGAATTCAGTGACGGGCATCAAACCATCGACCAGCCAAGAACCGTCTTCGCGCTGTGTGGCCCAGGCTTCGTCGGTGGGTGTGGCTTGAAGCAACTCACCCGTGATGGCCTCGAGCAAATCGCGCGGTGTCAGCAAGCCGTGCACCACGCCGTACTCGTCCACCACCAACACCATGCGGCCATGCGCTGTGGCGCGCTCGGCGGGTTTGCGAAACTGCTCTAGCAAATCCAAACCACTCAAAGTTTCTGGAATAAAGGCCACGGGCTTGGCCAAAGCCTCCACCGTCATGTCTGTGCCAGGTGGCAAGCGCAAGAGCTGAGACACACTCACCGCGCCCACCACGTTGTCGAGGTCGCCACGGCACACGGGGTACCACGAGTGTGCACCGCTTGCGCCGACTTGCGCCAAGGCTTGGGGCACAGGCAGCTTGGCGTCGAGCCACTCGATGTCCGAGCGGTGCACCATGATGGAGGTGAGTGGACGCTCGTCCAGGTTGAACACGTTTTGCACCATTTGGTGTTCGTGCTGTTCAATCAAACCCGCGTCCACACCTTCGACCAAGCTGGCTGAAATTTCTTCTTCCGTCACCGTGCGTGCGCCATGCACATCGATGCGCAACAGCTTCAAGATAGCGCTGGTGCTGGCGGACAACAAATGCACAAAAGGCTTGGCCAAGGTGGCCAAAGCCAACATCACGGGCGCCGCCACACGCGCCACGGACTCTGGAAACAACTGGCCAATGCGCTTGGGCACGAGCTCGCCAAACAAGATGGTGCTGAAGGTGATGATGGTCACCACAAAGGCCGTGGCCAAACCAGCGGCCCAGCTCTCGGGCACGCCTTGGGCCAGCAACCAATAAGAAAAGTCGTCACTGAACGCCGCCTCACCCACGATGCCGTTGAGCACACCGATGGACGTGATACCAATTTGCACGGTGGACAAAAACTGCGTGGGCTGCTCCATCAGCCGCAGGGCGGCGTGCGCACCGGTATCGCCACTCTCGGCCAATGCTGCCAAACGCGCTTTGCGGCTGGATGACAGCGCCATCTCAGACATGGCAAACACGCCGTTGAGCAGCGTGAGAAAAACGATCAGCAGAACATCCATTGAGAATTTAATTAGTGACAATCAACACATGGCACTTTACTTGATTGGCGACGTACAAGGCTGCGACGAAGCCTTAGAACGTTTGTTGACGCACATCGCGTTCTCCCCCAGCCGCGACACGCTGTATTTGCTGGGCGACTTAGTTAACCGTGGCCCCGACAACGCGGGCGTGCTGCGCCGCTTGATGGCCCTCGGGGCAAGTGCGCAATGCTTGCTGGGCAACCACGATTTGCATTTACTCGCTGTGTCGCAGGGCGTGCGCAAGCCCAACAAACAAGACACCATCCAAGATATCTTGACCGCCTCCGACAGCACCGAGCTGCTGCACTGGCTGCGCCACCAACACATGGCCTTGTGTGTGAACAACCTGCTGATGGTGCACGCAGGCGTGCTGCCACAGTGGACCGCACAGCAAACCATGGCGCTGGCTGGCGAAGTAGAAGCCGTGCTGCGCAGCGACGACTGGGTGCACTTCATGCCGCAGATGTATGGCGGCATGCCCAATGTGTGGCGTGATGACCTAGAGGGCGCAGACCGCTTGCGCGTGATCGTCAACGCCCTCACCCGCTTGCGCTTTTGCGATACACAGGGCGCGATGGACTTCAGCGTGAAAGAAAGCGCAGACAAAGCACCCGCGCACTTGATGCCGTGGTTTGATGTGCCGGGCCGACTGACGGCCGATGTGCGCATCGCCTTTGGCCATTGGTCTACCGTGCACATTGAAGACCGCGCAGACGTGGTGTGCCTAGACGATGGGTGTGTGTGGGGTGGGTGCTTGAGTGCGGCGAAGCTGGAAGCCTCAGACACGCATTTGGGCGTAACTGAGGCTCCTGCATGGGAACGACTGAGTGTGAAGTGTCCGCAGACCCTGAACCCGCTGGCCTGATCAAACTAATTTGATCCAGAGGGACTGTTCAATTGCCCCTTCCAAGCAGCGACAGTCTCTTTGATGAGCTGAGAAACAATTCGACTAGCTTGTGTGAAATGGCCCTGTTTTGGGTGAGCGAGTGTGACAAAGCGCTTCAAGTCTGGGCCGATGACCTTTGCGGCTTGCAACTTTCCAGTACGCAACTCATCGTCAACAGAAAACGGTCCAAGCAATGCATACATGTGCGGGTTGGATGCAATGATTTCCTTTTGAACGCGCAATGAATCTGCCTCCACTTCAGCCAGCAAACTAAACCCCTTACTTTTTGCCGTTTCATCCAAGATTGATCGCCAATGCGAGGGGCGTCTTGGTAAAACAAGCGGTAGACCTTGAAGGCGTTTGAAGTCAACGGTATCTGAATAGGTCAATGAAAGGCCAGGACACGAAACAAGATATGTATTCGCCGTGGACAGCAGTGTCTCATCGCTACCGGTTGGTTTTTCATATCGAAACAAGATCGCCATATCCACAGCACCTGTATCCAGTAACGCATCTAGCTCGCTACCTTGCCCCTCACGAATATTCAGTTTGATCTTTGGATACTCGTGGTGAAGACGTTTGAAGATATGGGTCATTAATGGATGCGCAGCTGACGGCAATACGCCAATCCTCACTTCCCCCATGGGTACTTTGGACGTTTGACGTATATCGGAGAAAAGTTCATCGCTGTCTTTGAGCCACCCTCGCACACGCTGCTGAACATGTTCGCCAAATTCGGTCAACACAACACCTCGACCCGTTCGTCTGAACAGCGCTCCACCGCAGGTTTTCTCAAAATCACTGATTTGTCTGCTGATGTGCGATTGCACGGTGTTTCTTTGCACAGCAACTTTCGTGAAGCTGCCAAGCTCAGCGACCTCGATGAATAGCCTTAAATCATTAATTTGCATAGACACCTCTCAGATATGCCATTTTAGGCATATCTGAAATCTCAGAAAACATCCTATGCAGATGGTTTATCCATCCATAAACTCGCGCTCATTGTTCAGAAGCACCGATGGTCGGTGCCGTATATCAAAGGAAAAACGATGAGCTTTGTCAGTTTTGAAATTGCCGGTCAACAGACCTATGGCCTCTGGAAAGATGAGAGCAACTGGATACAAGTGCCTCAAGTATTTCAAGCTGAATATCCAGATTTGAAGTCAGTCATTGCTGCCAACAAACTCGATGAATGTGAAGCCTTGACACGCCAAAGCGGCAAGAGCGTGACTGCATCGCAAGCGCACCTATTGCCGGTGATTCCTAATCCCAGCAAAATTTTCTGCATCGGCTTGAACTACAAAACTCACGTCGCTGAAACCAAACGCGCAGATAGCGACTACCCCGCCATCTTCACGCGCTTTGCTGATAGCTTGACCGCACACAACGCCCCTTTGCCGCATCCTAAAGAAACAAAGCGTTTTGATTTTGAAGGTGAATTGGCAGTCATCATTGGCAAAGGTGGTCGCAACATCACGCAGGCTCAAGCGCTTGATCACATCGCTGGCTACGCCTGCTTCAACGATGGCACAGCGCGCGATTGGCAGCGTCATACGCACCAATGGATTCCCGGTAAGAACTTCCCATCAACAGGCCCACTCGGCCCATTCATGGCCACTAGCAAAGAAATTCCAGACGTGAACCAACTCACCTTGGAGTCTCGCTTGAATGGCGAGGTCATGCAGCATGCGAGCGTGGCTGATTTGATTTACACCTTACCCGTGATCATCGAATACCTCTCTGGATTTACCAACCTCTCACCTGGTGATGTCATCGCTACCGGCACACCTGGTGGTGTGGGTGATCGTCGCGAACCCCCTGTATATATGAAAGCTGGTGATGTGATTGAAATCGAAATCACTGGCTTAGGCACCCTACGCAACGTGGTGTCAAACGCCGCTTAAAGGAAAAATAATGTCTAAATCAAAAAACTCTTTACGAATTGCGGTCGATATTGGCGGCACATTCACGGATATGGCTTGCTTTGACGAGTCCACAGGTGCGATTTCATTCGGTAAAGCACTCTCAACCCATGGCGAACTGGTCACAGGTATCCAAAACACACTAGATGGCGCTGGTATTGATTTGAGCAATGGCTATCTGTTCCTGCACGGCTCAACCATTGCGATCAACACATTGCTTGAGCGCAATGGTGCAAAAACCGCGTTGCTGATCACGGAAGGCTTTCGTGACATCTATGAAATTGGCCGCGTGAATCGACCAGATGCCTACAACCTCTTCTTTTCAAAGCATGAGCCTCTAGTTCCGCGCTCACTGCGCTACGAGGTATCAGAGCGTTTGCGTGCCGATGGTTCCTTGCACAAGCCCTTAGATGAAGAGGCTGTGCGCGCACTTGCACGAGAACTGAAAGCAAAACACATTGAAGCAGTTGCAGTGCTGTTGTTGCATTCGTACCGCAACCCTGACCACGAACGTCGCGTCAAGGCCATCTTGCAAGAGGAAATTCCAGGTGCATTTGTGACGGCATCGCATGAACTATCACAGGAGTACCGCGAGTTTGAGCGCGTATCGACAGCCGTAGCTAATTCGTATGTAGGCCCGCGTGTCTCGGAGTACCTCGGTGAGCTAGAGCATCACTTGAGCGACAAGGGATTTGAAGGTGACTTTTATGCCGTGCAATCTACCGGTGGTTTGTTTCCCGTAGAGCATGCTCGCCGCGATTGCGTGCGCATGCTTGAGTCTGGACCTGCAGCGGGCGTGATTGGCGCGCAAGCAATTTGCGAACAGTTAGGAATGCCCGACTCTATTGCCTTTGACATGGGCGGAACAACGGCAAAGGCTGGCGTGATCAGTGAAGGTCGTCCATTGACGACTGGCAGTGCGCTCATCGGAGGTTATGAAAAGGCTTTGCCAATTCAGATCCCAATGATGGACATTTTTGAAGTGGGCACGGGCGGTGGTTCTATCGCCCGCGTTGAGCTGGGCAATTCATTGCGCGTTGGCCCCCGCTCTGCAGGCAGCATGCCTGGTCCCGTTTGCTACGGTCGCGATGGCACTGAACCCACGGTGACAGATGCCAACCTGATTCTGGGACGCTTGGATGAACACAACTTCCTCGGTGGCGAAATGCCGTTGTACTTGGACCGTGCCAAGCACGCCATGGAGGAAAAAATCGCAAAGCCTTTGGGCTTGGATGCAACCAAGGCAGCAGATGGCATTTTGCGTATCGCTGTGACACAAATGTCTCATGCCGTCAAAGCCGTGACGACTGAGCGAGGTCTAGACGCAGGCAGTTTCACCATGGTGGTGTATGGCGGCGCAGGCCCACTACACGCATCCGCCATTGCGCGTGAAATTGGTATCCGCAAGGTCTTGATTCCACATGCGCCTGGTTACTTCTCTGCCTATGGCATGTTGTTTAGCGACTTACGCTACGACTATGTCCGCTCGGTGTTCCGCCGCTTGGATAGCTTGTCATTTGATGAGATCGAAGCCTATTACAAAGAGATGGAAGACGAAGGCCGTGCAGCGATTGGTGCTTCACAAATTCGTCCAGAAGAAATCGTCTTTGAGCGTGCCGCAGACATGCGTTATTTCGGCCAGGAGCATGCAGTGACAGTTGACTTACCTCACGAGTTTTTTGTCAGCAAAGACCGTGCGGCGATCAAAAATCATTTCGACGAAGTGCACAAAGTTCGCTACGGAACTTCCGCCCCCAAAGAAGCGGCAGACATTGTCAGCTTGCGCGTCACCGTGTTGGGCCGCATGAAGAAACCGCCACGCAACGCCGTGGAATCCGGACAAGCATCCCCTGATGCGAAAGCTTTGCGTGCGCACAAGCCCGTCTATTTCCGCAGTGCAGGTCAGTTTGTTGATACGGCTGTCTATCGACGTGATTTGCTCAAGAGCGGCAATGAGTTTCACGGCCCGGCACTCGTGGAAGAGCATGCATCCACCACCGTGGTTCAACCAGGCGATAGCGTCAAAGTTGATCTGTACGGCAACCTTCAAATTTCTATCGGGAGTGACCGTTCATGAGCACGACACAAGTACAACACGCAAATGCACAGACTGTAGATCCAGTCATTGTGGAAATCATCCGTAACGGCTTGTTTGCTGTCACGGAGGAAATGAAAACCAACTTGATGCGCACCGCATACAACCTCATCATTTATGAAGCGTTGGATTTCACGGTCGGCCTATTCACCAAGGAGGGGGATACCGTCTCGATCGGCTTGGGATTGCCGATGTTCATTCGAGGCATGTCTGAAACAGTCAAGTCGAAGATTCGTCACTTTGGTTATGAAAACATCCACCCTGGTGACATCTTGGTCACGAATGATGCCTACACCACAGGCAGTCACTTGAACCACTTCACATTCACGATGCCGGTCTTCCACGAAGGTGAGCTGATTGGCTTTACCTGCTGCATGGCGCACTGGTTAGATGTGGGCGGTAGCTTGGGACAGATCACAACTGATATTTACTCCGAAGGCATCCAGATCCCTATCGTGAAATATCAAACTGCTGGCAAAGTCAACCAAGACTTGTTAGACATCATTGCGATGAATGTGCGTATGCCCGAGCGTGCTTTAGGTGATTTACGCGCCCAAATCACGGCTATCACTACTGGTGAGCGTCGATTCTTGGAGTTGGTGCAGCGCTACGGAAATCATGATGTCCAAGCCTCCATTCTTCAAATCATGGACGCCTCTGAAGCGCTCGCCCGTCAAAACACCTTGTCTATTCCGGATGGCGTGTACGAAGCCGAATCCTTCATGGATGACGATGGTTTAGAAATCGGTAAGCGCATCCCGATTCGCGTCAAGGTCACCGTCAAAGGTGATGAGATGGAAGTGGACTTGTCAGATGTGAGCAAGCAAGTCAAAGGCTTTTACAACTCTGGTTTCACAACAGGTATTGCTTGTGCGCAAGTGGCCTACAAATGTTTGACCACACCGACCGACTACCCCGTGAATGACGGTAGCTTCCGCCCTCTGAAAGTCATCATGCCCATGGGCACGGTTATCAGTGCTGAACGCCCTTACCCCATGCGTGTGTGGATGACGTTCCCCATGACTGTGATCGACACCATTTTCAAAGCCCTCGCACCAGCGATACCGCACCGTGCCATTGCGGGCCACCATGCCGATTTGGTGTTCCCCAACATCCACGGCATTTCGCCTGAAGATGGTCGCTTGTTCATTGTGGGCATTGGCCCCTTGGGTGGCGGTTGGGGTGCCAAGTCTCGCGAAGACGGTGTGTCTGTCACGGTCTGTATCAACGATGGCGACACACACAACAGCCCAACCGAACAACTGGAAGCGAAATATCCCGTTTTGGTTGAAAGCTACAAGATTCGTGAAGACAGCGCAGGCGCTGGCGAGTTCCGCGGTGGCCTAGGTGCCGAGATGGTGGTGCAGGCGTTATCACCGTTCTCTGTGACCACACGAATCGACCGCATGCATTGCAAGCCTTGGGGCTTAGAAGGTGGCGGAGAAGCCGCTGGCAATGGCATTGCCATCCGCCACAAAGGTGAGTGGAGCTCAGATTTGCCCAACGCCAAAATCTTCAACGTTCGCCTAGAACGCGGCGATGCCTACAAGATGCTTTCTGGTGGTGGCGGTGGCTTTGGCAGCCCATTCAAACGTGATGCAGATGCAGTGGCACATGACGCGCGCGAGGGCTATGTCAGTCGCGAAGCTGCTGAAAAACTTTACGGCGTGGTTTTGGATGACGACTTTAAAGTGAAGCCATCTGAGACGCAGCAATTACGAAGCAAAGCCCTTGCCTGAGTTATTTGAAATGACGGCATCCCAACAGCAAGCTGCTCACCTCTCCGGTCTTTGGAACCGGTTGTCAGGTCAGCACGTTGCAATGGGATGCTCATGCACGATGAGTGGCATGAGTGTCACGCTCGAAGATTTCGAGCTCGACATCGCAGACTATTTATGGGCGGAAAGCGAACGATTAGGCCAGACAGATGTCGTGGCTTTTTTGCTTGCACCCGGCCCTATTTCTTCACAAAACCAAGCCATTCGAAACATCTTGAGCCGCTTGGAAGATGACGATGAAGTGAGTGAATCTGTCACCGATTGGTTGCTGCCGCGTATGACGAAAACAATTGAGTCATATGCCAAGCTCCATGGCCCTGCACCTGAAGCTCCCTTATTTGGAGGCTCATCCGCATGGCGCCAAGGTTACAGAGATTAAGTAGGTGTGAATTCAAAATTTAACTGGAGACAAACATGATTTCATTGACAAAGAAAATGCTTTCCATTGCTTTGCTAACAGCAACAGCATTTGCATCAGCACAGACGAAATTTCCAGATGGCACGATCAAATTGATCGTGCCATTTGCTGCGGGTGGTGGCGTAGACAATGCCGCCCGGTTGATTGCAAAGCAGATGCAATCAAATTTAAATATTCCAATCGTCGTGGAGAACAAACCAGGTGCCAGCGGAACAATTGGCGGCAAGTTTGTTCAAACATCACCTGCGGACGGTCAGACTTTGCTTTTCTCAGCGTCGACACATGCTTTGACAAAGCAAGTCATCGCAAACCCACCCTACGATCCGTTCACTGATTTTTCATATGTGGCACGCGTAGGCGAAGCCCCATTGCTGATGGTGATTGCACCGACATTGCCACAAACGAAACTGAAAGAAGTGATGGATTCTGCCAAGCAAAATCCAGACAAGTGGACAGCCGGCTTGCCAGCATTGGGCGCAGCTAGTCATTTGGCCACCTTGATGTTTGCCAAAGAAGGTAATTTGAATCTGACCATGACCGCCTACAAAGGCACAGCCCCAGCACTGACCGATGTCGCTGGCGGACACTCGCAAATTTTGATTGACTCCATCATCTCGTTGCAGTCAATGGCTAAAGCAGGCAAGGTGAAACCAATCGTCGTCACCTCTGCCAACCGAAGCTCTGCGATGCCCAATGTGCCCACCGCCGCTGAGAGTGGTTATCCAAAATTTGTCACTGAATCTTGGTACGGCATTTGGGCGCCTAAAGGTACACCTGATGACCGCGTTCAATTTTTGAACAAGGCAGCCAATGAAGCTGTGCGTCAACTCACTAAATCAGGTGCTTTTGAACAGCTCGGCATTGAGCCCGTCGTAGAGTCAGTCGA
>JACCDX010015938.1_pt1 | contig 10126 bp, 12 predicted proteins | sample 7449681 | NCBI WGS metagenome assembly JACCDX01 (sample SAMN15323450, study PRJNA562643) | freshwater metagenome | isolation source: river surface water | place: USA:Blue River Watershed | collected 2017-08-18
CAAAGGTCAATTATCTTCTCCCTCACTGTAATAGAAATGGAGGAAGATCCACGGTATTTTCCTGTGAAATCTGTCTTTTTAAAACAGTCCACCGTTCAAAAACAGTTAGACCATCTACGGGAAACTGTTGAAGAGGCAGAAGACCTTATTCATTATGAACAGGCTCACAATCCTGAAATTCTGTTTGCACTTGATATTATTGAAAGGTTTTTGCGGAAAAAAAAGAGAGTCTGTTATGGTGGAACAGCCATTAATGCCATTCTTCCCAAGAAACTCCAATTTTACGATACAGAGAAGGATTTACCCGATTATGACTTCTTCACACCCGATGTGGAGGCCGATGTTCAGGAGTTAGTCTTAGAGTTGAAGAAACAGGGCTTTACAGAAGTTGTCCAGCGCATTGGAATGCACAAAGGCACCTTCAAAGTCTTGGTCAATTTCATTCCCATTGCGGACGTTTCCTATTTAGATCCTGAACTGTACAAAATTATCTCGAAGAGATCCATTGTTCGCGATGGAATTCATTATACTGATCCTGATTTTTTGCGTATGGCGATGTATTTAGAATTATCAAGACCTCGGGGTCAAGTGGAACGATGGGAGAAGGTGTTTGAACGACTCTTGTTATTAAATGCAGCCTTCCCACCCAAAGTCTGTAAAAAATCTCTTGAGGCTCTTACCGGTCGCGTTCATATTCCCATCGTCATACGCAAAGCCTTACTTGACTATGTTATTGATAATAATCGTATCTTAGTGGGAGCAGAAGTAATGGCTCTCTATGATTGGATTTTACAGAAACGCTACAAGAAAAATCCAAGCATTCAATGGTTTCTCCATAAGAATGGAATGGTTGTGTTCCTCAGTCCACAGGCCGTTCGTGACGCTCTTTTGTTGCGAGAAAATTTAGGGAATGATTTAATTCAAATGGAGACTCTGCGAGGAAAAGAGGAACTTGTTCCTGAGCGGGTTGTTTTGTCCTTTAAAGGTGTCCCTCTTGTGATGATTGTCCAAGAAGTGGCTTGCCACGCTTACAATGTGATTTCTCTCAAAGAGGGACGAAAACTCCACATTGGTACATTGGAAACTCTGCTAACTCTCTATTATTCTCTTCACCTCTTTACTCCTCAAGATGAGCAGAATAAATATATCCAATATTCTCTCCTCTGTCTAACGCAGAAACTTGTAGAAATGGGCAATGCCTTTTACAAACTGGGTGACAATTCCCCCCTTCCAATCTTTTCCATTGAATGTTCTGGATATCAGAAAGGATATGCTACATTGTTGCGAGAGAAATTTTCACGGATTAAGCAAGAGAAGAAAAAACGACAGACATTAAAGAAAAATACATCTCAAAAATCATCTACACGAAAGGCTACGACACTGTAAGAAGTTGACCTGATTCTGCCTTTCGTTTGATCTCCTCCAGTTTCTTGAGGTAATCTTGTGACTTTGCCACAAGATCACTCAACAAAGGTTTCTTGGGTGTTAATCTCATTGCTGCATCATAGGTCTCCTGTATTTTCTTCACCTTGTCTATCGCAATATCTTCTTTGCGTTCAAACGGCACCTCCTCAGGCAATAAGCATCGTTGAGCGGCTTCATCCAATTTCTTTTCACGTAAGAATTTCCTACGCTCTTCTGTAATTTCAGGCGAACAGATTCCAACACTGGGATCCACAAATCCTTCTTTCTTCTGCAAAGCATCCTGTATGTCTTTGTACTGTTTTTCCAACAGTTGAGTTGCCTTTTCTGCTGTCTGATACACATCTACAAGCAATGTATTGGGTATCATCTGAACTGTTGTAAAAAACGTATCAATATCTTTGGCTTTGTTGACAGGGTTCAACAGTTCACAGTTGAGTGGAAACAGTTTGGCCACACGTTCCTTTGCCTGTTGATCTGTTAATTTGTTTTCCTGTTTTTCAACAGGAATTAATTTTGCCGAAATTTGCTGTTGGATGGAACAAACAGCAGGAATACTGTAAGTCTCTGTCATTTGTTTCCAAAGATCCATTGCGGTAGGTTTTTTTGGTGTATCTTCAAATCCTTCCCGGTTCCATCTTGTATAGGCCTGTAAGATTTGTTGTAAAACAAGGCCAGAGACAACAAGAAGGATTGCAGAGACTGTAAGGGTTGAGGCTGTTTTGTCAAAATAGGTATCAAAGAATGTGGGGAATAAATGAAAGGTCTGGATTGCAGCACCCAAAAGCACAATTCCAAGGACAACTGTAAGAATTATAGAATTCCGATCCATTCTACTACACTCCTTTTTTTCTTTGGTTTGACTAGAGACAAATGTCCACGAAAAACTACGATTCCTCTCAACTTACTCGCAAGAACCAAGCCAAAGTCTTGGGTGGTTATGCCACTGCTCTTGGTGCCCAAATCAATAGCGCGAATGGCCAATTTGTTGTGCGTTCCACACAACCCAATACCCAGTCTGCCGTGATTGTAACCTATCAGAATCTTGGCAAAGGCTATTGCTGCGGTATTGACAGCCCTTATACCCAGACGGGATTGACAGGAGCCTGTGGTTGTGGTACGGGTTCTGGTCCTTCCTAAACTTGAGACTTAAAAAGAGGTCTATGGTTTATGACTTGAGTCGAAACCATTCCGCTTAAAAAGAGGTCTATGGTTTATGACTTGAGTCGAAACCATTCCGGTGAAAATACATCGGTCTGAAGAATATGATCTGGGTGCAGTGCAACCATCATCAATTCATCATAGATTTTTCTGGCTCGAAATAAATGCCGAGAACGTATCTTGAGAAGATAGCGTTTCCAGCATCGGCGAAGAATCCGTTGGGATGTATGATGAATAGGTTCATTCCAATTGTTCAACGCAATACAGTGTGATGCCCAAGTGACTTTCTGCGTTGAGAGATCTTGAGAAATCTGATTGTTGGAAAGAGAAAGAATTTGGAGGCGAACATTGCTTGAGGAAGGAACAGACCGGATCCTGTTTCCACTGAGATTTAGAACTTTGAGATTGGAAGGAACTTTTGATGGAATCTCTACAATTTGATTCTGTTGAAGATAGAGTTCTTCAATTGAATCGGGCAGTCTCTTCGGAAATTCTGTAAGGAGATTATCAGCGAGATTGAGTTTGCGAAGAGAGGTTCCCCACGAGAGAGGAATAGAGCCCATTTTCAAAGAATTTCCGATTAGAGTAACCTCCTTCACATTTGGAGGGAGGCGACTTTGAATGAGTTGAAGATCACAGAAAGACACGTTCAGAGTCTCCAATGTGGTTGGAAGTTTATCAAGAACTTGGATCTTATTAAAGGATAAATTGAGATGTTTCAGATTGGGCATACAATGAAGAAACTGGAGAGACTCTATCTTGTTTTTCCGGATATTCAGTGTATGGAGCGAAGGCAAATAGACAGAAATATCAAGATATTTGATAGAATTCAATTCTGCACTGAGTGTTTCCAGATTGGGCATTGGAACATCAATTTCTAAGCGTCGAAGTTCATTTTGATCAAGAGACAAGTGTTTTACACTGGGAGGAATGCACTCAAAGGGAATGTAGCGCAAGTAGTTTTTGTTCAGAATGAGGATTTGATAGGATTTGTCATTCAAATCTATCATATCCTTGAGTTGATTAAATTGCAAATCAAGTGTTGACATTGGGTTAGCAAATCAAAAAAAAGGTGTGGATTTCAATTTTTTCTATTCACCCATCCACTTCTTTAATTCTTTTTGACGGACTTCACAACCTTTTTCGCCGTCGTGGTCGTGGTTTTCTTGACAGGAACAGGGATGGGTTCTGCATCGTCTGCATCTTCATCATCAATATCTGCGACTGGCTGGGAAGGAGCAGTAGAAGGCATCATTGCAGTGAGAACCGACTGCGTCTGTTTCTTCACTGGAGCAGGTACTGGTGCAGGAGCAGGAGCATCAAATGCATCATCATCTTCCGCATCGTCTAGAGATGAGAACTTGTTCTGTCCTACAGGTTGAGAAGGAGCAGCAGGCTTGGATTGCTTGGCGGAACCCGCAGGAGAATCATCAATCATTGCATATCCGCGAATGGTATCAGGAACCTTTTCCATACGGATCTGGTTGGCTTTCCAACTTAGACCATACTTAGAACCTGCAAACCAGACACTCGTGCACTGAATGAGCGTGGTAATCTGAGCACCTTTGATGAGGAGATCTTCTAGAGGAACATCATCCACTTTGCGAACATCTCCATCCACACGTTCATAGACCTTCACTTCCCAAGCATCCGCGTTATTACGGTCTTTGCGAAGATTGACCTTGACCGTCGGAGGATAAGGCTTAGGATTGCCATCTGCATCCTTCGCAACCTTCACCATAGGAGTGTAGAAGGCTTTGACAACATCACGAGTGAGTTGTGCTTTGAACCAAGACTTTGAATTTGCAACACCCTGATCAATCATCCATTCATCAAGAGCAGAGAACATCTGATAAATGGCTCGGACATTGTCATCATCTTCGTAGCCACGAAGAGAGAGATCCATACTATACTTGATAGGACCCGCTTTGTCAAAGACGTTCATTCCATACGGAAGAGAGAGAGGACCAATTTGCGTCATAAGGGGGCCACTGGAACCACCATTGTTGTATCCAAGAGACGCCATCTTGCCTCCGGATTCTAGGGACTTGACTTGACCCACAGAAAGATTAGAAGTAGAGAAATCAGAAACTTTTACGATAAGCTTAGACATCTTATATAAACTCGCACTACCAAACTCAGCAGCAAAAACCGATTCAATTTTGCTACCTCCTCTTTAAAAATTTTTTTTCTCTACAGTTTGGTTTTTTTATGAATCAATCATAGATAGAAGAAATGGCAATGTCACAAGGAGAGCGTATGGCTCATTTGTTGGAACAACAGGGCCGCTATAGAACTCGTCAACAAACAACATCCTCTTGGAATCACACACGAGAAATTGTGCAACCCAGAGCATCAGGAACAGTGTTTCCTGAAAGTCGCACACCCACAAACTACGCCATTCAAGGAACGGTCGTGCGTCAAGGAAGTGAAGTTCCTGGTGGTCTTGATTCCTCGATTACCAAAAATGTCTATTCTGCAGATGGTGCTCCCATCGGATGTTGTGCAACCTATGTCACCAGTGGTACAGAAACCTATGATGAACAAAATGCTCTGATTCAAAAAGCGCAAGGATGTGCTGTTTGTTCACCTGTCAACAGTTATTGGCTTTCCAATGGATATGCCATTGATATGAGTGGCACTCTTGTGAAAGGTGGTTGGACCTGCCCCATTCCTAATTTAGTGAATACTGCAAAGACAACTGCTGCAGAGCAATGTGCCTCTTGCTTGAAATTTTATTTCCCCTCTCCTGCTCAACCTCGTGTCTGCCAGAGTTGTGGTGATCCTGCATTGTTAAGCAATCAGCGATATGGAGATGCAGGTGTTCCTATGGTACCCGATACAAAAACCGCGTATTAATAGAGAATGAAACCCAATAGACTCCTCATTGTAGGAATTATCATAAGTATCGTCTTTTTCACTGTGTATCTCTATACTGTGAAAAGCCCTTATCTAGTGACAGCAGACCAAGCCAAACAGTTGCTTCAAGAAAACAAGATTGATGTAGTGCTTGATGTACGAACAAAGATGGAATACAACCTTGGCCATTATCCTGAAGCGCTGCACATCCCGACAGGTGATTTACAGGACCAGGTAGAAACGCTCATTCCAGACAAACGTAGCCGAATCCTTATTTATTGCAATACAGGTCAACGAGCCCGATATGCAACCGATCTTTTGAAAGCCAAAGGCTACAAAAGTGTAAAGTATATTGCAGGCTCTTATCTAGGGCTCTTGCGGTAAATCTTGCCTCTCAATAGAATGCGTCAAACACGAAAACAAAGAGGAGGTTCCTTGGCCAGCATCTTCAAGAAGAAAACACCTGTCTCCACCTCAACCAATACCACACCATTGATTACTGCAACGAAAAACAATTCAACTGTAATGTATGGTCGTAGCGCCAAATTAAACAATTGGGTGACCCAAAAACAGAAAAAAGCAAATGCTGCTCGCAAGATTCGCAATCACGTTCAGAAAATGAAATCTGTCAGCAATGCCACACGGAATGCTGCTCTTCAAATGATGAATGCTAATATGAGAAATAGAACACGCAAATTATTGAATTACAAAAATTTGAATGCTCTTTCCAATGATCAACTTTTAGAACTGTATCAACTTGGAAAAGTGCGATCCAAAAGTGAATAATTAGTGCAACGACTCAAGGATCCAAGGATAGGCTTCTCCTGCTTCAGGCACTACTTGGACAATAGCCATTAAAATATACAACGCACCAAGCCCTTGCTGTGATTTTGTTGTTCCTCTTGTGATGAATTCCAAAATCATATTTAAATTTGTCCGTCTCCACCACCGAATATCGTGATTGGAGTTTATCGCTCGGTCAGGTGTTTGCTTGAAGATTTTTGTAGACCCAGGAAGAATATTCTCTTTTTCTTGATTGGACAAGCCCAATTGATACATCCAAAGTCTATATAAGCGACTGTAAAAAACACCATGATCTTCTGTATCCATCTCCTCAAACCACCGACAACTGGCTCTGTATCCCAGGGCATCCATTTTGAAGAAGACATCCAAGACTTTTTGATTCCAAATTTGTTCTTGGGTTAGATTCTCCCCTGTCTCGTGGAGAATTGGATATTTTCGAAGACGTAACCATTGAAGTCTTGAATGAATGCGTTCAAGATGCTTTGCAAGAAGAGGTTGGCGCGTGTAAGGATTTTGAGGCTCAGTTCCTTCCTTCAGAAGATGACTCAAGGATCGGATATCAAACGACCAGATAGATTTCGTGTCATCTGCAAAACTGAAGAAAAAGACTGTTGGAATGGTTTCAAGAGACTCAAGAGTATAGACTTCAGTGGAATTTTGAGAGGCCTCGCGACAATTGGCTGCTGGACCTTGATGGAGATAGCGCCGACGAGCAGACCATTTCTTCCAGAACTTCTGGATTGAGAGCACTGCTTGATGTTCAGAGCGTGTAAGAACACGATTGAGAAAAATAGAAGGTTTTAGACTTTGAAAGCGAACAGGATTTTTACAGTGGCGGGAGCAAAAATCCCCGTGTGTTGCTGCTGATGCGCACTGTGCATTCTTGTGTCGACGACTCTTTATATTTTGACATTTTCGTAGGCTGTAGGCTTCCATTTTCCTACCCAGAGGGAAATCCGGGATGATTTTGGGAGAGGAAAATATCCGAATTTAGAAACCTATCTAAACGCAGACGCAATTCCTATCATCCCCCGGATCGTCTTCAAAAAAAAAAGTTGGTCCGTGTGACTCCGGTTCAAAAAGTTGAGCCCTGTCTGCAAAAAATTGACTTGCTTCCTTCCCTAAAATATATTCAGTGCGTTTAATTGAGATGAATTCTTCCACCGGTACTAGTATGATGAACTCCGCTACTGCTTCCACCAAGGGTAAACGTGTCGCCAAGAAGACTGAAGATGCTGCTGCTCCTGCCCCTGTAGCCGCCCCTGCTCCTGCCCCTGTTGCTGCTGCCACTGAGACTCCTGCCAAGCGTGTCTCCAAGAAAGCCGCTGCTGCTACCACCACCGCGACCGCCGCTCCTTCTTCTGTTCCTGTTGCCACCCCTGCTCCTGCCACTACCACCCCTGTCGCTGCGGATGCGACGGCTGCCCCTGCCACCACTCTTGATCAGGACCTCAAATCCGTTCTCGCTTCCCTCACCACTCTCCGCGAGACCGTGTCTTCTATGATCACTGAGGTCAAGCGCCTTGATAAGCGTGTCCACCGTGAAATCAAGGATGCTCGCAAGCGCAAACGCCGTGTCCCCAAAGATGGTGAAGAGGCCGTGAAGCGTGGTCCTTCCATCTTCGAGATCCCCACCAAGGTTACTGATGAACTCTGCAAGTTCCTCGGCCACCCTGCTGGCACCCTCATCTCCCGCTCCAATGTCACCAAGCAAATCAACAACTACGTCAAAGAAAAGGGCCTCAAGAATAAGCACGACATCAAGCCCGATGCCGCCCTTAAGAAACTCCTCCAGGTCCCTGAAGGTGAGCAACTCACTTACTTCAACCTCCAGCGCTACCTCAACCGTCACTACGTGAAGGAACCCAAGGCTTAAATTTCATAAAAGTCTAGCGTAGTTCATACTCTTTTTATTGCTGTTGTCTCACACCAGTTATAAAAAGTTCCTGTAACTTTGTAGAGCGATATGCCATCTTTTAAAACTTACAGCGATGGGAAAAATATTTATTCTGTCGATATGATGATGGCCTATGTAAATACTCATAAACATCCTACTGAAAAAATTAACATTGAAGAAAATCTTTGGCAATTAGATCAAAATGTCTGGGGAGAATATTCTCCTTCTGATATTCTGAAACATCCTGAACGAAAAAAATATACAGAGAATATTCAACGAATGAAAGATGCAGATCTATCATATCCAATATTTGTAACGTCAAAGCATCAGATTATTGATGGCTATCACCGATTTCTAAAAGCAGTGAGTGAAAATCAAACTACTATCAAAGCCTATATATTTGATTCGTCTTTAATGAAAAAGTTTATTGTAAATAAAGAACTTGATTTTCCTGCAGTGCATCAACGAATGCAGATACATGATCTTTTAGAACTTTATGTTAAACGATTCTGCTAGAAGAGTTATTCCAGATTGTAATAAAAGGATTTTCGAGGGACTGCAACAACATTGGGTTGTTTCGGAAAGGAATAAAAGAAGAGAAAGAATCCACCAAAGATCACGGCTAAAATGCCAAGCGCAATCGCAACGCCCATTCCAATTTCCTTCGCATTCGCTGCAACTTCAAAGCCTTCATTGGTTTTCTTGGGGTTCTGATACAGAATAGCAATGACTAGGATAGCAATCGAAAGAGATACCACTATACAAAGGGTCGTAGTCTTCATCTATTTGGAGTGCGGAAAAAATGGCTTTTTTCTATCTCCCCGACTCGTAGGTCTTTGTGAAAGACCGTGGTCGATTAGCTCAGTTGGTTTAGAGCGTGTGGCTGTTAACCGCAAGGTCCTCGGTTCAAACCCGAGATTGACCGTTTTTTTTAAAGTACAATGTACTTTAAAAAAAATGTTTGCCTAAAGATCTACTGACGTTTAGGACCGTTTTTTCTAGTTAATCATTAACTAGAAAAAACTGTTTCTGGCTCAGCCTCTAGAAATACTCTCTAGCCTTTTGATAGTCTTCTACAGTATTGGATTTTAACATATCCATTCGCTTGGAGAAGAAATGTTCTAAATTTCCATAATATTTCATAAAGGTGATGGCTTGTTGTGGAGAACACCGCTTCAACTGATTGCATTTTTCATATCCTGTGAGTAAGGCTACGTCAATCCAAGAGGAAGGATGGATCCCCAGTTTCTGCGAAATCAGAGATCGTCGAAATTCTTGAAAGAGAGGATCTTGACTTGTTTTTCCCAAGACCCACAATCGTTCAACGCCTCCCACAAAGAGATCCATATCATTTGCAATAATAATATCAAATTCACCTTGAAGAGATCCTTTAATTAATTCCGAGTCCGATTCACCCTCACAGAATCGCATAGGAAACTCATTCTCTTTGCACAGATTAAGAAAATTCTCTCGGACTTCTTTGCGAATCGTCCAACTCTCAATTTCATAGGCAGCAATCTGTTTCTCAAGCACTTGTCTTGCCTGTTCATTTAATTGGGATGATTTTTCTTCGTCTTGAAGAAAGAGTTTGAGGGCTTTGGCTTGTTGATAGGCCACTTCTTTTTGTTGTCGTCGGTTGGCTAGTTCTTCCATCTTCTCTTTGGGAGGTGTACCATCCACAAAGATAGTCAAAAGGTGTCCTGCAGAACGCAAGTCTTTGAACAACTGAATACAGGCTTGAATATTCTCACGAAATTTATATAAGAAAGGGTAAGCATCAAGGCCTAGTCTCGATGGCAGTTCCTGTTGGAAGCAAACAGGTATGCTGTAGGGTTTAAGACATGAATATAGACCTTTGATTCCCATTCAAGTAAGGAAATAGTATTTTTCTGCTTGAACTTCTTTTATTTTTTGGAGTCAATTTTTAAGGGAACAATGCAGGACTTGTAAGGCGAGACGATCGAGTTCTTGTTGTGGTTGGAG
>JACCDX011895616.1_pt1 | contig 10126 bp, 11 predicted proteins | sample 7449681 | NCBI WGS metagenome assembly JACCDX01 (sample SAMN15323450, study PRJNA562643) | freshwater metagenome | isolation source: river surface water | place: USA:Blue River Watershed | collected 2017-08-18
AGCCGAGAAACAGAAGAACGAAAACGCCGGCGGTCATGAGTAGTTCGCCGAAGACGCCAATCATGTTGTCGACAGAGCGACGAGTGAACCGGAATTGTCGAATTTTTTCGACGCGTCGGCGGAATGCGATGCTCAGGGGTACCCGCGTGCGAATCGAAGCCCCGCGGGGCTTGCGGAATCGGGGAAGGGACTTACGAACGGGCACGAACTCGATTGTACCGAGCGTTTCTTGGCGGCGGGCACCATGGGTATGCTGTTCACCATGGCTGCAAAAGATCGCGATTCGCTCTCGTCGCTCGGCGATGCCGAGAATCCTCGGAACGAAGCTCCGAACCCCGTGTGGTTCAAGCCGATCATGTTCGGTTTCATGCTCGTTGGTCTTGTCTGGATCATCACCTATTACGTCAGTGCGGCGGCCTTTCCGATCCCCGGTATCGGAGCGTCGAACATTCTCATCGGTTTTGGGCTCATGTTCGTCGGCTTCCTCATGACCACTCGCTGGCGCTAGCGAAACTTACAGCGCTGTAATTATCCACGGCTGTGGATAACTCGGTGTATAAGTCTGTTACGAACGTGTCCGCTGAATAAGAGCGGTGACGCCGAGACCGGCGAGCAGACCTCCAACGTGAGCCTCCCAGGCGACGTTGGGCAGAATGAACCCGAGCGCGAGGTTGATTCCGATGATGACCAACAGGGAAACATTATTTCCGCGGAAACCCCGATTGAGCACAAAGAGCGCGGCGAAAAGGCCGAAGATCCCGCCCGAAGCGCCGACGACAAAACTCGACGACCCGAAAGCTAACACCGCGAGATTTCCGCCGACGACGGACGCAAAAAACACGACGAGGAAGCGGGCCGAACCGAGGCTTCGTTCGAGAAGATTCCCCATCACCCACAGTGAATAGCCGTTGAAGAGGATGTGCATAAGTCCGCCGTGAACGAAGGCGGCGGTAAGGAGTCTCCAGGGCTGCTCCACCGTTATCTGCGGAATGTAGGCAAGCAGCGCGGTGACAACGTCCTGAGAAATGACCTGCCCGACATAGACGACGCCGATGATTGACAGCAGCACCACGGTCGCCGGAGTGCGCCCTCGAACCGCGCTGCGAAGTCGAGCCCCACTAATCACCTTCGCGGTGGCGGGCGCCGCGGCCTTCACACAATCCGGGCAGTGAAATCCCACCGCCGCGGGACGCTGGCAGTCACCACAAATCGTGTTTCCGCACCGCTGACACAACACCCACGACTCTCGGCCGGGGTGTCGGTAACAGGTCGATGCTGACGTCATTCGACCGTGATACGAGAAATGACGACCGGTTCGATGGGCCGATCCTGAGGGCCCGTCGGAACGCCCTCGATGTCGAGAACGACCTTCTGCGATGCCTCGTCGGCCACCTCACCAAAAATCGTGTGTCGGCCCTGAAGGTGCGGAGTTTCGACCGTGGTGATGAAGAACTGCGAGCCATTCGTGCCCGGCCCGGCATTCGCCATGGCGAGCAGGAACGGTCGGTTGAACGCGAGCTCTGGGTGAATCTCATCACGGAACTGGTAGCCGGGTCCGCCGTAACCCATACCGAGCGGGTCGCCACCCTGGATCATGAAGTTTCGAATGATGCGGTGGAAGATGACGCCGTCGTACAACGGGGTCGACGCCTTGTCACCCGTCCCGGGGTGCGTCCACTCCTTCTGCCCAGTCGCGAGGCCGATGAAGTTTTCGACGGTGACGGGAGCGTGATTTCCGAACAGGTTGATTCGGATGTCCCCGTGATTGGTGTGGATGGTGGCAACGTTGGTGTGAATCGACATGTGACCATTCTCCCACTGCCCGAGTTGCTCCGTGACCGCGCGCTGGTTGATAATGAAAGCCAAGGAGGCGTCATGTCTAAGAAGTACAAGCGGGAACTCGCGGAGCTGGGCTCGGCGAGCAACGAAGCGCTCGGCTCGGCCGGACGCATCATTTCCGACGCCGCGCGACTTGCCGCACGATACTCGCGGGACGAAATCGAACCGCGTGCGCGCCGCGAATACGCCGACCACATCGCCCCGCTCATTGCGACCGGGATTGCCGCCGGTCGCCGCTATCTTCGGGACGCCCCAATTCGTCGAGCACCCGCTAAATCGGGACTCGGGTCGTTTATCACCGCCGGCTTTGCCGTTGCCGTCGTTGCGGGGATTGCCTATGTCGCGTGGCAAACCCTCCGCACCGACGAGGGCGCCTGGATCGACGACGAGTTCGAGGTCGACTAAAGGTCGACGACGAGCTCGGGCGTCTTCGCTCGAGACACGCACGGATAAAAGACGTGCATCTCGTCCTTGATGGAATCGGGCATGACGCTGTCCAGGTGCGCGGGATCGCCCTCGAGGACGCGAAGTTCGCAGGTTCCACAAACGCCACGACCGCACGACGAGGACACGGGGATGCCCGCGTCGGCGAGCGCCGCGACGACGGTCTGGTCGGCCGCTACTGGTACACGCGCACCGGTTGACGCGAGCCTCACGACGAACGGCTGTGCGCCGCCCTCAAGTTCGCGGGCGACCGGGCTAAATCGTTCGACATGGGCGTTGGGGCTCGGAACAATGCGTTCGACGTCATTCATGAGCGACTCGGGTCCGCAACAAAAGACGTCGGCCGTCGTTGATCGAAGCGTCTCGGTGAGGTCGAAGCGACCCGATTTTTCCGATTCGTGAATGGTGACTCTGCGAGGGTGCTGTTTCGCGAGTTCCGACACGTACGCCATCCCTCGTCGGTTTTTTCCGAGATAGATGAGTGACCAGGGTCGTCCCGTAGGGACCGACTCGATCATTGCCCTGATTGGCGTGATCCCGATTCCTCCCGCGATGAACAGGTATTCCTTCGACGGGACCATCGGGAAATGGTTGCGTGGCCCACTCACCGTGAGGACAGACCCACTTTTAACGTTCTCGTGAATCCACGTCGAGGCGGCGCCGTCACCGTGGGTGTCGAGCACCGCGATTTCGTATCCCGAGCGGTCGGTCGGGTCGCCGCACAACGAGGATTGGCGTCCGCGGCCGTCGGGCAGGTGCAGGGTGATGTGCGAACCCGCATCCCACCAAGCGACACGACCACCCCCGACGGGAAGGAGACGAATCGCCAACACGTCCGTCGCGATGATCGAGGCGCTGTGGACAACCATCGTTCGCTTTTCGCGACTGTCTTCGTCCGCCGAGACGAGTCCGGCATCGAGTCGTTCCCGATCTCGCGCCGACTTGGCGGCAAGTTGAATCGCGTCCCGTTCGGAGCGTTTTGTTGACAGCGCCACGACCACAAGTCGAATAACAATCGCGAGCATTCCGAGCGTGATGACGGAAATGCTGACCGCGGCGTACCACCACGTTCCGACGTCCGTCCCCGAAAAAGCAGCGTGAATTCCGACGGCGAAGAAGACCGCATACGCCGAATAGTGAATGGATTTCCATAGCCAACGCGGCAGTTTGTCCATCACGAGACTCGTGACGTACACGACCGTCAAGACCCAGAAGGTGATGACACCGATCGCAAGGGACAGCTCGTTGAGTGGAGTTGCCCCCTCATACGTTGCCTGTCCCGGAATCAGCAGGTCGAGCGCGGTGAAGTGAACGTAGGGATCGAGCGTGAGTGCCGTGGTGTGAATGACCGCCATGAGGACGGTGAGCGTTGATACATATTTGTGAAGATCCTTGAGCCACGCCGGATTGTCCAGGCCGCGAAAGACTCGCGACGCGAGCAAGACTCCCCAGACGAGCGAAAACGCCATGAGACCCCACGCGACCATCGCGCTGATCCGGGAGATGTACCACCAAACGTGGGGGTCGTTCACGAGTAGTCCTTCCAATTGGATGATTCGGTGAGTGTTCCGTCACGGCGCACCAGCAGGGCGGCACACCCAATCGTCTCAACCCAGTCGAGAAAGACGGGACGCTGAAATCCGCATTTTGCGACCACTTCGGCGATGGAGGCGGACACCGCGACGACCGAAACCGAGACGACGTCCGATTCCATTGAATCACCGGTCAACGGGTCGATGAGGTGATTTCGAGTTTCACCGTCCCGCTCCCACGTGCGAATGAGCGAGGATGACGTCGCAACCGCCCCATCCAACAGGTTCACCCGCGCACAATGCTCCCCATGCTGGAACGGGTCCTCGATTCCGATTCTCCACAGCGCGCCGTCGGGCGCGGTTCCGTTAATTCGGACATCCCCGCCAATTTCGACCAGCGATCCAAGGGCGCCGAGTTCGAGCGCTCGGTGCGCGAGAAGATCCGCGGCGAACCCCTTTCCAATCCCACCGGGGTCGAGGGTCATGCCGCGGGGCAAGGTCACGGTGTTTCCCGAAATCGTCGTGCCCGACGTGTCGACGGGCCACCGAGCGGAATCGGGCAGGGTTGTGACCTGGTCTCGATTGACGCGCGAGCGGTCATAACCCTCCTTCATCAGGCGGGGCAGAATCGTCGGGTCGTAGAAGCCGTCGGTGAGTCGTCGCGCGGCGAGCATCTCCATGACGAGGTTTACCGTGATCGGGTCGACCTCGGTCGCCTCGCCCTCGGCATTGTTGAGTCGAGAGATGTCGCTCGAGTCGCCAAACCGGGTCCAGCGGTCATGCATGTACCGTGCCGACTCGACCAATTCGTCGAGCATCGACTCCGTTCCCGCGACGAGAACAACGTTTGCGGTCGTCCCCATGACGTCAAACCGACGCGTGACGACGGGAGTGCCGCCAGGGGTGTGAGCTGCTCGAATTGCGTCGGCCGCGATGTTCGATGCTCGATCGTTATCGAGAACCACCCGATGTTCCGTTGGTGGTGGTCGACGTCGGGGTGCTCGAGGAACTCGACGCCGTGGTGGAACCGCTCGTGGAGGTCTTGGTCGGAGCCTTCGCGCTCGAGGCAGTTGCCGCGGCTTTGGCCTTGGCTTTCTTCGCGGCAGCGGCTTCGGCAGCGGCCGCTTCCGCAGCAGCCTGAGCCTCCGCAGCAGCCTTGGCGTCGGCAATGGCCTTCGCCTCGGCTTCCGCCTTCGCAATCTTCGCCGCGGCAACAGCTGCCTGGTGCGCCTCCTCGGCGGCTTGAGCCTGCATGCCTGCGACGCCACCGACGAGGGCGGCGATGGTGGCAACGGTGGTGAACACTCGCGCCTTAGGGGCGATGAAACTTCCCATGATTAGTCGTCGTCCTCGTCTTCGTCTTCGTCCTCATCTTCGTCGTCGTCCTCGTACTCGCCGCCCGCGGAGCCGCCACTTGTCCCGTCAGTCCCGGTCGCTGGGCTCGACGATGAGTTAGAGGCGGACGTGCCGGTCGTCGACGACCCGGTTGACGATGATGCTCCCCCCTCTGACCCGGCCGCGGATTCGTCACCCGCCGCAGTGACGGTCGGAGCAGGAACGTTCAATCCGTCGATCACGGGAACGAGGACATCGACGGGGGTCTGCACATCTGCCGCAACCGAGATGTCTCCCGTGAGAAGCGACAAGTCGCTAATCGAGATTGCGCCGGTGTTCGCCGCGATCGTCCCGACCCCGATTCCGGTGGACGCCGTAATTCCCGCAATGAGCAGAGGAAGTTGGATGTTCATGAATTCAGTTTTGCAATCCGCGAAAGGTGGCACAACGAGGTTTGTCCAAGAAATGTCAAAGATTAATCGAGGACGCCGCTGCAACCGTGCGCGCTCTCACCATTCGTGGCACAGTCGTATCATGACGATTTTGTTGGTCGAGGACGATCGCGCCATTGCCGATGCGCTCCTCGACGGTTTGCGGGACAACGGGTACACCGTCGATCACGTCGTGTCAGGGAACGAGGCAATCGCCAAGGTCAAGCGGGGCGGAATTTCGACGGTTATTCTCGACCTCGGCCTGCCGGATATCGATGGAACCGAGGTGTGCCGAAGCATCCGCGCGTTCTCGCACGTTCCCATCATCGTTGCGAGCGCACGCGAAACAGAAATGGATCGGGTGGACATTCTCGAGTTAGGGGCCGACGACTACCTTGTTAAGCCTTTCGGCATCAAGGAACTCATCGCTCGTATTCATGCGGTCATGCGACGAGCGCTCGGAACCTCTGCGCCGATCACGCACTTCACGGTCGGATCGCTCGTCATCGACTCCAAGACACGAACCGTCTCGCTTGACGGTCACGACATCGTCCTCACACCGAAAGAGTTCGACCTCGTCGAGTATCTCGCCCACGAACCGGGAACCGTATTTCGTCGAGCCGACATCCTCCGCGATGTCTGGCAAACAACCTGGTACGGCACGACGAAGACTCTCGATGCGCACGTTGCGTCGATTCGCAAAAAGCTCGGCGACCCCGAATGGGTGGAGTCGGTGCGAGGAGTTGGCTTCACGCTCAAGGCGGTTCGATGAGGAAACTGTTTCTCGCCTCACTGTTGGGGTTGAGCGGCACGCTCGCCGTGGGTCAAGGGTTCATCACCTACGACTATGTGGTGTCGACCGAACAGCGCAAGGTGATCACGGAATTTGAGCGGGATGCGTTCATTCTGGGTGGACGCGTCGAAGATTTCCTGTCCGACCCGGAACCGCTCGAGTCCGCGCGCACCTCACTGACCGCGCTCATCACCAAATATGCGGATTCCAAAGACACCGAGGTCGTCGTCACGAATTCGTCGGGAATTGCAGTACTAACGAGCAACGCCGCCGATCTCGCGATCGGTGACGACTTCACCAACCGTCCAGAAATTGCTGCGGCACTCGTCGGGAACGTCTCGTCGGGTGAACGTTGGTCGGAAACCCTTCAGTCAAACCTCGTGTATGTGGCGGTTCCCGTCATCAGCAGCTCGTCAATTTACGGTGCTGTGCGATTAAGTTTCCCGCACGGAGGAATCGACGCCGCAATCGCCTCGCAAACCCAGTTCCTGTGGTGGGTGGCCGGTGCCGCAGTCGGGCTTTCTCTTGTGCTGTCGTGGGTTTTGTCGGGCATTGTGGTTCGGCCGATTCGTCGAATGGAAAAGCAAGCAGGGGCGCTCGCCACCGGGGACTTTTCCGCGAGGCTTCCCGACGCGAAGGGCACGACAGAGATTGCGAGCCTCACCGTGGCCTTCAACGTCATGGCGGACAAGCTTGAATCGCTCCTCCGCCAACAGCGCGCCTTTGCGGCGGACGCATCCCACCAGTTGAGAACCCCACTCACCGCACTGTTGTTGCGCATCGAGCGCGCCCGCGAGGCGTTGCCGAAGTCGGCGACCGTCGCGGACGCCCGGCTCGCTGATGCCGAAGCAGAGGTTGAACGCCTCAACGCAATTGTCGAAGGACTGTTGGCGATCGCACGAGCCGAAGGCGGCGCGTCGACCGTTGTCCCCGTTGACCTCGCCCGGGTTGCGCGTGAAAGGGTCGATTCCTGGCGCGCACTCGCCGAAGAGCGGGGCATCACCCTCGCGTACGACGGCGAATCGGCCGCAACCGTGAACGCCGTGCCAACGGCCCCCGAACAAATTATTGACAACTACATTGACAACGCAATCGCCCACAGCCCCAGCGGGACCGCCGTGCTCGTGCGAGTTCGTCGAACAGACTCGTCGGTGGTTGCCGAAGTCATTGACGCGGGATCGGGACTGACGGCCGAGCAGTGCGACCGAGCGTTTGACCGCTTTTGGCGTGCGGACTCCACGGGCGAAGGAACGGGTCTCGGGCTGGCAATCGTCAAACACCTCGCGGAACTGAGCGGCGCTACGGTCTCGCTGGCCCCGCGCTCGCGGGACGGTGGCGTGATTGCGACCGTCGAGTTTCCCGCGGGGTCCTAGTCAATAATCGCCGGCTCGATCGGCATCGGCTCGGGAAGTTCGATGATGCCGTCGATGAGCGATATGACCGCGACGGGCCAGCCCTCACTCCCCGACATCACGAACCCCGGCACCAGCCACGCGCCACCGGCGCTGTCCCACACCACGAGCAGCTGTGGCTTCGCCATGGTGATGATGAGATCGATCACCGTCGGCGTCGGAAGCGGTTCGGGGGTGAGTCCGGGATCGGTGGGTTCTGTGACAACGGGTTCAGGCTCTAGCGTCGGTTCTGGCGCCGGCGTCTCCTGTTCCGCTGGCGAGTCTGGATCAACCGGTTCGGTGGATTCCGCCGCGTCGGATGCGACCCCGTCCTCTCCAACGGAATACGATCGCGCCCACATTGCCGGTGCGCCATCAATCGGCGCAGCACCAAACCAGCGCCAATCGGACAGTCGGGCAACTGCATCCATAGCGGACACCGTGGGGTACGAGCCGGCTTCGACCGCACGCGCGGAGTGACCAGAGACATACGCGATCTCGCCGTTTCCACTCCAGTTCATCGACCAGTCGATGGCGACACGTTGGCCTCCAACCGATTGGTGGCCGGTGACAGTTGTTCCCCATTCGTCGCGATACACCGTGAGGTCGGATCGTTCACCCTCGTATCCGAGAGCCACAAACAGATTGAGTGCATCGTTGAGCGCATCGGACGCGGAGGGATTGAGGCCCGTCACCGGAGGTGCGTATGCGGAGCATTCGGGGGAAACGTCATCGCCCGCGACATCACCCGGCTGGCCCGGATCGATGCAGTCCTGTGCAGGGTAGGCGGCGGGGTTGTTATACCACCATGAGCCGGTCCCCGACCAATACACGGCCACGTTCGGGGCGGTGCCGTCCTCGGGCCCGACCACCCAGGACGGATACGCCTCATCGAAATACGTCGACTTCGCCGGCGTCCCGGTAACACCGAGAACCCGAGCAATTTCCTGCGCGCGCTGCTGGGGTTCGCCGACGAGCTCCAATCGAAATACGGTGCCGGTGCTGGGCTCGGCAGACAAGTCGGGCCCCGCGATGTAGTTGTAGGAGACGAGCGGCATGCTCGACATCTTGGAATCTAGTTCGCCATTCGTCACCATCGATGAAGCCGAATTGGGTTGCGACCCCGCAAGGGAAAAAAGCGCCGGCGTCGAGGGGAATGCCGCAGGAAGCGCGATGGCCGCGACGGCGAGCGCCGCCACACCCGCTCCGAGGTTTCGCCTCGCGGCGGGAGTGCTGGTCGAATACCAGTCACTGAGTCGCTGGCGCCGCGACCCGGTAGCTCGCTCAAAAATGTTTTCGGAAACGGAGTTGTCCCCAGTCGGCGACGCCGAGCGGAGTCGGGAGTCGAGTTCGTCGTTGTTCATGTCTTGTTTATGTCCTCTCCGGGGCGAATCTTTCACGATTGGGCGTCGAGTTCCGCAGCCAGTTGCGTTCGCGCTCGATTAAGCCTGACGCTCACCGCGTTGGGCGTGATCCCGAGGGCCACCGCGGTTTCGGCAACGGTCAGGCCGTCGATGGCGACGAGTGCGAGGACCTCACGGTATCGGGGAGACAGCCTCGCCCAAGCAGTGGCAAGACTCACGTCCGCGACGGCAATGCTCTCGGCCGACGGAGCTGGGTCCCGCACCACGAGCGTCGCGATGAGTCGAACGTTTCGGGCGGTCTTGCGCCGATGGTTCGCGACGAGATTGGAGGCGATTCGATAAAGCCACGGAAGTTCTTCGCCCTCGGTCACGGTGTGGTGCTTCCGCCACGCGACTGACAGGACGTCGGCGACGATGTCGTCGACGTCGCCTCGCTCGACGCGGCGCGCGACGAATCGGGAAATGGGTGCCACGAACTCCTCGTAGCGTCGACTGAATTCCTCCGGACTCACTCCCGCTCCCGTCCCTCACCCTGTCTATGTCGCGTGGACGAACAATCTTTCTGTCTCAATCTAGGCTGAAGTTATGCCCACCGTGTCGCTCTCCACCGTTGTCCCCGCCGATGCGGACCTCGTGTGGTCCGCAGTGACCTCGCCGGCAGGGTTTCGGTTCGTCTCCCGCGGCCTTGTTCGGTGGCCCGTTGTTGCTCGCCGAACGGAGCACTGGCGAGAGGGCGAAACCGTCGTCGGGTGGATGTTTTTGCTCGGATTCCTCCCGATGTCTCGGCATTCCCTCACCTTCGAACGGCTCGATCCCGAGACCCGGGAATTCGCAACGGACGAGCATGGCGGCTCAATTCGTGCCTGGAATCATCGAATTACGGTGACGCCTTTGACCGTGTCTACGTGTCGAATTGATGACCGAGTGACGTTCGACGGCGGAGTTCTGACACCGGCGCTGTGGGTTCTCGTTCGGCTGTTTTACGTCATTCGCCGCC
>JACCDX010751524.1_pt1 | contig 10125 bp, 12 predicted proteins | sample 7449681 | NCBI WGS metagenome assembly JACCDX01 (sample SAMN15323450, study PRJNA562643) | freshwater metagenome | isolation source: river surface water | place: USA:Blue River Watershed | collected 2017-08-18
GCTGCCGAGCTGTTTCTCGATCTCGCGACGATACTGATAGGCCACATGCTCGGAAATGTGCGCCGCGGCTGCGGCCATGATGGTCTGCGCCATCGGGTTCTGACCCATAATCCCGGCGATCTTCGGGTCTTGGATCGCGGCCAGATGCACGGCAATATGGGCCTCGTGGTCTTGGTACAGGAACGCCTTGACCGGCTTGCCCATCAGGATGTTCTGGTTCTCCTGCACCGGGTCCACGGGCATGAGGTCGTCCTCGACCGGGAGAATCTTCTGGATGTTCTTGATCCCCAGCACCTCCAGCATCTGGCGATGCAGTTGGGCTTGGTCATACAACTGAGGTGCCTGCGCGGCAAGCTGCAACGCTGCTTGGTACGTCACGATCTTCTGGGCCATCGTGGCGGCGTTGGGGTCGGACACGGGGATCACGTCCACCATGTCGTAGTCGCTCTTGCGGGCGCGGCGGTCACCCTCGACCGGCTGGTAGCTGTACTCCTCGGGGCAGTAGTCGGCGATGATGACCTTGAGAAGCTTGAACTCCTGCTTCATCGCAAAGTGCAGGCGGGCCTGCACCGCACTCATCACCTTCAGCGTGCGCTCAAGGATGGCCAGAGTCGTGCCCACCGGTGCTTGGCTGGACATGTCCGACACCTTCATGTCACCACTGGAGGCGAAGGCCCGGCCCTCAGACACGATCTGGTTGAACAGCGCGAAGAGAACCTGCGAAGGCTCCTTGTAGGGCAGCGGCAGGATGTTGTCGCGGATCGAACCGGAGGGGACGTCTACGTCCCTGAATTCCCCCGGTTGAATGGGTGTGTCATCACCTTTAACGCGAAGGCCCCGTGATTTAAGGCCCCCGGGGAGATTCGAGAGAGTCCCAGCATCAACCAATTGGCGGATGAGCATGGTAGCGGACTTAGCGTAACCTCCAATAAGATGGATGAGTCCGTATCCGTAAAACCCGAAGCCGGGGATGTATTGGTAGTGGACGAAGTGTTGGCGTTTTGTGTGGAGCGAGTCATCTTCATACCAATTGCGGCGGATGGCCAGAATGGTAGTCGTTCCCTTCTCAATTGTCACGACGTAGGGCAGCGCGATGCCCGTGGGCTCACCCTTCTTGTCCGTGTGCTCAAAGCCCGGCAGGTCCAGCATGACGTGCATCTCAAGCACGCGGTAGCGGTCATCTTGGATGGCGCTCATGCCGCCCTCTTCGGCCTTCTGCTTCTCGATGTCATCCAACGCATGAGTGGGCTCGCCCAGCTCCACGTCCACGTAGAAGCCCGCCTCTTGGAGCCTGCGAATCTCATTCTCGGTCTTGCGCATGATGTGCGTCACGCGCTCAGCTTCCTCCAAGTTACTCGCGCCGTAGGGCACGACCATGTCCTCAGCGGGGATGAACATGGCAACCTGCCGGCCCTTGCTCGGGTCGTAGTAGACCTTTTTGAACGCGGAGCCCGCGATCGGCAACGCCCACAGGAGCTTCTCATGCTCCGAGCGATACTCAGTCATCACCTCGGTCAGCTGGAAGTTCATGTCCTCGCGCACGCGAGCGGCACACTCTTCACGGTACTTGTCGATGGCCCCAACGATCTGGGTCTTGACCGGCCCCATGGCTGGGAACGTCTCCATCATGGCCTCTGACTGGAACCTGACCACGGACTCAGTGAGCATCGGGTGGAACACGCCACAGGCCCCCTGCCAAGGCTCGGTGCGCTCTTCATACTTCAGGCCCAAGAGCTTCAAGCCGTCGATGTAGGTCTGCACCCAGTCCTTGCGGTCGGACATGTCCTTCTCAAAGTCGGCGATCAGATCAGTGGCCAGCGTGGCCAACTCTTTGTCGTCCATCAGCTCGGCAAGGTTGGCGTCGAAGTCATCGCCCTCGTTGGGCCGCTTCTTCTCCAGATCAATCTCCAAACCACCAAGGCCGATGTGAACCGCCTCGGGATCCTCAATCTCGATCTCAAGACCCTCTGCTGGGATGTCTGACTGGCCAAACCCGGGCAAGCCCTGCGGTGCTTGATACAGACCCTTGTCCATTCCAAATGTTGCCATGATGCGTCCTTAAACTGTGTAGTACCGCTCTCTGCGGGGGCTACGGAACCATTCAATTTCTTCGGGCTCGTCCGTTGGCAAACGGAGGAACCCGCCCTGACGAAACCGCATGAGCGCCAGCGTTGTCGAATCAACCAAGTCGTCGTTCTCTCCGTTGGGGAATTCTGCGATTTCATCAACTAATTCTTCAGCCCAAGGAGTCCTAGGAACCCACACTCTTCCCGACGCGATTATGTCGGAAACAGAGTTCAAACGGGCGATTTTGTCCTGTCCCCTGCTTGGCACGTACTCACTTACGGGGATCCCCATCGCCCGCAGGTCGTAGATCAGCGGCGCTCCAGACGCCTTCTTCTCCACGAGCAATGTGTCTGGTTCGTACATTTTGTACTCGTACATCACATCCTTCTTCAGCTCTGGGAACTCGACACGCTTCTTGTACGTATTGAGCAGGATGAGGTTCTTGGTGTTGTCCTTGTGGTGAGTGAAGACACCCCACGTCGTGCCCGCTGAATAGTCAGCACGCTGAGTCTTCTCAAACGCCGTGTCCCACGCCTGCAAGATGTACTCGCACTCGGGCGGCTGGTCCTCTTCCCACCACTGCCACCAGTCGCGCTTGATGATGGCCGACTCGTTGCCCACCGGGTTCTGCTGGTACTGGGCCTGCCACTTGGAGTTGGGCAGTTCGTCCTTGAGCGCCTGCAACTCCTGCAAGCTCCAGAACTCGGGCCACAGCGGGTTGCCCGAGGGCAGGATGGCCGGGAACTCGATGACCTCCCACTCCTCGCCACCACGCTGCGCACTGGCCTTGATCACTTGGCCAGTCAAGTCACGCTGCGACCAGCGGGTCATCACGATCACGATGGCCCCGCCCGGCTGGAGACGCTGACGCGGACCTGACGTGTACCACTCATAGACCTTGTCGTACACATCCGGGTTGGTCGCCGCCAGCGCCGCCTCCTGTTCAGAGTGCGGGTCGTCGATGATCAGCAAGTGCGCACCCTTACCGGTCACAGCACCGCCCACACCGATGGCGAAATAGTCACCCTGCTTGCTGGTGTTCCAGCGGCCCGCCGCCTTGGAGTCCGCTTGCAGCTGCAAAGTGGGGAAGATGTCGTGGTAAACGTCCGAGTCCACCAAGTTCCTGACCTTGCGACCGAAGCCAACGGCCAGTTCGGCGGTGTGCGAGGTCTGAATCACCTTCTTGTTGGGGAACTTCCCCAGGAACCAAGCGGGCAGCAAGTACGACGCAAACTCAGACTTGGTATGGCGGGGCGGCATGTTGATGATGAGCCGCTTGCACTGCCCGTCGGCCACCCGCTCGAACGCTTTGGCCATGATCGAGTGGTGCCGGCCACCAATGAAGTCCGGCCAGACCTTGTTCACGAACCCCATGAAGGTGTCACGGGCCTGCTGCTTCTCGTAGAGCTGCTCGCGGCGCTCCAAATCCTGCAAAATGAGCCGTTTTTGGGCCTCCGGCAGCTTGTCTAGCTGGCTGAGCAGCAGTTGCAGCTCCGCATCCATGGTTGAAACCGGTGTTTCAGGCCTCATTCGGCAGTTCCTTCCCCGTTTTCGAGGAATTTAGTGACGTTTTCGACGAATTTTTGGTCCAAATTGCGGTTACCGGGCTCTCCGACGTCGATTTTCTGCTCCTCAAACCCCATTTCCTTGTCCACATCGAGCACCACAGGTGTGATATCCACAGTATTGGCCATCAACATTTTGCGAACTTTGTCCTTAATCATCTGATCAAGGTCAGATACGCTGTTATAGGTCACTGTGATCTCAGTTTTCTCGGTGAAGAGCCCCACATCCGAGACCTTGCCCAGCAACTCCGTTGCCTTGATCTCAATGCGCGGATCCCCGCACATCGACAAGTCCAGCAGCTTGTTGATTGTGACCTGCCGCAGCTCGGCGGCGTCCGCCACGATCGGGTTGTTGTACTCCTTGAGCATCGCCGAGATGCGCTCGGCGACGTTGCCCTCGTACAAAGCGGGCGGATTGACACTGGGTTTTTCAACAGCTGGATGTTTCCTAGGCCGGCCACGCTTGGGTTTGTCCGGCTCGGCGGGCGAGATGGACATTGCCTCGTCGAACTGTTGCTGCGCCCGCTGGGCGAATGCTTTGAAGACGTCGTCGGCGGCTTGCGCCGAACCCGTTACTTCGGTCGCATCGGGGTCTTCGCTGGTGGTGACTTGCACCGTGTCTGGAGTTTCGCTTCGCCCGCCTAAAGCGTGGATCAGATCTGCCGTGTTGGCTGCGATCTGCATGTTTTCGCGTAAGGTGCCCGCTTCCTCCGGGTCAAGAGTCTCCGGAAGGGGTACAGTTTTGTCAGGACTAATCGGCACTCGCATGAAGGAAACAGGCACTCCAAAAGAGGGTTGTTGGCAAAACGAGTTCAATGCTCTGGACTTCGCCAGCTGGGTTAACGGCCCAGTGCTATCGCCTTACCAACACGGCTGGGGACTGTAGTCAGAGAGCAGGCATTCACGCTTTTAACCTGACCAGCATTCGCAGAATCAAAATCTACGGGCCTGTGCCTCAATCCCCATGCGTGTTGGTGCTGGCTCAGGGAGCTTCTGACAACAATCTAATGACAGAAAGCAGGAAAGGAGTCGTGGTCAGATTACTGTGAGCCAGCGGAACGAAATGTATCAGAAGAAATATAGGGTACGCAAATTTTTTTGTGGGACTCCAAGCCGGGGGGTGTTTGTAGGACGCACTGCATGATGAACTTGCCCCAAATTTCAGAGGGGGGAGGGGGGTCTCGTGCATGATGAATTGCATGACAAAAATTGCCAATCGGGTGTGCAAAACACTGTGTACGTATGCGTACCTCCTGATGTGGCAGTTTTGGGGGGTGGGGGTGGCCCGACCGCTCGATGTGGCACTTCGCGAGCGGTGGTGCGCCCTTGCGTTCGATGTGGCACTGTCGCGCATTTTTTTTTGGCATTGCGGGCTTCGCGCCCCGCGCCCACATTGTCCTGTGCTCTGTGACCCTGTGTGGAAAATCCCCCCCATTCTACTGGACAATGTATAGTATCAACCATGGACAGCAAAGCGATGCCCGCGTTGCAGTCCTGCGAAATATCCGTCACGGTGTCGGTTATTTCGGGGGCGTTCCTGCCCGTTCCTCTACTGGGAGAAAAAAATGGCAAACCAAGCAAACCAACCCGCAGTGTCTGCGGTGGCCTCAGCAGTCGCTGAGTTCTTCAACTCCAGCGAAGTCGAGACCATCGAGCAGCTGGGTCGCGACTACTGGGTCGCCGAGGACGCAAAGGCCAGGGCTGAAAAGTCCTTGGCCTCTTGTGACGTTGCCCTTTTCGATGTGGTCAAGGGTCTGGAGTACGCGCCCTTCATGAAGGTGCGCGAGCACTTCGTGACCGGGTGTCGCGACAAGGGTTCACCATCCGATGAGGCGGCATCGAAGGTGTGGGAGCGTGCGATCAATCGGATCAAAGCCTCCTGTGACTTTGAGCGCCCCAAGGCCGAGTCCAAGGATGCCAAGCGCATGAGCGAAAAGGCCGAAAAACGCAAGGCCGAGTTGGCGGCGATGACCGAGCTGGAGCTGGAAGCCCAGCGCACCGAGCTGATCGAAAAGGGGGATTCGAAGTCCCTGCGCGTGGCCGGCGAGCTGGCCAAAGAGATCGAAGCCCGTGCCAAGCCCGAGATCGACAAGCTCAAGGCCGAGGCAAAGATGCTGGCTGACGCGTTGCGCAAGCGGATCGGTGAGTTGGCCAAGGCCGGCACTGCCGATTCGGTCGATATCCTGACTCGCATGATTCAGGCGTCCAAGTAATCAACCCTGCCCACCCTCCGGGGTGGGCTTTTCTTTCGGAGAATCCCATGCAAGTTTCATTAGCCGATGGTGTCAAGGCGCACATCACCCGCGTTTTCCCCCAGGCGCGTGTGTCAATCATTGCGACAGAATACGGCGAGGCCGTGAAGGTCGAGGGCAAAAGTGCGAAGTCAATCGCTGCCCACTTTGCCCGTGAGCGGTATCTCAATGGGGATATCGACACTGACTGGGCGCGTGTGAATCCGCGCCATGGTCTGGGCTACATCATCCCGATGTACGAAAACCCGATAACCGATTTGGCTCTTTGACCCTTTCGCCCGCTGTGCCTGCCCGGCATGGCGGGCGGTTTTTTTTGGCCTGCTCGGCCCGCGAAGCGGGTCGCGCAGGGCGCGACTGCGCCGCCATCGAGCGGCGCGGGCGCGATAGTAGTTCCCGGTGCGAAGCAACGGGAGAGCCTACGCGTGCGAAGCAACGGGACAGCCCACGCGGGCTATGCTGGCGAATAGGATGACGCTGGGCCTCGAGACGTGGCAAGCAACGGGATAGCTTTGCCCGCTAAGCTGGCATAGATCTTGCCATTGTCGCGTAAAAACAACGCCGAAGAAACCGACACATTGTCGGATTTTTCCTGTATAAAGACCCAGTTCTAATCGCCCGCCTCGCCTAGTGCTTTTTGAGAACCTTAGTGTGTTGTTTTTCTGCTATTTTTATATTTCATGGACGGGCGAAGCGGGCACTAACCGCCAAACCCAATAGCCACGCGGGCAACGCACCACCCCAGAGTTCAAAAAAGCCCAGTTTCCTAAGATATTCCTCGTATCACACATTATTGAGCTAATTTTACATTTCCGGCGCATCCGTGCAGCCCGCAAGTCCTTGATTTTCCTTAGTTCTCTAATAATAATATAAATTTTAAATCATATAATACAGTGTTTTTAGAAATTGAATAACCCGCCGAAATTTCCTCGCTGAGCCCCCAGACCCAGCCCCATGCCCTCCCGCGCTCATTCTCTCCCTTTCATACTTTCCAAAAAACGTGATTTATACAATTTATTTAAGACATTACGCAAATAAACCCTTGATTTTTATTGACACGCCCCAAATTCAATTATAAAATTAGCCTCGTTTTATAGAAATCACCCCCTCAAGGAGCCCATCATGCCCCGCCCGCTGAAATACAAAACTGCCGACGACCTGCTCGACCACTGCCAGATCCACGACGACTGCTACCTCTGGCCCGAGTCCTCATGCTCCATGCCCATGCTCGGCCCGGCCTCCCCCATGGCGGTCGCATTCGGTACGTCGTCGGTCGTGCGCATCCTATTCGTTATCTGCAAGTACATCCCGTATGGCCGACGTCTGGTGCGAAAGTGCAACTCGGACTTCTGCGTCAACCCCTACCACTACACCGAGTCCCGCAAGTACATGGTCAAGCGGGCGAAGCTCCGAAACCCCAACGGGTTGTTCCCCCAGCAAGAAGCCCAACGTGAATCGATCGCCCCGCCCGACGAGGTCATCGAGTCCATGCGCCCCAAGAATCCCCTGCACATCAAGCGGCTGATGGACGCGGCGGTCATCGCGGGCTTTGACGGCAACGGCCTCCCAGACCACAAGCGGTACGTGCCGCCCCAGTTCCGACTGCCGAACTACGCTGGGGAAGACCCTGTGCTGGTGATCAAGGGCTTTGAACCCGCCGCCGCACGGGGCGCGGCCAAGCCGATCACCGATTCAGACTGGGATGACCTTGAGCGTCCGTTCCGCAGGTCCGAGCCACTGCCCGAGGTGCTGGACGAAACCAGCCAAGATGTGGAGCACCCGGATCTCACCGACGACATCTTTGAAATGATCCGTCGCCGCAAGGAATGGGAAGCCAATAACCCGAAATGACGCCCAAAAAGGCGAAAGGGGTATTGACATTGTCAAGAATATGTGGTAGAATGTGTCTTTAGACACATTTGATGATGACAGCCACAACTTTGACCCCGATGCCATGTCGAAGAAACCGACATGGTGTCGGATCCTTCCGGAGAACCACAATGCAACCAATAGACAACGAATACGATGCCGACGACAACGCGTGCTCCCAATGCGGGGCGGGCGTGGCGGCGGCACGTTGGCAACTCGGGTATCGAGTGTGCCTACCATGCGGCGAGTCTCTCGCTGTTTCTACACGCGCCTCTTGGTGCGTCATCCAGCCGTACGGCAAGGGCCCCTACATGCTAGTGACCCCGACTGCGGCGTTCAGCACACTGCTGGACACAAACCAGAAGCAACTTCGGTCCTGAAAAAACCGACCAGTTGTCGTTTATTTCACCTCACTTATGGAGAGCCACCATGGCTAAATCTGATCTGAACCTGTCCCGTCGCGTCAACTTCGCTGAGACCGTGGACATCCTGCTCAACGCTGGCGAGAACGCTGTTCACCTGATGGGCGAACCGGGCGTTGGCAAGACCGCGATGCACAAGGAAATCATCGCCCGCACCGGTTACCGGGGCATCTACATCGACGGCCCCAACACTGACGTTGGTCAGTCGGGCATGCCCATCCCCAACCACGACACCCGCACGTTGGACTTCTACCCATCTGGTGCGTATGGGTTGCATCTGAATGAGCCTCTGGCCATCATGATTGACGAGTGGACCAAGACCGACGACTATGTGCGTAACACCTTGCACCCGCTACTGCACGAGCGCAGACTTGGTGACTTCCCCCTGCACCCTGACTCAATCGTCTTCACCACCGGCAACATGGACGGCGATGGTGTGGGCGACTCAAGCAAGGCGCACACCCGCAACCGACAGACTTGGCTGAATTACATGAAACCTACTGCAAAAGAATGGTGTGCCTGGGCGGGCAACAACGGCATCGCGCCCGAGGTGATCGCCTGGGTCCACGAGTACGAGCACTGCATGGCGTCGTACATGGACGGCGGGCAAGAGAAGAACCCGTACATCTTCAACCCCAATGATGCGTCGCAGACTGCGTTCGTGTCGCCGCGCTCCCTTGCGAAAGCTTCGCACTGGGTCTTGCGTCGCGACCGGCTCACGGAGAATGCGTTCATCGGATGCCTCGACGGCACGATTGGCTTTGCGGCGTCGCGTGATATGCAAGCATTCATTGAACTTGCTGATCAGCTCCCAACGCGTGAGTCCATCGAGTCAAGCCCTGATGCGGCGATTGTTCCGAGCAGCCCAGCAGCTCAGTGCATCCTTGTGTTCAAGGCGGTGCAAGCGGTGGACAAAGAAAGCTTTGCGACTTGGTTGCGCTACGTCAAGCGTATGCCCAAGGAAGTGCAAGCCGTGTTCATCAACTCGATCTTGGAAGTGAAGATCAAGAAGCAGTGGGTCATGTCTCACCCGGCCTTCGTGGCTTGGGCCCGCGAGAACCAGTACATGTTTGCTGGCTTGAAAGGCTGATCATGACACCCAATCAACTGTACGACTTGCTCGACAACGCGGGCGTGGAGTTCGAAATCATCGAGATCTTCGATGGTGTTCGTTTCCTGCGCGTGGTTGTTGAGGAACCCGAGACTGTGTCCACTACTTTGGAGGATGTTGCAGATGGTCAAGACTGACAAACAACGCATTGTTCAGACGCTCTACACGAGCGGGATGGACTTTGCCCAAGCCCTGCGTAGGTTGCAGCGGCACGAGGAAGCTCATGAGATGGAGCTCTACGTGCTTGCCCTGCGTCAGGAAATCACAAACCAAGTTCTTGAAGAAACCGACAAGGCGTCGGATATTTCGGAGGCTAACCATGCTTGAAATCACATTCACTGAAATTGTTCTGTTCGCATGGGCCGTGGGTGCTACGGCCATGTGGCTCAAGTACCGCGACGAAACCAAGGCGGCAAAGCTTTTTCTCAAAGCCCTGTTGAGCGACGACACCATGCGCGAAACCGTCGTTGCCGACTACAAACGCCACATGGCAAGGGAGGTGTGACATGGCCTACATCACTGTGTACTTAGACCAATTTGACGATGACGACATCCGTCAAGAGTACGAGTCGCGTGGGTTGGGCGACAAGCCCAGCGATGACGCCAGCGATGACGCCACCGACGAGGAGGCGCTCACCAAGATCTGGATTGCCGACCGAGAGGGACGCAAGGACGAGGCTTACGCACTCATGCGTGAGTATGTGTTGGACAAACTGCACAAGGTGGTGTGAGATGGGCAAAGACGCAATGACTCTGCCATACATCAGGAAGCACAAGCAAGAGTTGATCGAGCGGATCGACACACTCACCAGCACACTCCGCGAGGTGCTGATCGAGGGCGA
>JACCDX011703306.1_pt1 | contig 10125 bp, 9 predicted proteins | sample 7449681 | NCBI WGS metagenome assembly JACCDX01 (sample SAMN15323450, study PRJNA562643) | freshwater metagenome | isolation source: river surface water | place: USA:Blue River Watershed | collected 2017-08-18
TCGAAGTACCTGGTGATGGCGCACTCGGTCGACGAGAGCCTTCAGGTGGTGCTGCACGAAATCGCCCACGCGCTCAGCGGCAAAAAAGAGGGCCACGGCAAAAAGTGGCTCGCCACCGCCAAATCAATCGGTTATCGTGCCGAGCGTTTTACCGGCACCGAGATCGCCCGCGAGGTGGCACCTTGGCGTGGCCAGTGCCCGATCGGTCACGAGCATTACCGCTATCGCAAACCGACGCGTCCGCTGTCTTGTGGCGTGTGCTCGAGAAGCTTTTCGACCGCGAGCCTAATTACTTGGATGCGCAGCGAATAGTTTCCGTAGTGCGCAGGCCAGCGCATCCGAGCGCTTTCGCGGCTCTAGATAAACGCTGCCCAGATGGTGATCATCGTCACGATGAATCCGGCCAGGTAGTTGAGCTTGATGAACTGCTTCCATCCGCGGTTGGCGGTTTCGCAGGTGGCGTCGGTGATGTTTAGGTGTGGCCACAAGATTGCGAGGTATGGCACGGCCGCTACCGCCGCGAATGCAGCTGGGTAACCGGATGCTGCCACCAATGCTCCGGCTGCGGCATAGCAAGCGAACGCGAAGCGGGTGGTCGCACGGGCGCCAATAACGGTTGCGATGCTCGAGATCTGAGCCTCGCGGTCTGCCTTCACGTCTTGAACAGCGCCGAACGCGTGTGAGGCAACGCCCCACAGCGTGAAGCCGAGAATGAGCAGCAGGGGAGCGGTGACGGTGAGGCTCGCGCCGGCAACAGCCAGACCATAGATCATTGGGCCGACGAAGTGGCTGGCAGACGTTAGCGAATCAAGAAACGGCTTCTCTTTGAAGCGAAGGCCTTTGGCGCTGTATGCGATCACCGTGAAGACGAAAAGCAGCAGCCAGGCTTTGGAAGCAGCATCCCCTTGAAAAAGCAGGTACACGACGAACGGAAGCGTGAGCGCAACCGACCAAAAGAGCGTCGGTCGGTGCCACTTTGGGTGAAGCAGAGCGCCTTCGATGCCGCCCTTGCGCGGGTTGCGCAGATCGCTCTCGTAGTCGAAAACGTCGTTCACGCCATACATAAGCAGGTTGTAGGGAATCAGAAAGAACAGCGTGCCGACGAGTAGGTTTAGGTCGAGGCTGCGGGTGGCGAAAAAGTAGGCGGCCGCGAATGGGAAAGCGGTATTGATCCATGAGATCGGGCGTGATGACCAGAAGAGTTGGGTAATCAGGCCTTTGGGCGCGAGGCCGGCCGATTTCGAATCGCTCACTTGCGCCTTCTTTCTAGAGCCAGCCAGATTCCCGGCACGAGTGCTGCCGCAACCACAGAATAGGCGAAATCTTCGATGGGGGCTAAGCCAATCATGAGGCCGACGATTTTCTCTGGGTCGTAGGCCACGATTTCGAACAGGATGATCAGGTTGTCGCCGACCACGGTTACGGCAAGTAGTGCCACCAGCGTGAGGGTGATGGCGCGCATCCGAGTGCCCCACAGTAGCGGCAGGGCGATCAGCCCAGCCAGAACCATGAAGGCCGCGTTCACGAGCAGATAGGTCATTCGGGCTTCACCGCCCCGCTGCGCTTGGCCAAGCCACGGCGGATGCTCAAGAACAGAATCAGCGTCGAGTAGCAAAGCAGCACCAGAAAGAACGGCTCTTCGAGGGGCAGTTCTGGTGCGAGCAAAATGCCGGTTAGGTGCGCGGTTTGACCGCGAAAGAAAATGCCGAGAACGATTCCCGCGGCATCCCAGAGTAGAAAGAACACCACTGGCAGAAACACCGCGGCGGCAGCGCGCATCCGGTTTTCAAAAAATGCAAGGCGGTAGCGATAGTCGATGAGCGCGAGTCCGGTCAGTGAAAAAAGCAACACCGCCAGATAGGCGTAACTCAACGCAAGCCCTTCCAATCGGCGGCCGCTAGAGGCTTGATTTCGTGTTCGGTTGGTCCGGCAGAGGTATCGCCGATGAGCTTTTTATAGACGAGTTCGGCTCCAATTAGGCACATCGGAAGGCCGATGCCCGGAATCGAGTGGTGGCCGGCGTAGTAAAGCCCCTTGACCTTTTTGCTGAAGTTCTTCGGTCTGAAGAAAGCGCTTTGGCGAAGGGTGTGGGCCATGCCGAGAGCGGTGCCCGACCAGGCGTTTAGCTCGCTGACGAAGTCTTGCGGTGCCATGATACGGCGAACCACGATGCGCTCGGCGAGGTCTGGAATCTCGCACCAGTCGGCAATCTGGCCGATGATGCGGTCGGCGGCAGCCTCGACGGCTGGGTCACCCGAACCGTTGATGCCACCCTTGCCAATACTTGGGTCGGCAGCGACCGGCACGAGCACGAATAGGTTCTCGTAACCCTCCGGCGCAACGCTCGGGTCGGTGACGCTAGGCGCACAAACATAGAGTGAGGCGGGGTTCGGCACCTTGCGCTTGCCGTCGGCCTTGTGAAAGACCTCGTCGAAATTCTTGGTCCAGTCATCGGCATAAACCAGGGTGTGGTGGTCAAGTTGTGGCAGACGCCCCTTGACTCCCAAGAACAAGAGCATGGCCGATGGGCCAGGAACCTTGTTCTCCCACCACTTCTCGGGCAGGGTCTGGTTCTCTGGCTCGAGTAGTTGGGTTTCGATGTGGTGCAGGTCGGCGTTACCAACCACGACATCGGCGGGGTAAAACACATCGCCAACCATGACGCCAGTGACGCGTGGCTTGGCTTTGGATTCAACCGGAATTTCGCCGATCATGTCGAGCTCATTTGGGCTGGCCGAGGTAACAATCTTGGTTACTTTCGAGTTGGTGTGAATCACCGCTCCGTGCTTCTTGGCCAGACGCTCAACCGCCTCGATGATCTTGTAGAACCCACCCATCGGATAGAACACGCCAACATTCATGTCGACGTGGGTCATTAGGTGGTACATGCTCGGGGTGTCATAAGGGGATGCTCCCAGGAACACTGCCGGAAAGTTCAAGATCTTCTGCAGACGTTTGTCGCTCACGTGGCCGGCGGCAAACTTCGACAGCGGGGTCAGCAGGTGCTTGATGAAGCGACCAGCGCGGGCAACCACTTCGGGGTGAACAAAAGACTTAGCGTTTTCGAAGTTCGTGTAAAGAAAGTGCTTGATCGAGAGCTTGTAGGCGTCTTCGGCAGAGTCGACGTAGCGCTGCAGTGCATCCCCGGCACCAGGCTCGATTGACTCGAAGAGTTTCTTGTTCTCGGCCAACGATTCGCGAATCATCAGCTTTTCGTCGTAACCCTCGTTGCGAGTTTGGTACATCGGGTCGAGACGCTTTAGGTCTAGCTCGGCTGCGGCAGTGGTACCCATTAACTTGAAGAACTGGTCGAAGGCGTCAGGCATTAGGTACCAGGATGGCCCCATGTCGAAGGTGAAGCCGTCTTTTTCCCAAATGTAGGCACGCCCACCAACGCGCTCGCGTGCCTCGAGAACGGTCACCTTCATGCCGGCCTTAGCCAAGATTCCAGCAGTCGCCAGTCCGGCGATACCTCCACCGATTACAACTGCGGTTTTTTGGCTCACTTAGGCACTACTCCGATCCATGCCTTCAGAAGTAGAAGGGCTTTTTGGGGGCTTGAAACACTGATACGAGTTCTAATCACGTCGGGGGCTGGAGTGTTCCCGATTTTGTTGTTGAGTGCCTCAAAAAGCGTGTGGGCGGCAACGACGGCTCTGCGCGACTCACTAGGCAGAAGAGGCAGAGCGCTCGCCGAGATTGCCAATTCAGCACGGATGTCTTCGACAATCGCCGTCTTCTGTTCTTCGGTAAGGGCACCCGGAAAAACTCCAGGAAAGTAAGAGCGACCAAGCTGGTTCGAATCTGCACTCAGGTCGCGCAAGAAGTTGACCTTTTGAAATGCCGAACCTAGCGCACGTGCGCCAGCGATCATCTTGTCACGGTCTTTTTTCGTTACCTTGTGACCAAGCAAGAAAGCGTTTAGGCACATTAGACCAACCACTTCGGCCGAGCCGTAAACGTATTGCTCGAACGATCGCTGGTCGTGACGGGTCTTCCAAAGATCCATTCGCATCGACTCAAAAAACGGGCGAATGATTTCGCGACCAAAGCCGCAGGTGTTTGCGGTGTGGGCAAACGCGTGAACGATGAGGTTCGTGCTGAATCGCTCGTCGAGCGAACGATAGGTTTCTCGCTCTAAATCGTTGAGCGAACGATTTGGATCTGCCGAGCCACCGGTGGTCTTAGCTTCGGCGGCAGAGCCGTCAACGACTTCGTCTGCAACGCGAACTAACGCGTAAATGTTTTCAACATGGCGACGCACAGGCGGGGAAAGTAGTTTTGACGCCAAACCAAAAGAAGTCGAATAGGTTCGAATGACTTCTGACGATGCACGCTCGGCAGCGCGAAGGTACAACGACAGCCCGGTTGGGGTAGAAGTGGTGTCTTTGTTGCTCACCCTTTCAGGCTACAACCTTTTGTAGGGCTGTAAACTTGGGCTATGACGAACCACATGAAGCCACGCAGCCACGTTGTAACCGACGGCATTGAGCGCGCAGCGGCCCGAGGCATGCTTCGAGCCGTAGGAATGGGCGACGAAGACTGGGTAAAGCCACAGATTGGTGTTGCTTCTTCATGGAATGAGGTCACTCCTTGCAACCTCTCGCTCGACCGCTTGGCGGATGCTGCGAAGCAGGGTGTGCACGCAGCCAAGGGTTACCCACTTGAGTTCGGCACCATTTCGGTTTCAGACGGTATTTCGATGGGTCATGAGGGGATGCACTTCTCGCTGGTTTCTCGCGAGGTTATTGCCGACTCGGTCGAAACCGTAATGCAGGCAGAGCGTCTCGACGGTTCGGTTCTACTGGCTGGTTGTGACAAGTCGCTGCCAGGCATGCTTATGGCTGCCGCTCGCCTCGATCTAGCATCCGTGTTCTTGTATGCCGGTTCGATCGCTCCGGGTTGGGTCAAGCTAACCGACGGAACCGAAAAAGAAGTCACCATCATCGATGCATTCGAGGCTGTCGGTGCCTGCAAGGCCGGCACGATGTCGCTCGAAGACCTCGACCGCATCGAACGTGCCATTTGCCCAGGCGAAGGAGCTTGTGGCGGTATGTACACCGCAAACACCATGGCTTCGGCAGCCGAGGCCCTCGGCATGAGCCTGCCAGGGTCGGCTTCGCCACCGTCGGCCGATCGCCGTCGCGACGCATGGGCACACCGTTCAGGCGAGGCCGTCGTCAACCTGATCGACAAGGGCATCACCGCTCGAATGATTTTGACCAAGAAGGCCTTCGAAAACGCCATTGCTGTGACCATGGCATTCGGCGGTTCAACCAACGCCGTTCTTCACTTGCTTGCCATTGCGCGCGAGGCCGAAGTTGACCTAGTTCTCGACGACTTCAACCGCATCGCCGACAAGGTGCCTCACCTGGGTGACCTAAAGCCATTCGGTCGCTACGTAATGAACGATGTCGACCGTGTCGGTGGTGTTCCCGTTCTTATGAAGGCTCTGCTCGACGCGGGTCTGATTCACGGCGACGCGCTTACAGTCACAGGCAAGACCGTGGCCGAAAACCTTGAGGGAATAAACCCACCAGACCCGGACGGCAAGATCATCCGTGCCCTAAGCAACCCGATTCACAAAACCGGTGGAATCAACGTGCTCAAGGGTTCGATGGCTCCAGAAGGTGCCGTTGTGAAGACTGCGGGTTTCGATCTCGAAGAGTTCACCGGCCCAGCGCGAGTGTTCGACCGTGAGGCAGCGGCCATGCAGGCCCTCACCGACGGCGAAATTAAAGCCGGCGATGTCGTAGTGATTCGCTACGAAGGGCCGAAGGGAGGCCCGGGTATGCGCGAGATGCTCGCCATCACAAGCGCAATTAAGGGTGCGGGTTTGGGCAAGGATGTTCTACTATTGACTGACGGACGATTCTCAGGCGGCACAACCGGCCTGTGCATCGGCCACATTGCACCAGAAGCCACCGAAGGTGGGCCAATTGCCCTGGTGCGCGATGGAGACTTGATTCGAGTTGACATCGCAGCTCGTTCGCTCGAACTACTCGTTGAGCCAGAAGAGTTGGAAACCCGAAAAGCAGAATGGGTTCCTCTACCACCGCGTTACACGCGCGGAGTACTCGCCAAATTCACCAAGCTTGTGCACTCAGCATCTGAGGGTGCCTACTGCGGCTGATTTGTCTCAACTTAGTGTCGAAAGACATGCAAACGAGGAAGTAACGAAATGTCTAATGAGGTTCTAACCGGAGCTCAGGCTGTTATTCGCAGCTTAGAACTTCTCGGTGTCGACACCGTCTTCGGTCTGCCGGGTGGCGCGATTTTGCCAACCTATGACCCACTGATGGATTCCAAAGTTATTCGCCACATCCTGGTTCGTCACGAACAGGGTGCTGGTCACGCCGCCGAAGGATATGCCTCGGCAAGCGGCAAGCTCGGTGTTTGCATCGCAACATCTGGCCCAGGAGCAACCAACCTGGTAACTGCAATTGCGGATGCACACATGGACTCGGTTCCACTGCTTGCCATCACCGGCCAGGTGGGTTCGCACCTGATCGGTACCGACGCATTCCAAGAAGCCGACATCGTGGGCATCACCATGCCAATCACCAAGCACTCATTCTTGGTCAGCAACCCGGCCGATGTGCCTGGCGCAATTGCTGCCGCGGTTTTGATCGCAACTACCGGCCGCCCAGGACCAGTTTTGGTTGACATCACCAAAGATGCACAGGTTAAGACGGCCGAGTGGGTCTGGCCACCAAAGATTGACCTACCTGGCTACAAGCCGGTGACCAAGCCGCACGGCAAGCAGATTCAAGCTGCTGCAAACCTGATCAAAGAATCGAAGAAACCGATTCTTTACGTCGGTGGCGGTGTGATTCGCGCTGGTGCTCACAAAGAGTTGCTAAAGCTCGCCGAACTAATCGGCGCTCCGGTGACCACGACACTTATGGCACGTGGCGCATTTCCTGACTCACACGACCAGCACCTAGGTATGCCGGGTATGCACGGAACCGTTCCTGCGGTCACCGCGCTGCAAAAGGCAGACCTACTGATCACCCTCGGTGCTCGTTTCGACGACCGCGTTACAGGTGACGTCAAGTCGTTCGCGCCTAACGCCAAGGTGATTCACGTTGACATTGACCCAGCCGAAATCGGCAAGATCCGATTTGCCGATGTTCCAATCGTTGGCGATGCCAAAGAGGTAATCACCGAACTTACCGACGAACTGGCCAGCAGTCTAAAGGGCAAGAAGCCAGAGATCAGCGAGTGGTGGAAATTCTTGAACGGACTGCGCGAGCGTTACCCGCTTGGCTACAGCGAGCCTGAAGACGGCAAGCTCTCACCACAGTACGTGATTCAGCGCATCGGTGAGCTCAGCGGCCCAGAGGCCATTTTTGCCGCCGGCGTTGGCCAGCACCAGATGTGGTCGGCTCAGTTCATCAAGTACGAGCGCCCAAACTCTTGGCTCAACTCGGGTGGTGCCGGAACCATGGGTTACTCGGTTCCTGCTGCCATGGGTGCCAAGGTCGGTCAGCCAGACCGTTTGGTTTGGTCGATTGACGGCGACGGATGCTTCCAGATGACTAACCAAGAGTTGGCCACCTGCACGATCAACAACATTCCGATCAAGGTTGCCATCATCAACAACTCTTCACTCGGAATGGTTCGCCAGTGGCAAACCCTGTTCTACAACAAGCGCTACTCGCACACCGATTTGAACACGGGAACCGACACCATCATGGTTCCCGACTTCGTCAAGTTGGCCGAAGCCTACGGATGCCTCGGTATTCGTGTTGAAACCGAAGACGAAGTCGATGCGGCCATCAAGCTCGCTATCGAAACCAACGATCGCCCTGTCGTAATCGACTTCATCGTCGGTCGCGATGCGATGGTTTGGCCGATGGTTGCTGCTGGGCTCTCGAATGACGAGGTTCAGTACGCTCGCGATGCTGCCCCGGTTTGGGACGGTGAGGAGTAAACATGTCAACTCACGTTCTCTCTCTTCTAGTAGAAGACAAGCCAGGTCTGCTAACCCGCGTTGCCGGGCTCTTCGCACGTCGAGGCTTCAACATTGAGTCACTCGCCGTAGGAGCATCCGAGCTCGAAGGTCTTAGCCGCATCACCGTCGTGGTGACCGTCGAAGGCGCACCACTCGAGCAGGTGACCAAGCAGTTGAACAAGCTCATCAACGTGATCAAGATCGTTGAGCTCGAGCCAGATTCCGTTCAGCGCGACCACATGTTGATCAAGGTGAAAACCGATGCCTCAACGCGCTCGCAGGTGCTGGAAGCGGTAACCTTGTTTAGAGCTCGCGTCATCGACGTCGTGAGTGATGCTCTGATTATTGAAGTGACCGGCGACACCGCAAAGTGCGCGGCCTTCGTCAAAATTCTCGAACCTTTCGGCATCAAAGAATTGGTGCAGTCTGGCGTCTTGGCTATGGGCCGTGGGTCTAAGTCGATCACCGAGAAGGTAAACAAGTAAAGCTTCGGGTCGAGACATCGACTCGTTTTGTGTTGCAAACGAAAAACAAACAAGGAGAAATCTAAAGTGGCTGAAATCTTTTATGACAAAGATGCCGACCTAGCTCTAATTCAGGGCAAGAAGGTCGCAGTTATCGGTTATGGCTCGCAGGGTCACGCTCACTCGCTCAACCTGAAAGACTCGGGTGTCGATGTAGTCGTTGGTCTGCAGTCAGGTTCGAAGAGCAAGGCAGTTGCCGAAGAGGCCGGCCTGAAGGTGCTCACCCCTGCAGAAGCTGCAGCATGGGCTGATGTCATCATGATTCTTACCCCAGACCCAGTTCAGCGTCACGTCTACGCATCAGACATCGCTCCAAACCTAAGCGCCGGCAAGGCACTTGTGTTCGGTCACGGTTTCTCGATTCGCTACGGCTTCATCAAGCCGCCAGCCGACGTCGACGTGTTCCTAGTGGCACCAAAGGGCCCGGGTCACCTAGTTCGTCGCGAGTACATCGGCGGCAAGGGTGTTCCAAACCTGATCGCCGTTGAGCAAGACGCGACCGGTGGCGCATTCGAGCTAGCCCTGAGCTACTCGAAGGCAATCGGTGGAACCCGCGCCGGCACCATCAAGACCACCTTCACCGAAGAGACCGAGACCGACCTATTCGGTGAGCAGGCAGTTCTTTGTGGTGGCGCTTCACAGCTAGTCATGTACGGCTTCGAGACCCTTACCGAGGCTGGTTACCAGCCAGAAGTTGCTTACTTCGAGGTGCTGCACGAGCTAAAGCTCATCGTTGACCTAATGTACGAAGGTGGCATCGCCAAGCAGCGTTGGTCGGTTTCGACCACCGCCGAGTACGGTGACTACGTTTCAGGCCCACGCGTCATTGGCCCAGAGGTCAAGGAGCGCATGAAGGAAGTTCTAGCCGACATTCAAGACGGCACCTTCGCGAACCGCTTTATTGCCGACCAGGATGCTGGTGCGCCAGAGTTCAACGCACTTCGCGCCAAGGGTGAGGCTCACCCAATTGAGAAGGTTGGCCGCGAACTGCGCAAGCTGTTCTCGTGGTTGCGCAAGAGCGACAACGAGGGTGACTTCGTCGAAGGTTCAGCAGCTCGCTAAACCTCAGGTTGTTTTAGAAGGCCCGTCACTTCGGTGGCGGGTTTTCTTTTTGCACTGTTTTGCATACCCTAGGGGGTATACTAAAGTCACGTTTCAAGTAAGGAGAAATCTATGTGTGCACCAACTTCTTGCGGCTCTTGCGGCAAAGTCACCTGGTCCGGTTGCGGACAGCACATCGAAGAAGCACTGGCTGGCTTTCCTGAAGACCAGCTTTGCACCTGCGGTGAGTAAATAGCTTTTAGTCGAGGTCGATTTCGACGAGCGGTCTGGCTTTGACCTGCTTGACGAAGTCGGCCTCTTCTTTTGCCCAGTCGCCAGCGGTGACGAATTGAACGTTTACCGAACGCCCTAAGTAGTTTTCGATGCGGGCTGCGGCGCGTGAAGCCTCGATGCGGTTCACGTAGCCAACGAGTAGCAGATCAACCTCGTGCGGGTCAGGCCCTACCTCGCGCTTGAGTCGTGAAGCCCAAGCTCCAAAGAGATACGCGTGTTCGATTCCATCCACGCCGTAGAGTGCAGCCGGCAACACAGCAGCTGGCCCGTATGAGTAAGCGATGATCTGCTTGATTGAGTCGAAGAGCA
>JACCDX010442247.1_pt1 | contig 10121 bp, 20 predicted proteins | sample 7449681 | NCBI WGS metagenome assembly JACCDX01 (sample SAMN15323450, study PRJNA562643) | freshwater metagenome | isolation source: river surface water | place: USA:Blue River Watershed | collected 2017-08-18
CCCCGAACTCATAATTCGGTTATCGTAGGTTCAAGTCCTACCTGGTGTACTAATGGGCTGTAACTCAGATGGTAGAGTGCCGAACTGTTAATTCGGATGTCGCAGGATCGATACCTGCCAGCCCAGCGATGCGGATATTGCATAGTGGTAGTGCGTAACCTTGCCAAGGTTAATGTGCGAGTTCGATTCTCGCTATCCGCTCCAATCCCTTTGTAGTTCAGTGGATAGAACACAGGACTTCTAAGCCTGGTGTCGCAGGTTCGATTCCTGCCAAGGGGACTCATAGATAGATGGGTTTGGGAATAACTTAACTATTTTATCTTTAATGATATCAAAAGACTTATCTTCTGTTGATATAAAAATAGATTCATCTGTTGCTGATTTTGATCTGTCATTATACTTATTGTTGCTATAAATCTTTACATCTTCAGCCATGTCTCCTTGAATTTTATACAAGTTACCATAAACGGATCTCCATAAAAAAGTTGGGTACTTATCTAATACAAACTGCAGTTTATTCTTTTCCATAATCATTGGTATATGTAGTTCATAATCCAAAGGATTGTTAATTCCAGTTGAAACAAGTTTATTATTGGTTGATATTAATTTTCTAATATACATTGTGTGTCCACTAACGCTTATATATTTATTTATCTTATCTTGTAAAGATCCACCATAAAAATTTTTAATTGATGTTATATTTTTGAGTATAAAAAAATCATCATTCATTAATACAAAATGATCTGATATATTTTCTGATTGACATGCAGCCTTGAGATTATTGAGTGCATTGGTGTACTTACTTTCACTTTGCATAACCTCTATGTAATGCCCCGAATACCAGTCTGGCTTGCCTCCTACGACCCATATACGGGCTTCTGGGAAACTATGTACCACTGACCTAATTGAGTACCTCAGTTCCTCATTATCCCCTGCCCTACATATATAAACAAAATCCACTAACTAATCCTTTTAATGTATATGTCTGCATACATATTTTCCTGTAATGCAAACCCTACTACTTCCCAATCTTTATTTTTGTCCAGGAACTCACATACCACTTCGATAACACCATAGTCAACACCATGATCTTTGTCTACTATATAGTCATTAAATCCAATTATTCCACCTTCCGCCAAAAGTGGCAGGGAATTCATTAGATCAGCCTTACAATGCTCATAGTCATGGTTAGCATCAATGTATATATAATCAAACTCTTTACCCATTCCTGGCATTATTAGGTTACTATAGCCTTTATGGTATGTAATATTTTTTACATTTTTAAATCTATTTTGTACAAACTTAAAATGACCACGCTTGTCAAAACGATTACAGTCAGGCCAATCATGGGCTTCAAACACATCTATAAGGTCAATAGAGGCAGGTTCTACCTCATTGATTAGTACTTCAGCATAGTCGCCAGCAAGGGTGCCTATTTCGAGGATTCTAGAGCCTTTGGGTATATGTTTAGCATACTCTTCTTTATTTTTAAATAACTTAGCATTGTTTAATTGATCTTGTGATATTGTTTTGATAGGCATATATATAGTATATCAGAGGATAGGGTATAATAAATGTATGGGGTATCCAAACTGGTTTGAAAAAAATGCTATTGACTATTTTAATTTAGTGCTCCCCAAAAGATTTGCAAACAAGCCACTTATAGATTTTCTGCAAATAGGAGCATACACAGGAGACGCATCTGAGTGGATGTTAGATAATATACTTACAGATCATTCTTCTTGGTTGACTGATGTTGATACTTGGTGTGGATCAGAAGAAGAAGCACATAAAGAATTTGACTGGAATGAGTTAGAAACATTTTATGATAAGCGAATGTCTGTTTATCCTAATATATGTAAAATAAAAGGTTACTCTCATGAATTTTTAAAAACAGCAGAAAAAGGTCATTACGATTTTATATATATAGACGGAGACCATACAGCAGAGGGTGTCTATAAAGATGCAACTCTTTCTTGGGACAAACTAAAACCTTTTGGCATAATGGCTTTTGATGACTATCAATGGACACACTCCTCTAAAGAAAAAAGTCTATCTCCAAAACCAGGTATAGATAGGTTCTTGCGTGAACATAAAAACAAATACAATTTAATCATCATGGACTACCAGGTTTGGATATCAAAGAATGGATAAATTAAATAACTTTGGACCTGTTTATTTAATTAATCTAAAGGATCATTCTCATAGATTAGAAAGTGCCAAGAAGCAATTTAAAAAGTATGGAGTAGAAGATTACGAAGTTATTGAGGCTATTGATGGACGAAATAGCGACCTATCCGAAATCATAGACGGTAAGTATCCAAAACTTAGATCATCAGAAATAGGCTGTATTGCATCCCACATTAAGGCCTTGAGTCACTGGCTTGAAACATCTGATAGCGATTATGCAATAATCATGGAAGATGATTTTAGTTTTGATACCGTTGAACATTGGCCATTTGATTGGGACTATGTGAAGTCTCAGATACCTCAAAGGGCAGAGATTGTTCAACTGATAATGATTAAGAATGAGCCTATCACATTTAATTTACATAAAAAAGAAAAGTTTAACACACATAAAAAAATGTCTTATGAATGGTCTACGGCCTGTTATTTAATTAAAAGAAGTTATGCAAAAACTTTAGTTAAACTACATTACATTGATAAAAAATATAGGCTAGATAGTTATGGAAACAGTAATCAGGCAGCAGATGTAATTCTGTATGCTCTTGGAAATGCATACTCCATGCCCCTGTTTACTCATATACTTGATGCTAAGCACTCTATTAATTCAGCACATGACCAATTTCATATGGATTCAAAAAATAATATAGACTACTGGTGGAAAAAGAAATCAAAGCAATACCCTAAAGATATGTTTTTTAATTTAAATAGTGACATTACGACAAAGGTTATAAAACCAGCAGGGTGCTTTAAAATTTTTCATGATGAAACACCAAGCAAATCTATGGAAAAAAGAAATAACCTAACTGCCTCTGCTATTAAAACCCTTAAGCAAAGTTTTGATCAGATTGAAACCCCTACAATTATTATAAAAAATACAGATGATGTTAAATCATTCTATAAAGACTCTAAGTTAAAGATAGACCCACTAGGACATTTTGGAGATGGGTGGAAGCCTGGAGAACTAGGGATATGGGCAAGTAACTATACTGCATGGCAAAATTTTATTGAATCTGATTACGACTACATTGTTTTAATGGAAGATGATATTGTTTTAAATACTAACTTTAATGAAAAACTAATCGAATATATTGCTGAGTTACCTGATGATTGGGATGTTTTTACTGCATATACTCCACCAACTGGAAACGTAAGATACAAAAAAAATAAAGAAAGTTTGCTAATAGACAAAGATAATGTGTGTAGAGTTTATCAGTCTTGGTCATGCTTATGCTATGTAGTAAGCAAAAATGGTGCAAAGAAATTACTAAAAGAAGTTGAGAAAAAAGTTAAAAGCCCAATAGATAATTATTTGTTTTATCACAATAACATTAATGTTTATGCAGTTAAAATGGAAAAAAGAAACATATGTGAGATATATGCAACTAAATCAACAGTTCAAAATGCAACTAAATATGACATGACTGGGTATGTCTAACTAAACTTTTTATAAAGATATTCAATTGCCGAACCTTTGGGTAGTCTGTTTTTATCTATGCCTTCTCTATTTAAAAATTGATTCCATATTTGCAAAGTATGTGCATTTTCACACTTATCAAGGACCTCTTGCAAATACTTTTTATCCCAAATCTTTTTCCATTGCCAGAAATGAACTGGGTAGAATACTTCAGGTGGCTGGGCATGCTTAAGGACATCAAAATCTTTTGCACCCCTGGTTACCAATAGAGGCCCAATCTCCGACCAAACAATCTTACTTTTATCATACTCAACTGAATTTTTTATTAGAAAATTAATCAGTTTAGAATCTTTTGGCATCCTTAGTATTCCATTAGCAAGTCTGTCATCTTCTTCAAAACCAAAAAGATAATCTCCAAAGTCCCAGTCAGACCTTAAACATATAGAGTCTGTATCTGTCCATGTAAGCCCAGTTTTCTTTATCATTGTATATCTAAACATGTCTGCAAATGGTCCGTATGAATTCTGTACCTTGAAAATTTCAGACTCAGGAATTATTTGATTAGCATCAGACTTAATAACCCCACTTGGAACCTTCATGTCCATATCATAAACAAAAAGGGTAAAAGAATGTCCATAAAATATAAAAGAAGATAGGGCTGTTTGCTCTACCTTACTTAATGGATTACCTATCCATAATGATCCAAAGTCTGCCATATATATATCTTATCACAAAAGAAAAGCCAGCCCATTTCTAGGCTGGCTAATCTATATTTTGTAATTACTTTGCTGTCTTCTTTGGAGCAGCCTTCTTCGCTACTACCTTCTTAACAGGCTTCTTCTTAGTAGGTGCCTTAGCAGCCTTAAGAGCCTTATCAACTGTTGCAGCATCTGGAAGTACACCAAATGCCTTATCGTTAGGGTTGATTGCTCTAATGGCTACTGGAGCGATTGCAGCGACTAGTGCTGTCCATAGATCCTTTGGATCTGTCACTCCCGCCATGTATAGCGCAATACCTGATGCAAGCACTGAGCGACCATATGATGCCAGCAGTGCCTTTAGTTGTTCTGTATTCATTTTATCCTCCTAGGATTGTTTCCATATTAGTATAGCATATAACCATTTTGTGGTTAATTTGATAAGCAAGATACTGTTTAAATCTTGTCATCAAAATATCCTTCTTTATACTGTTTTACAAAATTAAAAATGTTATCTTTTTCTTCGTGATTTCCCCAACGAACTAACACTTTATTAATATTATTTTCTTTTAATGTTTCTATAAAATCAATAAACTCTATATATGAAAAAAAATTTATGTCCTGTTCGTTTAGGACGGTGGTGAGTTTTTCTTTTTCTTCTGATCTTTCTCTTAGTATTGGTGCAACAGAAACCATTACATCTTTATGTAATAAGTCAAACCTATTAGAATTAAAATGTGTGTAAGGGATAATCATTTTGTTATTATATTTGTTGGCCACATCATAAAGAAAGTTATTAGTAACAGAAATATAGTAGTCTGGCTTATTTGTTTTTATTTCATTCAAGTTATTGATATAATTAATTAAATAGTTAGATCTTTCTACATTAGAAGATAAATCATTAATACCTCCTACTATTCCACCAAAAGTTTTTTCTTCTTCATATGGCCAACCAGTAACAAAATTTATCTGTAACTGATTTGGAATAATCTTATTTAATGTATTGTTGATCATACAAAGATATTGTGGAGAAATTACATAAGGCCTAATAGCAACAATGTATTTTAAGTTATGCTCGCTGTTTGCATACTTTGCTATGTCAGTAAAAAAATCTCCTGCATTAATTGAGTATGGGAATAGTGCGCCAGAGAAATGATGATCGTGTAGGTCTTGATAACCTCGTGTACCTATTTTATTTTCACCAAACCAATAAAAATCCATACTACTCATGGTCTTCTTCTTTAGGAAGCAACCTCGCTAATTGATAATATGCTTCTGATATCTTTTTTAGAGAATAGTAGTTTGGTTGCATAGACGTTACATCACCATACTCATTAAAATAATTAATCTCTGGCTCAATTTCTTCAATAAACTTTTTAAGTTCAGCCTGAACCTCTTCAATATAAGAAAAGGCCCAGTCCCTTGAATCAGATAAGAACTTAATAAAATTTTCTTTATGAACTTCCTGATCACTTACTGTATCCATGCTCATAGACTCTATAAATTTTTTTAATGCCACATGATCTATGTATAGTGTTGCGTATTCATGTGTCATCTTTGTCAACTTTTTAGTAATTAAATAATATGCAATAGAAAAGGACAAACATATAGTTGATAAAGATATAATAATAACATTAGTTATCATTTTATAGCCTCTCTGGTAACCAACACAATTGCCCCTTCCATTTCCAACGCCTTTTTTAAAGAAACCACATACTGTAAGGCTTGGATCTTTTCATCATGCCCCATATGTATAAACTTTTTTTCATCTAACTTTACAGTAAGAAATGAATCATTGTCAATAACCGTAACAGAAAAGCCTTTGGGGGGTTGTACGGCATGAAATGCCCTACGCATAGCGTCCGTATACATTAGTCTTTTATCACTGGATCTAACCTGTCCCAGTGCCCCTTATGACTTCCCTGAAATACTTGGCCAGTTTCTCTATCTACTAAGAGCCATTTTTCTGGACACTTTGTTTTGACAGTAAGTGTAATAGAACTGTCTAACACTTCAAAACCTTTTGGTTTTCTTAGTCCATCGTCAGTATTTGCCATGTCTGTGCCCAATCACTTTTGCTCTTATGATTATTAAACTCCCTGGATATTTCTCCAGATTCTATATATACTCCACCCCAAACACCCCACTCTTTACCAGATACACCGTTAGCAAAACATTTTTTTGCTACTGGGCATGAGGCACATATAGAATCTACGGCTATTCTTAGTGTTGGATCATCTTCATATTTATCAAAAAATAAATTTGTTTCAAATCCATGACATGAGGCATTGTCTTTCCAAAGATGTTGCTTCATGTTTATACCTTGTATCTATTTGGAATATCCCAGCCGTTTCGATCTAGTTTGAATACTTTTTGTGTATACCACTGATCTTTGACTCTAATGCCATTGACAGCAGTTCTGCCCATGTCTGTTTTCTTGCGCTCTGCAACATCCCATCCAACCCAAACTAAAGAGCGATTAGACGCTACTAACTTTTCCATTGTATCTAAATCATTTATAATCATTTGTTTTATTCCTTTAATTAGTAACGAAAAATTCCTACTTCAATATTGTTTTTTTCAGCAACATCGACAAGTCTTGAATTCGGTTGCTTAGGTCTGCTAAGAAATGCAAAGTAATTAACTTGGTTTATATTTTCTTCTAACCAAACATTAGCAACTTTATAAAACTTAATCTTACGACCCCTGGCTTTCATTCCACGTTCAGATAAATTTGAAAACTCTGAAACAAAAGCATTAATCTTAACAGGCCCAGCAGAGTAGATTACAAACTCTTTATCTTCTTCTGGCATGCCAGATAGAGCCACACCCATAGCACGAATAAAGATGTTGTAGTCATCAAAATCATTCGTTCCTTGTACTGCTACTATCATCGTTTCCCTGTCCACTATTTAAACTATCCAGTATGGATAGCATTTTTTCTACATCTAATTTAGACATACTCTGTACATCTACTGGTTTTGCTGTTTCGGTAATTACCTCTCCATCAAAAGCATCTGCAACATAGAATGTATTGTTAGAAACCCAATATGCTTGAGACCCCATAACAATTACTCTAATCATATCCTTTTCTATTCGTTTTGTCAACTGCGAACTAGGTTTAGGAGTATTTTGTATGTCCAAAGAAAAGAAATATTTTAACATTTTATGTATATCGCTTTGACGATATATTACATAAGAGTGTCTACGCTTATTAATTTTCTTTATTGTAACAATTATAGACCAAAAGGCAAACAATGTCAAGGGCACAGCCAACAAGTACATCATTTTTATTTCTTTCTAAAACTAAATGCGCTTCCTACCCAAGTGGTATCCGTCTTCTTCTTTTCACGCTCTACTATGCCTCGTGACCAAGAAAACCCTGCGTCTCCACCCCATGCAAGCCACATTATATAACCATTTGATGGATCAGACTGGTTTGCCCAGTTCTTACCCTTCTTATCAACTTCATGTCTTGAGAAGTATGAGTACATTCTTTTAACAGTACTAAGAGATAAGGTTTCTCCTCTTGCAAGTTGTCCTGCACGAGTCCAGCCTACTGATGTACCCGCACCTTTTGCCTTACCATCTTCTTTAAACTTAATTGCTTTTCTTGCTGCTGCTCTTGCTCCAGCAGGTGGCGAGTATCCTTCTGCTTTTTCAACAGAATCTGTTTCATAAACTACTGTGTCATCATCTTCCCAAAGGTCATCTGCTTTTGCAGCAGGAACACAATTAGGAACCATTCTTCCACCTTCGCCTGGCTTCATACCACGCTGCACATATCCATCCCAGCAAGGTGCCTGCTTAGAAATTTCATCAGGACAACATTCTGTCTTTCCAATTGAGTTATCATATGCATCCATAAGATCTGGTTGTGCATTCATATTAGGCATATCTTCAATTGTTAGTTCTGGTTCAACTGGTAGAGGATCAATTGCAATAAATAAACTCATCATACATGCTGAATATGTTCTTGTTGCTTCCCATAAGCCACTATCTTCTTGTTCAAATAACTGAATTAGTACTGCAGGATTATCTGGAGTTGCTTCAAGTGTATACTCTCCACCAGGAACGCCAAGCATTCCTTCACGCATTACATGAACTACTTGACCAATATGAAATTCTTCATCTCCACCATGTGCAGTCATAGCAAAATCGCCCTCTTTAAGGTTTGGCATAGATTTGCCAATATTGCCCTCACTACGATTTATTGCATAAATCTGTGCTGCTGCTTCTGCTCTTGTCTTGTGGCATCCCATAACTTCTCCACCCTCTTTAACTGCAGGGTAGCCAGAACAGCCGTATGAACCTTTTGCTCCTACCTTATATGGCATGGGAACCTCCTAGTACTATCAAACCATTATATCAGAGTTTAACCCATTAGATGGCGCTTTATCTCTTCCAAGGCCCACTGTAGGTCTTTTGGAAGCATGCTAATTGCCTTAACATCATGTGCCTTAAATGATAGTCTCACTATAGGGTTGTCTTCATTAAAATCTACATCAACAAAACCATTTTCCCATAGGGCCATTATGTCCTTGTTAACAGTATTAAGATGCTCTTCATAAAGATCAGGCATTATATCTTTCATCTTGTCAGTTACAGAATATAGGAATTCTCCAGTTTGTGAGTCAATGCCAGCAACTTCTAGGGCCCCCTGAAGAATTAAATCATCAATCATAGCGTCTTCATTATTCACCGTTGATAAACTCCTCAATTTGCTCTCTTGTTTTGGCACCATTCATACGGCGTACTTCTTTGTTGTCTTCAATTAAAATAAATGTTGGTATTGCTTTAATCTCAAACTTCCTGCAAAGATCACCATTGTCATCAGCATCAATAAACTGAAACTTAATAACATTATCTCTATCTAACTCTTCTGCAATCGGCTTTGTACGCTTACATGGGTTGCACCAATCAGCAGTAAAGTAAAGTATGTGTTTCATTACTTACCAGACTTTGCTCTAGCCTTTTTAAGTGCCTCAAAATCTTTTACCTTAGTATCTCCCATATATCCCCAAGCATACCCATCATTAATCATTTTATCGTTGATTGATTCGGTATCATCATTGATATAGATCCATCCTAAAATACGACCATACTTTTCTGATGAATCCATCTTCTCAGTCTTAATTACAACAGACTTAGCATCTTTCAAAGCCTTCTTTAGGTACTCCTTAGACTCAAGACCTAGCGCTTTTTCTTTTAGATCTTTTGTGCGTGACTCTGGGGTATCAATACCAGCAAGACGAACACGAGATGAAAACAAAATGTCAAACCCTAAATCAATTAGAACATCGATGGTATCACCATCAACAACATTCTCTACTTTACGAACATAGTATTGATACATACTTTTATCCAACTTTCTTTGGTTTTACTTTATTATGGTTTGCATAATATGGACCAATGTCAGCCTTAATTCTACCATCTTTTCTTAACTTAACAATTCTACCGTTTTTAATTTGAGTAGTATTGAAAGGATGTTTATTGTTACCCACTTTTTCTCCCCCATTTAATTTTATTCCAACCACGCTCATGGAAGTAATAAAGAATTGTCTTTGTAAATACCTCAAAACTTGCAATTGCACCAGCCGTAACTGGCTCTTTAGTTATTACCCAAGATATTACAAAAGTATCTGCTGTGCCAATTACACGCCAAGTGATGGCCTTTAGTGCTGATCTTTGTTTGGATACATTCATATACCCATCTCCTTGCGCTTTTGTGTAGCAGAGATAGCATGAATATCTGCTCCTAAATCAACCTGTTCAATCTTATACCCTACATCACGACCATAGACAATGTTAGTAATGTTAGG
>JACCDX010012627.1_pt1 | contig 10120 bp, 11 predicted proteins | sample 7449681 | NCBI WGS metagenome assembly JACCDX01 (sample SAMN15323450, study PRJNA562643) | freshwater metagenome | isolation source: river surface water | place: USA:Blue River Watershed | collected 2017-08-18
ACCACCTTCTTCAATGTGATCACCGGTCTCTACACGCCTGACTCGGGCAGCTTCGAGCTGGCGGGCAAGCCCTATCAGCCCACCGCGGTCCATGAGGTGGCCAAGGCCGGCATCGCCCGAACCTTCCAGAATATCCGCCTCTTTGCCGACATGACGGCTCTCGAGAACGTCATGGTCGGCCGGCATATCCGCACCGGCTCGGGCGTGGTGGGTGCCATCTTCCGCACCGCCGCCTTCCGCGCCGAGGAGGCTGCGATTGCGGCCCGCGCCCGTGAGCTGCTCGATTACGTCGGCATCGGCAGGTACGCCGATTTCAAGGCCCGCACCCTCTCGTACGGCGACCAGCGGCGGCTCGAGATCGCCCGCGCGCTGGCCACCGACCCGCAGCTCATTGCGCTCGACGAGCCCGCCGCTGGCATGAACGCCACCGAGAAGGTGCAGCTGCGCGAGCTGATCGATCGCATCCGCAATGACAACCGCACCATCCTCTTGATCGAGCACGACGTGAAGCTCGTCATGGGCCTGTGCGACCGCGTCACCGTGCTCGATTACGGCAAGCAGATCGCCGAGGGAACGCCGGCCGAGGTGCAGCGCAACGAGAAGGTCATCGAGGCCTACCTGGGCCAGGGCCATGCGGCCAGCGGAGGACATTGAGACATGGCACAGACACTGCTCCAGGTTTCCAGCCTGAAGGTTGCCTACGGTGGTATCCAGGCGGTCAAGGGCGTGGACTTCGAGGTGCGCGAGGGCGAGCTGGTCTCGCTGATCGGCTCCAATGGCGCCGGTAAGACCACCACCATGAAGGCGATCACCGGGACGCTGCCGCTGGCTGGCGGCGAGATCCGCTATCTCGGCCAGAGCATCCAGGGCCGCGGCGCCTGGGACCTGGTCGGTCAGGGCTTGGTCATGGTGCCCGAGGGCCGCGGGGTCTTCACCCGCATGACCATTCTCGAGAACCTGCAGATGGGAGCGCACCTGCGAAAGGACCGCGCCGGCATCGCGCAGGACATCGAGAAGTCCTTCGCCTTGTTCCCGCGCCTGGCCGAGCGCCGCGACCAGCTCGCCGGCACCATGTCGGGCGGCGAGCAGCAGATGCTGGCCATGGCCCGGGCTCTTATGAGCCGCCCACGCGTTCTGCTGCTCGATGAGCCGTCCATGGGCTTGTCGCCGATCATGGTCGACAAGATCTTCGAGGTGGTGCGCGACGTGCACGCGCAGGGCGTGACGCTGCTGCTCGTCGAGCAGAACGCCAGCCGCGCGTTGCAGATCGCCAACCGCGCCTATGTGATGGAGTCGGGCCTGATCTCCATGAGCGGTGACGCTCGCCAGATGCTCGACGACCCGAAGGTGCGGGCCGCCTACCTCGGCGAGTGAGGCAGGGCCCGCGCGGGCCAGCCTTGCCGGTGTGCAGGCCTCGCTCCAGGGACGCCTGCGGGGTACATCAATACTTCCACTGCAAGCCTACGCTGGTGGCATTGATCGGATCGCGTCCTGATCCGGCGAAGTGCACCCAGTAGCGGTCCCACTCGAGCACCGCTGACATGCGCGGGTTGAAGTCCCAGCTCAGGCCGGCACCGGTGGACAGACCAAAGCCATTCTCGGTGCCCGTGGCAAGCGTCGAGCCCGACGCGGCGCGTGTGCGGCTGTGCGACCAGATCGTCCCCAGCTTGGCGAACGCGCCCAGGCCCGCGGCCGGCCCCTGGAAGGTGGGCGTTTTGGCTACCAGGCTCAGGTTGAGACCGCTGGCCTCGGTGTGGTCGCCGCCGCGCGTCATGCGTCCCAGGTAGATCAGCCCGACTTCGCCGCCGAAGGTGTCGTTCACCATGTTGCGTGCGCTGAGCGCGACGTAGTTGTCCCGCCGGTCGCAGCTGAATCCCGGTTCGCAAGGCGCATGGAAGTTGCTGCGGCCCAGGTTCAGCCCGATGGCGGTGCGCCCGCCGCCGGGCATCCACCAGTCGCCTGTGCGGGCCTGGCCGGCACCCATGGTGCTCGCCGGCGCGCGCTCGGCGCCCACGGTGGTGCCATCGGCACGGCGTGTGCCGGGTGCCGGGTTGCCCGTGGGCGAGGCGGCGTATGGGTCCAGGACCTGTCCCTGCCGCGGCAGGTCGGGCTCGGGGGCCACGGCGTTGGCGTCCTGGGCCATGGCGGAGGAGCCGGCCGCCAGGAGCAGGGCGGTGACCAGGCTCGGCGTGAGGCGGGTGGCACCGGATCGGAATGCGCGTGACATGACTTGCCTTTCTTCGTGTGTGGCGGGGACACGAATCTAGGCAGAGGGCGGGCGCCAACCCTGTAGTCGCACGCGGAACGCGACCGTAGGACACGCGGGCATGGGCGGCCGGCGCCCGTTGATGGACGGGACCCGTCACCCTGCAGAAGGCGGGCAGGGCGGCAGGACGGCGACCGCTCGGTCGCTTGCCTGGCCCGTTCAGCCCTGGTGCTTGTCGGCTTCCGAAGTGAACGAGTCGGCGAAGAACGCTTCTTCAGGTAGCCCCGCGCGTTCGACATAGTCCTTGCGCGCCGACTCGACCACGATGGGGGCACCACAGGCATACACCTCGTGCCCGGACAGGTCGTGCAAGTCCTCCAGCACCGCCTGGTGCACGAAGCCGGTGCGGCCGGTCCAGTTGTCCTCGGGCAGGGCGTTGGACACCACCGGCACATAGCGCAGCTGCGGCATCTGCTCGCACTGCGCCCGCACCCAGGCGTCCATGTACAGGTCTACCGGGCGGCGGCCGCCCCAGTAGAGCACCGCCGGCCGGCTGATGCCCTTGAAGTGCATGTGCTCGAGGATGGCCTTGATCGGCGCGAAGCCCGTGCCCGAGGCCAGGAAGACGATGGGCTTGGCCGAGTCCTCGCGCAGGAAGAAACTGCCGAAGGGCCCTTCAATCCGCAGGATCTCCTTCTCCTTCATCGCGCCAAACACATGGTCGGTGAAGCGACCGCCAGGCATGTGCCGGATGTGCAGGTCGATCGCCGGTCCGCTGGCCACGCCGCCTTCGGTCTGCACCAGGCGGTGCGGCGCGTTGGCCATCGAGTAGCTGCGGCGCGCGCCGTCGCGCAGGATGAACTCCACATACTGGCCTGCGTGGTAGCGCATGGTGTCGTTGGCCGGCAGCTGCAGCCGCAGGTGGATCACGTCATGCGCCAGGCGCTCGAGCGACTGCACCCGGGCCGGCATCTTGCGTACCGGGAAGGCGGACTCGTCGGTCACCTGGCGCGACTCCAGCACCAGGTCGGTGGTGGCCTCGGCGCTGCAGGTCAGGACCAGGCCGGCGGCTTCCTCGTCGGCGTTCAGCGCCTTGGACTGGTGCGACCGGTGCGTCACCGTGCCCTCGAGCTTGCGGCACTTGCAGGAGCCGCAAGCGCCGTCCTTGCAGCCATAGGGCAGGCCCACGCCCTGGCGGATGGCTGCCGCCAGCACGGTTTCGCCGGCGTCCACGCGGAAGGTGCGGCCGCTCGGCTGGACCGTGACCTGGAAGGTGCCGCCCGCGGCGGAGGTGCTCGTCATCTTGGTTATCCTCGGAACTTCAATCCTGAACCGCAAGATTTTGCCCTCAAACCAGACCCCTCTCGGCGCACTGCCGGCCCGCTTCCGCCGCGAGCGGCTGCTGATCGTCGGCTGCGGCGATGTCGGCCAGCGCGTGGCTCGAGACCTGGGTGGCCGTGTGCGGCTGATGGCGCTCACCTCCAGCCCCGCACGCGTGCCCGAGCTGCGGGCCCGGGGCCTGTTGCCGCTGGTGGGCAACCTCGACGACCCGGCCTCGCTGCAGCGCCTGGCGGGCCTGGCCACCCGGGTCATCCACCTGGCGCCGCCGCCCAACGAGGGGCAGGCCGAGTGGTGGCGTGACCCCCGCACCCTGGCCCTGGCGCGTACGCTGCGCCGTCGCAGTGCCCCGCGCTCGCTGGCCTATGGCTCGACCAGCGGCGTCTACGGCGACTGCGGCGGCGCCCGCGTGGCCGAGTCACGCCCTGTCGCGCCATCAACCCCCCGGGCCCAGCGCCGGGTCGACGCCGAGCGCATCCTGCGTCACCTGGGCCGTGCCACCGCCGTCCGCGTGAGCCTGCTACGCATCCCCGGCATCTACGCGCCCGATCGCGCCGGCGGCACCCCGCGCGACCGTCTGCTCCGTGGCACCCCGGTGCTGCGCCCCGAGGACGATGTCTACACCAACCACATCCACGCCGACGACCTGGCGCGTGCGGTGGCGGCGGCGCTCTGGCGCGGCCGCCCGCAGCGCGCCGTCCATGTGAGCGACGACAGCGACCTCCGCATGGGCGACTACTTCGACCTGGCCGCCGACCTCTACGGCCTGCCGCGCCCCGCGCGGGTGGCCCGCGGTGTGGCCCAGGACCAGCTGCCGCTGATGCTCTTGAGCTTCATGAGTGAATCACGCCGGCTCGACAACCAGCGGCTGCGCCAGGAGCTGCGCGTGCGCCTGCGCTATCCGACGGTGAGGGAAGGTCTGGTTGCGGCTCCGGCCTCAGCGGGCCGGGTGGGCAAAGTACTTGGTGAAACGTAGCTCGTTGACGCCCGCCCCGTCGCCCGTCTTCGAACGGCGGTAGGTCAGGCGGTCGGCAAGCCGCTGCACGAAGTAAAGCCCCAGTCCGCCAATCCGTCGCTGGTCCAGCGAAGTACTGCGGTCTGGCGGGGGTGCCCGGGTGGGATCGAAGGGCGCTGCCCAGTCCCGGAGAACGACTTCCACCGCAGCGCCCTTGACCTCAGCCCGGACTTCCACCCAGCCATCGGCCCCGCCCCCGTAGCCGTGGAAGACGATGTTCGTGAACAGCTCGTCGAGCATCAGACGAATGTCGCGCGCGGCGGCAGCTGGCACGCCCACGGCGGCGAGCCACTCGCCCAGCGCGGTGGCCATCGGCGAAAACTCGGCGATGCGGCTGCTCATTTGCGCCGCGAAGATGGGTGGTTTCATGCGGCACGAGGGGCGTCAGCGCTGGCGCCGGCGCTGTCCGAGATGCTCAGAAGTTACGCATCATGGACTGGAACATCTCCGAAATCTTCTTCTCGAAGGTCGAGGCGAATTCGGCGAAGAAGGTGAAGACCTGCATCCGGTACTGGATGTCCAGCATCACGGCCTGGGAAGGTTCGTTCGTCGCTGCGGCCAGCACACGAAGCTGGGTCGACAGGTCCTCTTCGAACCGGGTCAACGTTGCCGACGACGCGTCGTACATCACCCCCATGTAGATCCGCTTGGTCGGATCGTTAGTGAACGGTGGTTGTGGGATCGCCATGCTTACTCCTTCGGCATGCCCGGGCGGGCGGTTGGATCGGCGCTGCGGATGGTCACAGCATTGAGAAACGTGGTCGCGGCTTCGAACGCGCGGGCATAGGCACTGACCTGTGCGAACTGGTCACGGTCCAGCGTGCCGGATGACATCGACCGGCGCAGTGCCTGCGACTGCTCGGTCATGGCCTGTCGCAGCTCCTGCAGGATCTGCTCGCCCCCGGGTTGCCCCAGGCGCTCCTCGAGTTCCGTCAAGGGTTGAAAGCCCTGCTGCATGCTCATCTCTCCAGGGTGACCCGTGCGCCGTCGGCGCGTTCGAACACCACGGCATCGCTGCGGATGGCTGCCAGCCGCCATCCCTTGGCCTGGCCTTCCACGGCCAGGCGCTGGCCATCGTCCAAGGTCACGAAGCCGGTCTCGTTGCCCACCACGCTGCGGACGGAAAAGGGCAGTGCGGGCGCAGGCGGCGCCACAGGCGCGGTCAGATTGAGCGCGATGCTCACCGCCACGGGATGGCTGGCCATGGCCGCGGCCAGTCCGCGCTCCCAGCGCGACACCAGGTTCTGCGGCAGGGTGACTTGCCCCTCCAGGCGCGACCCGTTCCAGGCTCCCTGCACGGTGCCGACGCCCAGGTTTCGCAGCGCCTGCAGCAAGCTGCCCGCGACCTCCTCGTTGGTCAAGAGCTGATTGTCGAAGCCCTGCACCAGCGGCGATGCACGTGTGAGCTGGGCCATCAGCTGGTCACGTTCGGTGGCCGTGGGAACACGGCCCTCGATCCGGAAGCGCCCCCCGCCGAGTGCCGTCACCGAGAGCCGTTCCGCGCCAACGACCGGGGCCAGCGTGATCAGTTGGTCTTCCAGGATGGCCTGGACCTGGTCGGGCGACAGCAGGTCCAGCCGAGGGCTCCAGGGCAGCGTGGCCAGCGCCGCGCGCAGCGTGGCGGCTTCAGCGTCACTCAGGAAGGCGGCCTTGATCCTGGCGCCGCGACGGGTGTCTGGCTCCACCCGCACCCGGTTTCCCAGGGCGAGGGGACGCAGGAGGTCATTCACCTGCTCCACTGCCGAGGGCTCGGGTGCTGCGGCGGAGGGCGCCGACGCGCTGCGGCTCGGGGTGGCTGGCGCCTCGCCGGATCGTCCCACGGTGCCGACGAGTAACCAGACCAGGGCCACGATCGTGGCCAGCACAGGCACCGCGATGGCAATGCGCAGCGGGTTGAGCCGGGCTTTCGGATGCGGGCTTCGTCCGGCGGTGTCAGATCCAGCCTCATCCTGGGCTCCGTCCTCGGCAGCCGCCGCCAGCGGGTCGGCCGTACCAGCGCCGACCGGCAGCGCCTGCACCGGCACATCGTCACGCCAGGGGCTGTCGGCACTCTCGATCGCGATGCGGACCGGGCCGAGATCGAGGGCCTGTCCCTGGGTCAGCCGCACTTCGCCGGTGTCCTGGCCCAGCAACTGCACACGGACCGCGCCGTCTTCCAGGGCTTCCACCTCCGCATGCAGGGCGTGAATGCCCGGGTCGCTCAGGACCAGGTCGCAATCCGGACCGCTACCCAGCTTTTGAGATGTTGCAGGCAGGAGCACCCGCGCGCCGGCATGGGTGCCGTTCAGCACCCGCAGCTCGAGCATGCGGTCGCGTTGCATATTTAAAGTTTACTTATGTGTAAGATATTAATCAGGAGGTGATATGTTTGTCTACCATGAAACACGGCCCCATCTCGACCTGTTCCGCCCGACCGGCCGCCTCGACAGCGCGACCTCGGGCGACCTGGAATCGCTGCTGATCGAGCGCCTGGACCAGGGCTGCGCCTCGGTCGTGCTTGACCTCTCCGATCTCGACTACATCAGCTCGGCCGGCCTGCGTGTGGTGCTGATGGCCGGCAAGCGCCTGCGTGCCACCGGCGGACGGCTGGCGCTGGCCTGCCTGCGCGACAGCGTCCGCGACCTGTTCGACATGAGCGGCTTCCTGGTCCTGTTTCCCGTGTTTGCCACCCTGGACGAGGCCCTGGCGATCGAAGGCTAGGCCGCGCACGCGCATGCGGCCTCACAGCTCCACCCGAGCCAGCGGCTGGATGTTGATGTCGGTGGTCAGCTCCTGGAAGCTCAGCACCGGCAGGTCGTAAAGGTCCTGCTCGATGAGCTTGCGCAGGTAACGCCGGATGTCCATGGACGTCAACAAAACCGGCTTGTGCGCTGCGGCGGCGCGGTCGCCCGCGGTCTTCTTGATGCTCTCCACCAGGCGCTTGCTGGTACCTGGGTCGAGTGCCAGGTAGCTGCCGGCGCTCGTCTGCCGCACAGCGCCACGCAGGGCCTCCTCGACCGCAGGCGCCAGCAGGTAGGCCGGTAGCATGTTCATGCCGCTCGAGAACTTGTGGCTGATGTGCCGCTTCAGTGTCGAACGCACATACTCCGTGAGCAGCACCGAGTCCTTTTCCTTCTGGCCCCACTCGATCAGCGACTCGAGCACGGCCCGCAGGTTGCGCACCGAAATATCTTCCGACACCAGGCGCTGCAGGATCTCCGCGATCTTCTGCACCGGCATCACGCGCGTGGCTTCGCGGACCAGGTCGGGGAAGCGGCCTTCCATCGACGAGATCAGGAACTTGGTCTCCTGGATGCCGAGGAAATCGGCGGAATGCTTCTTGAGGACGAAGGCCAGGTGATGGGTCAGGACTTGGTTCGCATCGAGCGTACGGATCTGTGCGGCCTCCAGGGTCTCTTGCAGGCTGGCCTTCACCCAGAGCGTGGGGATATTGGGCAGGAATGTCTGGTCCTTCTCATAGGGGATCTGCATGGCGGCCAGGTTGTCCTCCTTCTCGCGTGCGAGCACGAAGCCGGGCCGCAGCTTGCCCTGGGCGACCGGCACCTCAGACAGCAGGATGGCGTAGGTGTTGGCTGGCAAGGAGTCGCTGAAGCGCAGCTGGATGCCCGGGAAGGGAACGCCCAGGTCGTAGTAAAGCGCACGGCGGATCTTCATCAGTTCCTCGTTGAGGCTCTCCGCACTGAAACTCTCCTTCAGGTGTGAGGCGACATCCATCAGCAGCGGTACCGTGGGCGTGAACTCGCTGGCGTCCTCCTTGGGCTTGTCGGTTGCGCCAGCTGCCTGCATGGCGGGCACCTCGGTCACTGCGCCGGTCTTGGCATCGATCACCTTGCGGGCGCCCCGCAGCAGCGTGAAGCCGATGATCCCCAGCGCCGCCGCCAGCGCGAGGAAGGTCGCCACCGGCATGCCGGGGATCAGGCCCATGCCCAGCGCCACCCCCGATGCAATCAGGACCGCGCGCGGCTGCGCCAGGATCTGCGCACCGATGTCCTTGCCTACGTTGGAGGGGCCCTCATCCGACTGCACGCGGGTGACGATCATGCCGGCGCAGATCGAGATGAACAGTGCCGGGATCTGTGCGACCAGCCCGTCGCCGATCGTGAGGATCGAGTAGACCTTGACGGCCTCACCCGCCGTGAGACCTTTCTGCATGGTCCCGATCAGGATGCCGCCCAATAGGTTGACCGCCACGATGATCAGGCCGGCGATCGCGTCGCCCTTGACGAACTTCATGGCGCCGTCCATGGCGCCATAAAGCTGGCTCTCCTTCTCGACCGCCCGCCGGCGTCGCTTGGCCTCTTCCATGTCGATGGTGCCGGCCCGCATGTCGCCATCGATGGACATCTGCTTGCCCGGCATTGCATCCAGGGAGAACCGTGCCGCCACTTCAGCGACCCGTTCGGCGCCCTTGGTGACGACGATAAACTGGACGATCGTCAAGATGAGGAACACCACCAGGCCGACCACCAGGTTGCCCCCCACCACGAAGTTGCCAAAGGTGTGGATGATGTGCCCTGCATCGCCTTCCAGCAGGATCAGCCGGGTGGTGGCGATCGAGATGCCCAGGCGGAACAGCGTCGTCACCAGCAGTACGGATGGAAAGCTCGAGAACGCCAAGGGCGTTGGCAGGTACATCGCCACCATCAGCAGAAGCGCCGCGGCCGTCATGTTCACGCCGATCAGGATGTCCACCAGCCAGGTCGGCATCGGCAGGATCATCATGAAGGTGATGGCCACCAGCATCACGGCCAGCACGATGTCGTTGCGGCTGGTCGCCATCAGGACCAGCTTCTGGAGTTGCGCTTGCAATGCGTTCATCGCGTGTGGTCCTTGCGAAGGGGTGGCGGCTCGCGCAGCGCCTCCAGGTGGCGGGCCATGGCGGCCTGGGCGTCGGCGCGGCGACCCAGCGCCAGCAGGGCCTGGGCCTGGACCAGCCAGGCGATCGGGTTGTCGCTGTCGTCCCGGATGCGAAGTCTCTCGAGGGTCTGCAAGGCCTCGGCCGGCCGACCCGCGCGCACCTGCGCCACCGCCAGCGATTGCAGAGTGACCGCATTGCCAGGGGTGAGAGCATCGAGTCCGTCCAGCAAAGCGGCCGCCTTGTCCGCACGGCCGCTTTGCAGCAGCACGAAGGCCAGCACGCTCAGCGCATCATGTTCCTGCTCGTTCATCGTCATCAGCCTTGCTGAAGTGCGTTGCGGTACGTCCAGAGCAGGTCGTGCAGCGCCTCCTGCTCGTCCAGCACTTGCAGGGCCTTGCGCAGGCGGCGCCGGCGCCGGGCGGCATCCACGGTGCGGGTGCTCTCCGGCCGGGTGAAGGCCAGCCTCGCCTGCCGGAGCGCCTCGGCAAAGCGGCCGGGCATCAGCACACCCGGATCACGCAGCTTGGGTCTCAACGCGTCGGTCATCATGTGCTCGAGGTTGTGAGGTGCCAGCAGCTCGTCCAGCCCTTCATGGGGCCGAATGTCCGCCGGCGGCAACAGTCCGCGACGGTCCGGCAGACTGGGTCGGGCGCCGGTGTCGTCAAGGACCGTATCCAGGCCGCGGTCCAGCCGGAACTGCCGG
>JACCDX010720224.1_pt1 | contig 10120 bp, 9 predicted proteins | sample 7449681 | NCBI WGS metagenome assembly JACCDX01 (sample SAMN15323450, study PRJNA562643) | freshwater metagenome | isolation source: river surface water | place: USA:Blue River Watershed | collected 2017-08-18
CTTGGCGAAGGTATTGCCATCTTTGCTCTTAATGAATCCTTTGGGCGGCCAAGCAGGAGAAGGAGATGGAGTGATCTTCGCCTTCTTTGGTGCTGCAACTGTTGAGCTCTGCGCAGAGTGAGCCGCTGGCGCTATAACTGCCAGCGCCAGAACAAGTGCAATAACCTTCTTAATCGCGATCCCACTTGAACTTACGCACGCTAAAAAAGACTCCAATGATGAGCCAAATGACCAATACCAAGAAGGTAGTTGGAAGCTCCCAAGATTTTGCAACCTCTTGCGAGGCAAAGGAGTCAGGTAGAAATACAGATCGCATACCTTGTGTGAGCCACTTCAACGGGAAGATCGCGGCAACCTGTTGCATCCATGATGGTAGTTGAGTAAAAACGAAGAACACACCACTAAAGAACTGCAAGATAATCACTATTGGTGAAACAACAGCTGAAGCACCACGCCCACTCTTTGGAACAATAGAAAATGCAATACCAAGTGCGGTAGAACATGCACTTCCAAGCAGAACCAGCCAGGTAAAAGTTAGCCATTTACCTGAATCAGTTGGCATATCTAATCCAAAGAATGCAACACCAAAACCTAGAAGCAGCAGAATCTGAATGACCATGCTGACAAAGATCAAAATTGCCTTGCCAATAAAGTAGCTAGAAGCGGGCATTGGAGTTCCACGTAATCGCTTCAATGCACCTACATCACGCTCCATCGGGATAGTGATAGCTAATGCCTGAAAACCAGTGTTAACAAGACCTGATGCGATCATGCCCGCTACAAAGTATTGAGAGAAGGTGACACCGGGTGCAATAGTGTCTTGGAATACGGAGCCAAAGATGGCTAGCAATATCACTGGAAACAAGAGGGTAAAGACAACTGATTCACGTTGACGCGCAAACTGTCTAATCTCTAAGCCACCACGTCGAATACCTAATTGAAGGGCGCTAGGAATCTTATTCATCAACTCCTCCAATCATCTCTAGGTAGATATCCTCGAGAGATGGGCGGGTGACGATTAACTCAGGTACCTCGCCATTGAATCTGGTTGATAGTGATGAAACCAAAGCAGTTGGATTATCTGTCTTTTCAGCTTTAATCTGGTCGCCATCTCGCCATTGCACTGTGGCTTGTGAGGTAGATCTTCCACCGAGTTCGGCAGGGGTCGAGATCTCAACAATTACACCCTTATTGATCACTGCAACTCGGTCAGCCAACGCCTCAGCCTCATCCAAGTAGTGGGTGGTAAGCAGAATCGTTGCGCCATCTGTGCGTAGCTTCTTAATCAATGACCAAAATGCTCGTCGAGCTTCAGGATCAAAACCAGTTGTGGGCTCATCTAAGAAGAGAAGTTCAGGGTTTCCAATAATTCCGAGGGCAACATCAAGCCGTCTGCGTTGGCCACCAGAAAGATTACGGATCAGTGCATCCTGCTTTTCCTGTAAACCAACAGATTGAATAACCTCATCAACATCTCTTGGCTTTGAGTAGTAGCCACTGAAGTGGGTGATTGTTTCAATAACAGTTAAATCGCCAGCATCGGAGGATGTCTGTAAAACGATTCCGATTCTGTCTCGCCACTCTCGTGATTGATGGCCCCTTGTGCTGGGGTCAAAACCCAAAACTGAAACAGTTCCAGAGTCGCGTGTTCTAAATCCTTCAAGAATTTCTACTGTAGTTGTCTTGCCAGCACCATTGGGGCCCAATATCGAAAAGATCTCGCCCTGCTCGATTGTGAGATCCAAACCCCGCACGGCATGAACATCACCATAATGTTTAGTGAGGCCTTTTACTTCGATGAGGCTCATATGGTTACTTTACTATGAGAAAATACACCTGTGAGCCCGCGTAGAAATTACCCAAAGAAGCGACAAAAGCCTGAGGAACCTCGGGAGATCAACATCGCCTCTACAGGTGAGAGCGTTGAAGAACACAGCGATGGTGTTTATATTGTCAGACGTTTAACCGGCTCAGGATCGACAAAACCTTATCGCTGCCCTGGCTGCGACCAAATGATTCCATTGGCAACTCCACATGTTGTTGCTTGGAAAGATTACGATGAAGATGGACGTCGTCATTGGCATACAGCTTGTTGGGCAAAGAAAGATAAGCGTCGCCCAAATACAGAACGTACTCGAAACGCGCCGCGTTTCTAATCAACTTAACTTTAGAACTTAACCTAAACGTCCCTTTAATACCCTTGATGCTCTAACGATAAGACGATCAGTACCTGGTGTGCGCTTAAAACTTAAAATCCTTAATGGCAGATTAACTCGTGTTCTTACAACGGTGCGTGCATAGGTGTACTCCAGTAAACCTTCGGGACCATGAATTCGACCATAACCACTATCCTTCACGCCGCCAAATGGAACAGAAGAGACAGCGGCAAATGAAAATGTAGAGTTGATTGCAACCATTCCACATTGAAGCTGTGAGGCAATCTTCTTGCCTTGTCGCTTTGACCAAATATTTGCGCCTAAGCCATAGCGCGAGTTATTAGATAGCGCAATTGCTTCGCTCATCGATTTAACGCGGTTAATAATGATGATTGGACCAAAAGTCTCTTCACGAACCGCAGCTGAACTTTCTGGAACATCGACCAAAATAACCGGCTGTACAAATGGTTCTTGAATTGATTTCAAACTGCCGTAGGCAAATTTTCCACCATCTTTAATAGCGGCCTTAATGTGAGATGTGATCACACCGATCTGAGAAGGCATCGTTGAAGCACCGTAATTTCCTTCACCAGGTGCGCCAGCTTTAAGTGTCGATGCTAGAGCGATTGCCTTTTCAATGAAGGTATCGGCAACTCTCTCATCAACATAGACGCGCTCTGCACCGATACAAGATTGCCCAGCATTGGCCATTGCTGACCAAATCGTCGCATCTACCGCACGGTCGATGTTTGCGTCGGATGCCACGATTACAGGATCTTTTCCACCACATTCCAAAACAACAGGTGTCATTTGGGTTGCACATGCGGCAGCAACTAACTTTGCAGTGCGTGTTGAGCCTGTGAAAGAAAGCTTGTTAATTGCCGAAGTACAGAGTGCATTTCCAGTCTCGCCTAAACCAGTAATTGTTGTGAAGATACCTGCAAATGGAGCAACAGCATTGAAACTTTCTTCGATCCACATTCCAACGCCAGGGGTGTACTCACTTGGCTTAAACACAACTGTATTTCCAGCTGCTAATGCGTATGCAATTGAACCGATAGGAGTGAAGATTGGGTAGTTCCATGGCCCAATCACACCAACAACACCGAGTGGAGAACGCTCCACAGTTGCTGCCATGTTTGCCATAAGCGCACCTGGTGCACGGTGTGAAGTGCGCATGATCTCCTCTGCATGGCGTGCAGCCCAGCCAATATGGTTAACGGCATTAGAGACTTCTAATCGAGAATCACTCAGCGGCTTTCCCGTTTCCAAAGAGATTAACTCGGATATCTGCTCAATATTTTTGATGATGTGGTTGCTCCATGCGAGCAAAATTTTCTTTCGGCCATTGAACCCCTGGTTAATCCAACCTTCAGATGCCTTGTGTGCCTGATCAACAACTTCAGCGACCTGCTTGGAAGTGAAGATTGGGTAGCGCCCAACCACCTCTCCATTAGAAGGATTAAATGAGTTAAATGTTTTTGCCATGTCATCAAGCCTAGCCCTGTATCGATAGGATTTGAAGCATGAGTCAGACGGTACGTCCAAGCAGTGTCTTTGAAGCTTCGAGAACTCCATTTCATGTAGTTACCGAGGATGGCGTTGATCTGATCGGAGAAGTCGCAGCCCCATTAGGAGCTTCAAAAGGTGCGATTTTATGCTTGCATCCACTACCTACTGCAGGCGGAATGATGGATAGCCATGTCTACAAAAAAGCGGCCAACAGGTTGCCTGCGATGGCTGGCATAACAGTTGTTCGTTTCAATACTCGAGGAACAACAAGTGAGGCCGGAAGCAGTACGGGTAACTTTGATAATGGAAAGTCGGAGCGGTTTGATGTCGAAGCGATGTTGCGTTACTGCTTTGACACTTTGAAATTAGAGAATGTGTGGGTCACTGGGTGGTCATTTGGTACCGACCTGGCCTTGCAGCATGCAAAAGATTCTCGACATAAAGGACTGATCCTTCTAAGTCCACCATTGCGCACCACAACAGTTGAACAGCTTGAGTATTGGAATACAGATCCTCGCCCAATAACAGCGTTAGTGCCTGAACTAGATGACTATTTGCAGCCTGAAGCTGCGCGAAAGAGATTTTCGATTGTTCCAACAATGAAGATTGTTGCTGTAGATGAGGCTAAGCACTTATGGGTAGGAGAACCTGCTGTGCATCGAGTTCTATCAGAGATAGTTTCGATTGTAAGCGGCGTTCCTACAACCCTTCCGCTTGAGTTTTAAGCCTTATTTGCTCGGGGAATAACAACTTCATCGAGAATCAAAATGATTGATGCCGCAACAGGCACAGCGAGCAATCCACCGACTAATCCTAGAAGTGATGAACCAATCAAGGCAGCGATAATTGTTACCGCACCTGGTACTGAGAGTGTTCGCTTCATTATGCGGGGAGTCACTACGTAATTTTCGATTTGTACGTATACAACGTAAGCGACAAAAGCAACAATGCCGATTACCAAAGACTGAGACAGGGCAATCAAGGTAAACATTCCCGCTCCAATAAAGTGACCAATGAGAGGGATAAGAGCTGCAACGAGAACAAACATGCCTATTGCAAAGGGTGAAGGAAGCCCAAGAATTGTTGAGAGTATTGTGACAAATACAGCAGCCATAGCAGCAATCAAGATCTGGCTGCCAACAAATGAACCTACTCGGGCGATAACAGCATTTGTTAGCAACCCAACTCGGTCACGACGACTTGCTGGTACTAGTGAAAGCCCAAGATTTACTGCTTGAGGAAGAGAAGTAATGAAGTAAAGAGTCAAAACCAAAATGGTAAGAGCGGTAAAGAACCCGGAAAGTACAGATTTTCCAACTCCGATAACGCCGCCAAATGTTGAAATTAACAAGGTTCCATCTGAAGTTACTGACTTCAATCTTTCTTGCAAGGTATCAATAATTCCGTACTGAGTATTCAGTTGGTTGATCGTTTCATTCTTCATTAAATCTTGGAGTAGTTGGGGCGCTGATTCAATGAGATTGGTTCCCTGGCTTATGACTGGAGGAATAACTACTAGTGAAAAGAAGATCACAAAGAGAATTACCGAAGAGAAAATAACGGTAACTGCAGCGTTACGAGACAGGTTTCGCTTTCGCAGCGCTTCAACCGCTGGATTCAAGCCAGTTGCTAAGAACAGTGCGATAAGAATGAGAACAAATATCTGGCTCACACTCGCAAGAGCACGCATCAATAAAATGGCAGTAAGCGCACCCAAGGTTGCAATAAACCCAAAGTAAAAGGGGTGAGCCCGATTGATAGGAGCTCCCATGGTTCCGTAATCAGCAGCAACCTTCTCTGCCTTCGCTGGTCGAGTAGCTGCCTTCTTAATTCGCTGTGAAATAGCCATAGGAGCATTCTAAAGTGCATAGATCACTCTGATAGAGACGTGGTGTTCATGTTCCCGACACATTTATACGAGAGAATACGAGCATGGCATTGCGCATTACAGGCTTAGGCGAAGAGATCGCTGCTGTTACCGGCCTGCCCTGGCACCTGCCTCTTGAAGAGTGGCCTGAGGATCCAGCCCTTGCTGAAAAGCGTGGAATTTCACGACATATTGTGCGTTTGGTTCGGGCGAGTAATGACCCTGATGCCGAGGTCTATGCGGTGAAAGAAACGGTTTCCGAGTTTGCAAATCGCGAGTACAAAATTCTTCGCGAGCTTTCACACCTGAATGCTCCATGTGTTGAACAAGTTGCTGTTGTTGAAGGTCGAGTCGATGCAAATGGCGAAGAGCTTCCTTGTGCAATCGTTACTCGTTTCCTTCCATATTCCTTGCCTTATCGAGTGCTCTTATCTGGAGCGGTTACCGCCCATGAGATTACAACGATGGCTAGTGCCTTAGCTTTGCTTTTAGTCCGATTACATTTATTGGGATTTTGGTGGGGAGATTGTTCACTCTCAAACACCTTATTCCGCCGAGATGCAGAGGGCTTTGCCGCCTATCTTGTGGATGCAGAAACTGGCGAGTTCCAGAAAACTTTGAGTGATGGTCAACGTGAACATGATTTAGATATCGTTCACTTCAACGTAGCGGCAGAACTTGAGGATCTTGCTTTATCTGGAGTTCTTTACCCAGGTATGGATCCTGTTCGTGCATCTGAAGCGGTTATTCGACGTTATCGTCGAATTTGGGCCGCTCTTAAGGAAAGACAATTACTAGATCCAAAGGATCGTCACGCAGTTGAAAGAGCGATGCGCCAACTTCATGATCTTGGATTTGCCGTTGAAGAGGTTGCAATTACCATCGATGGTGATACACAAATGATTTCATTCCAGCCAAAGCTCGTCGCCGCTGGATATCACACACAGCGCTTACGTGAATTAGTTGGTTTAGATGCAGAAGAGTTGCAGGCTAAGCGACTGCTTGCTTCCTTTGATAGATATAACGCACGTGAAAACAAGATGGGAATTCCCATTCAAGAGATGGCTAAGAAGTGGATCTATGAAGTCTTTGAGCCGGTAATCAATAGAGTTCCCGATCACATGAGAGGGCGAGTAGAGCGAGCCCAGATGTTCCATGAAATCCTTGAAAATCGCTGGTATTTGAGTGAAAAAGCAGGCTATGACGTCGGTTTAGAAGCTGCCACCGATGATTACTGTGCTGAAATCTTGCCATTACGCCGCGACTCAGGCGTAGACATAGTTATTGAATAGATAGGATGGCAACATGAGTTTGCCACCTAACTTTGGGCAAGCCTTTGATTTAAGTTCTTTAACTAAGCCAAAGGTGGATCCTTCAATTCCGATGCCAGGTATCGAAGTTTCGGTTGAGAATTTGAGCTCTGAAATCCTTCCACTATCTCTGGTTCGCCCAGTAATTGTCTTGATGTGGTCACCTAGATCTCCAGAGTCTGCCGAGATGGTGAAACTTTTAGGAAAGCTAGAAGGAGATTACAAGCAAGCCTTTGCTCTAGCACGCGTTGATATTGAAGCGCATCCTCAGGTGGCTCAAGCCTTTCAGACCAAAACCGTTCCATATGCGGTTGCAATTATTGCAGAACAGATGGTTCCGCTTTTTGAGCAGGCTTACCCGGAAGCACAAGTGCGCATGGTGCTCGACAAGGTTTTAACACTTGCATCAGAACAAGGTGTCGGACAAGCACCTGTTGAACAGATGGAAGCAGAAGAGATTGAAGCGATGGAAGCGTTAGAGGCAGGAAATTATCTAGCAGCAGAGGCTGCTTACAAGAAGTGGCTTTCTCGCAAACCATCTGAAAACCTTGCAAAACTAGGATTAGCACAGACACAGTTGCTCATGCGTACTGAAGGTTTAGATCTCAACCAAGTTATCGATGAATCCACCAACAATCCTGGAGATATCGCCTTGCAGTTAAAGGCAGCTGATGTTGAGATTGTTAATGGTGGGGTAGAGGCGGCATTCACACGCTTACTGCACGCGGTACGTGCAACAACAGGTGATGATCGCTCCAAGGTGAAGGATCATCTCCTTAATCTCTTTGCATTAGTTGATCCCAGTGATCCTCGTTTGGTGGCAGCTCGTAAAGAGCTTGCTAGTGCACTATTTTGAGAAAAACTATCAATGTTGAGCATGAACTCAACCTTATTAAGGGGCTTTTCTTCCTCTTTGGCCTTTTGATCATGTCGTGGGTGCCTCGCTTCCCTGAAGTAAAGGCAAATCTCAAACTCACTAATGGAGAGTTTGGCTCTTTGGTCAGCATGGGAGCAATCGGAAACTTGGTGGCGCTCTTGACTGTCGGCCATTTAGTACACAAATATGGCGCACGGTGGATGCTTCACCTAGGCGCATTCTTACTTGCAACCAGTTTGGTGTTTTTAACTCACAGTACATCGAGTCTGCTCTTCTTGGTTTTCATCATCATTCAAGGCGGGGCAATTTCAGCTTTTCACATCTCTATCAACTCTCAAGGTTTCTTTTATCAAGATAGAACAAAGAAGCAGATCATTACGCTGCTGAGCGGTTTTTGGAGTAGTGGTGCCCTAATCTCCTCAATCATCGCAGGCTTACTTGTTGATCGTGTGGCTTTAGATACTTACACAAACTTTCTCTCTGCCTTCTGCTTTGTTGCGATGTCCATGATTATTCACAGGATTTCTCCAAATTTAGTAAAGGCAGATCTCAACCCGGATTCAGAGCATCGAGCTCGCGATATGTTTAAGGGATTTACCATCGATAGACAAGTTTCAGCTGCATTGCTCTTGGTGATCATGCTGGAGTATGCGGTCAGTGACTGGGCTGCAATTTATGTCAAAGAGGATATGAAGATTGTTGGAGGAATTCATACTCTTCCATACATCCTCTTTACACTCGCAATGATCGTTGGACGTTTAAACCTACATAATCTCCTACCGAGATATTCAATTGATTATCTGGTTGTTAGAGCATCTTTACTATCGGGTCTTTCATTTATTGCGGGAATCATCGCTGTCAGCATTGTGGGAACTTCCAATACAACCCTAGTAATTGTGATTCTTTCAATTAGCTTTACAGTCGCAGGCTTAGGTTCCTCATTCCTAGGGCCATCTGTCATGAACGCGGCAAATACACGCTCAAAGTTCCCATCTAGCGTGGTTATTGGGCAAATTGGCGTCATTAACATCGCATTGGTATTTGTAGTCAGATGGGTAATTGCTTGGACCGCTCAAGCAACATCATTGACCATAGCGCTGCTCATTCCGGCGGTTATGTTGTTAACCGTTCCATACTTCGCAAAGATCTTTAAGAGCGCTTAAACCAAATCGTCGCCAGTGGCGGGATTCTTACCGAAGCGATTTGAGAAGCACCGACAATAACTGGCTCATTACTGACACCACTTCCGCCAAAGCTAACATCATCGGTGTTTAACACTTCGCACCAGATACCGGCATTAGGAAAGGGAAGTTGGTAATTCTCATGAGGAACCGGTGAAAAATTGGTAACGCTCACGAGAGCTGATGCGTAATCATCCCAGCGAGCAAAGGCCACCACATTTGCAGCTCCATCATTTCCAACCAACCAGGTAAATCCTTCAGGGTTTGTATCTTTCTCCCACAAGGCAGCGGTTGATTTGTAGACAGCGTTTAACTCGGCAACTGTTTTTTGAACACCTTGGTGCTCTGCGTACTCAGTTAAGTACCACTGCAAGCCCGCGCTCTCATTCCACTCATCATTTTGCGCGAACTCACTACCCATAAACAACAACTTTTTACCTGGGTGGGCCCACATAAATCCATATAACGCTCTTAGTGTTGCCAGCTTTTGCCAGCGATCTCCCGGAAACTTATTTACTAATTGACCCTTGCCGTGAACAACCTCATCATGTGAAAGAGGGAGCATGAAGTTCTCACTCCAGGCGTACAAGATTGAGAATGTAATCTCATTGTGGTGATAGACGCGATGAATTGGTTCATGAGATAGGTATTGCAATGTGTCATGCATCCAACCCATATTCCATTTGAAGCCAAATCCAAGTCCGCCACCTGATGTATCAGCGGTAACACCTGACCAAGCAGTTGATTCTTCAGCGATCATCATGATGCCGGGATGGGTTTTATAGGCGGTAGATGTGGCTTCCTGAAGCAGCTGTACCGCTTCTAGGTTTTCACGACCACCATGCTTATTGGGTAACCATTCACCTTCTTCGCGTGAGTAATCCAAGTAGAGCATCGATGCCACTGCATCAACACGTAATCCATCGATATGAAACTCGGTGAGCCAGTACAAAGCGCTTGCAACGAGAAAGTTTCGAACCTCATTGCGTCCAAAGTTAAAGATCAGCGTTCCCCAGTCAGGATGTTCACCAAGTCGAGGATCGGCATGTTCGTATAAAGCTGTTCCATCAAACTTTGCTAAAGCCCACTCATCCTTTGGAAAGTGAGCTGGCACCCAATCTAGGATCACACCAATTCCAGCGTTGTGAAGCGCATCGACTAAAAACTTGAACTCGTCGGGCGATCCAAAACGAGATGTGGGTGCAAAGAAAGAGGTC
>JACCDX010429846.1_pt1 | contig 10119 bp, 12 predicted proteins | sample 7449681 | NCBI WGS metagenome assembly JACCDX01 (sample SAMN15323450, study PRJNA562643) | freshwater metagenome | isolation source: river surface water | place: USA:Blue River Watershed | collected 2017-08-18
ACCACGCCCCAGAGGACGGTGGCGTAGAGGAACTGGCGGACGACCTTGTCGTTGAACTCGATCGTGGTTTTTTGAGCGGCCATCTTGCGTGGAATCGGTTGGGAGAGGGAAAAGCGGCCGTCGGTCAGCGCCGGAGGCAGCCGGCGCAGGGCTGGCGGCGGCCGTCGTGGCAACCGCAGTCGTGGTCGGCGGCGTCGCGGGCGGGGCCGGCGGTCGCGAGACGGACGTTTTCGTCGGCGAGCGGCAGGAGCGAATCGCGCTCAGCGGAGCTGAGGCGGCCGCGGGCGTGCTCGCGCAGGAAGAAAACGACGAAGGTGAAGACGAGGCAGAGGCTGATGGTGAGGGTGAGCGGGACGACGGCCATGGGAGGGATCAGTTGAGAGTTGCGGGAGCGGCGGAGCGGCGGCGGCGGGGCGCGGAGGCGCGGCCGTGCCGGTGGCGGAGCAGTTCCTTGGCGGCCAACCAGTTTTCCAGGTCGCGGCCGGGCTGCCGGCCGCTTTCCAGCCAGAGCAGGTAGGCTTCGTGCTGGATTTCCGCCTCGGTGGGCTCGGGAGTCGGGACGATGGGCGTTTTCATGGGACCTCCTTCGGTGGGTGAGAGGACGAGTCTAGGTGCGCTGGTCGCTTCTTGCTCCGCAGGCGTTGGCCGGGGATGCGCGTTTATTGGTGAGCCCCGGCTCAGGCGGCGTAAGCCAGGGAGTGGCCGCCCCGGGCGACGTCCGCGCCGCCGTGCAGGTGCTCGCGGTAGGCCGAGGGGGCCTCGCCGGTGACCCGGCGGAACACGCGGTTGAACTGCGACAGCGATTGGAATCCGGCCTCGTAGGCGGCCTCGCTGACCCGCTTGTGCGGGTTGAGGAGCAGCTGCTTGGTCTTCTCGACGCGGGCGCGGGCGACGTAATCGGTGAACGTGAGGCCCGTGGCGGCCTTGAAGATCTTGCAGAAGTAGAACGCGCTCATGCTGGCGGCGTGCGCGACCTGCTCGAGGGAGAGCATCTCGCCGAGGTGGCCGGCGATGAAGGCGCGGGCCTTCGCGACGGCCGGCGGCTCGGCAGCGACCGACTTCATCATCAGCTCGTTGCTGAGGAGCGAGAGATGGGAAGCGAAGCTGGCGAGCAGCCGGAGGGCGGCGCCGTAGCGGGCCTTGGGGAGGACCCGGGTCTCGAAGAACGCCGTGCGGAGTTCGTCGAGATCGACGGTCGAGTTCCACTTTTCAAGGTTGGCGGCGGCGGCGCGGAAATTGCGTTCGGTGGGGGCGCGGAAAAGCACCTGGCCGGTCTGGAGGTAGGCGATGACCTTCTCGCCGAGGCGGACCGGGACGGCCGACTCGTTGAGGCCGGCGAAGCACTGCAGCGTCGTCGTGCCGGCGGCAGCCTGCTCCTCGACGCGCTGCTGGAGCTGCAGGCAGGCGGCGCAGGTCTTGTTGGCGCCGGCCATCAGGGTGCAGAACGAGTTCTTCTGCTTCGAACCCTCCAGCGGGGTCTGGAACGAGCCGGCCTCGCGCAGCACCAGCGGCAAACCCGTGGCGGTCTCGAAGGCCTCCTGGTAGTCGCGGAAGAGTTCGGATTCGCGCAGGCGGCCGACGACATCGGCGGCGGGGTGGGCGCGGGGTTCGGAGATTTCTGCGGTGGTCGTGTGGGCGTTCATCGTGGCGTCAGCATAGCCGACCCCGGGGGATCGGGGAATTGGAGGCGCAGCGGGATCTCGCTAAAGGATTTCCCTACCCCCCGCCGGGCCCCGCCCGAGGCCGGGCGTCTGCGGCCTTGCGACCACGACCCGGGCGGCCGATTTTCGCGCGGTGCCCGATTCCGCTCCTCCCCCACCCCTGCCCGAAGGCGCCAAGCTCCGGCAGGACCTGGTCGCGACCGTCAAAGAACTCCGCGACCTCCAGGCGGCGCTCGACGCCCACTCGATCGTCGCGATCACCGACGCCCGCGGCCGCATCACCTACGTGAACGACAAGTTCTGCGCGATCTCCCGGTATTCGCGCGAGGAACTGCTGGGGCGCGACCACCGGATCATCAACTCGGGGCACCACGGCAAGGAGTTCATCCGCGACCTCTGGGCCACGATCCAGGCCGGCCGCATCTGGCGCGGCGAGCTGCGCAACCGCGCCAAGGACGGCACCCACTACTGGGTCGACACGACCATCTTCCCGTTCACCGACGGCAGCGGGGCGCCGTTCCAATACATCGCGATCCGCACCGACATCACCGCGCGCAAGGCCGACGAGGAGGAGCGGCTGCGCATCGCCGCGGAGCTGGCCGAGAAAAACAAGGAACTCGAGGCCATCGTCTACACCGTCTCCCACGACCTGCGGTCGCCGCTGGTGAACGTCCAGGGCTTCGGCCAGCAGCTGAACCGCGCGTGCGAGAAGATCCGCGCCGCCGCCGCCGCCGCGACCGACGGCATGATCCCGGCGGCGGCCCTGCGCACCCCGCTCGACACCACGATCCCGCAGGCGCTGCGTTTCATCAACGCCGGCGTCCACAAGATGGATACCCTGCTGGCGGGCCTGCTCCGGTATTCGCGGCTCGGCCGGGTCGCCCTGTCGATCCGGCCCCTGAACATGAACGGCCTCATCGCCGAGGCGATCGCCTCCCAGCGGTTCCAGCTCGACGAAGCCGGCGCCGAAGTCGTGGTCGGCGACCTGCCGCCGTGCCTCGGCGACGCGGTGCAGACCAGCCAGGTCTTCGCCAACCTGGTCGACAACGCCCTGAAATACCGCTCCCCCGCCCGGCCGCTCCGGCTCGTCCTGTCCGGCCGCCTCGAACGCGGCCAGGCGATCTACGAGGTCGCGGACAACGGCATCGGCATCGCGGCGGACCACCAGGCGAAGGTGTTCGAGATCTTTCACCGCCTGAATCCGGAGAGTTCGACCGGCGAAGGACTGGGCCTCACCATCGCCCAACGCGTGCTCGAACGGCAGAAAGGCCGGATTTGGGTTGAGAGCCGCGCCGGCGAGGGCTCCACTTTTTCCGTGGCTTTGCCCGCGATCGCCGCGGGCGCCACCCCTGCATGAGCCAAGTCCAGACCATTCTCATCGTCGACGACGACGAAGGCCACGCGATCCTCATCCGCGAAAACCTCGAAGCCGCCGGCCTGCCCAACCGCATCGAGCACTTCCGCGACGGGCAGGCGGTGCTCGACTACTTCTTCCGGGCGCCGAATCCGCCGGACGCGAGCTTCCTCGTGCTGCTCGACATCCGCATGCCGAAAGTCGACGGCATCGAGGTGCTGCGGCAGCTCAAGGCCTCGCCGCGCTACCGCCGCATGCCCGTCATCATGCTGACCACCACGGACGATTCCCGCGAGGTGGAGCGCTGCCACGAGCTCGGCTGCAACGTCTACATCCAGAAACCGATCGACTTCGAGCGCTTCACCGAGGCGATCCGCCGGCTCGGCCTGTTCCTGCCGCTCCTGCTCGTGCCCGAGCTCGACCGCACCTGACACCGCGCGTGCCCACGTCGGCCGAAGCCCGCACCATTCTGGTCGTCGACGACGACGAAGGCCTGCTTGTCCTGATGGCGGAGACCCTCCGCGCCGAGGGCTACGAGGTCGCCACCGCCGGCTCCGCCCGGACGGCGCGCGCCGCGCTCGAGTCCGCCCCGCCCGACCTCCTGATCCTCGACCTGAAACTCGCCGACGGCCACGGCCCCGACCTGGTGCGCGGCCTGCAGGCGGGGCGCGAACCGGTCCCCTTCGTCGTGGTCACCGGCCAGGGCGACGAAAAGGTCGCCGTCGAGGTGATGAAGCAGGGGGCGCTCGACTACGTGATGAAGGATACCGGGCTTTTCGACCTCCTGCCCGCCGTTGTGAAACGCGCCCTCACCACGGTCGGCCAGGCCCGCGACCTCGCGGCCGCCCAGAAAGAGCACCGGCGCCTCGAAAGCGAGATCCTCGCCGTCGGCGAGCGCGAGCGCCACAGCATCGGCGCCGATCTCCACGACAACCTCGGGCAACAGCTCACCGCGCTCGAGCTGATGTGCACCCTCGCCAAGGAGGACGCCGCCCCCTACCCCGCCCTCGCCAAGCGGCTCGACGTGATGGGCAAGCTGATGCGCGAGGCGATCGCCCAGACCCGCGCGCTCGCCCGCGGCCTCGTCCCGGTCGGCGATGCGCCCGACGCCCTGCAGAACGGACTCACCGAACTGGTCGAACGCACCGCCCAGGTGGGCACCACGCGCTGCACGCTCGAGTGCCCCGTGCCCGTGCTGCTCGAGAATCCGCCGGCGGCGGGCCACCTCTACCGCATCGCCCAGGAGGCCGTGAACAACGCCCTCAAACATGCGCACGCCCGCCACATCACCGTGCGCCTCGCCGCCACCGCGGCCGAGCTCACGCTCGAGATCGAGGACGACGGCTCCGGGATTTCCACCGTGCGCGGGCCGCGCCGCCGCAGCCTCGGCCTGGGCGTCATGCAGCACCGCGCCGACGTGATCGGCGCGACCCTCACCGTCGATTCGCGCCGCGGCGAGGGCGTCACGGTGCGTTGCGTCCTGCCTTTGAAGCGATGAAAGCCCGCGCCAAACCCGCCGCCCCGCCGCCCGCCCCGCCCGCGCCGGCGCGCCGCCGCGTCCTGCTGGTCGACGACCACCCGTTCATGCGGGCCGGTCTCGGCCAGCTCATCGAACGCCAGCCCGACCTCGAGGTCGGCGGCGAGGCCGGCAATCCCGTCGAGGCGTTCCAGCACCTCGCGCGCGCGAAACCCGATCTCGTGCTCACCGATCTCACGATGCCCGGCCGCAGCGGGCTCGAGTTCATCAAGGACCTGCGCGCCGCGCACGCCGACCTCGCGATTCTGGTCATCTCGATGCACGACGAGGCGGTCTACGCGGAGCGGGTCATCCGCGCCGGCGCCCGCGGCTACATCATGAAGGAAGCCGGCGGCGAAAACCTCCTGGCCGCGATCCGCCAGGTGTTGCGGGGCGAGATCTACGTCAGCCCCCGCATGGCGGCGCGCCTGCTCGAGGCGCTCTCCGGCAGCCGGCCCCGCGGCTCCCACTCGCCGATCGAGCAGCTCTCCGACCGGGAGTTCGAAGTTTTCCAGTTGATCGGCCAGGGCAAGAGCACCCGCGACATCGCGGCGCAGCTTCACCTGAGCACCAAGACCGTCGACGTGCACCGCAGCCACATCAAGGAGAAGCTCGCGCTCACGGACACCACGTCGCTGATCCGCCACGCCGTGCGCTGGGTCGAGACGCAGCAGACCCAGGGCTGATTCCCGCGGTGCACGCGGCCCGCGTCGGGGCCAACCGGTGCGCACGACGTGACAAATCGCGCGGAGCGGTCCGCCGGGCTTTTCGTCATAGTCGGGCCGTGCAAACCGCGCTGCTGACCGCCCTCCAGCTTCGCCGCCCGCTCATCCGGCGGCGTTGGGAGGACCTGCTCCGGGCCGAGCGGGTGAGCACGCCGCTGGGCAACCCGGACGCGCTCGTGCACCTGCTCGACTGGACGCTCGACGAGATCTTCCGCACCCTGCACGCCCTGCCCTCGCGCCGGAAATCCCTGCGCACGGTCGCGCTGGACGACGACGATTGCCCCTGCGGCCGCAATCCGCTGATCGTCTATTTCGCGGCCGGCGAGCAGGCCATGCAGGAGTCGCTGATTCTTGCGCAGGCGGAAGGCGGCCCCATCCCGGCGCTGGAGCGCGACGCCGCCCTCGACGAGGTGAACTTCGCCCTGCGGCACATCGCGCGGCGCGAGATCCACGCGTTCTGTTCGCTCTGCCGCTTCCGCGAGTCGGCCTGCCTGCCCTGCGCGTTCGAGGCGCACGTCTGACCGCGCGCAGTCGCCGGCCGAACCGCCGCGCCGGCGCGCTCAGCTCTCGCCCAGCAGGCGCCGGAACCGCACGCGCAGGTCCGCGGCCGCCGCCACGACGAGCACCTTGCCCTCGACCCGGAGCATCCGCTGCGCCCGCAGCCGCGCGAAGGTCCGCGACAGCGTCTCGCTGCTCGTGCCGAGCTCCGCCGCGAGCACGCGCTTCGTGGAGGTGAGCGGCACGCGCACCTCGCCGGAATTTTCCGCCGGGCAACGCCGCAGCAGCCAATGCAGCAACCGGGTCTCGACGTCCTTGAGCGTCAGGTCCTCGACCAGCCCGACCAGCACCCGCAGGTGCTGGCTCATCGAGCCGAGCATGCGCAGCGCCAGGTCCGGACGGCGGCCGATCAGCGCGAGCAGCGGCTGTTTCGGGAGCAGCAGGACCGCGGACGCCTCCACCGCCCGGGCATTGGCCGGATATCCCGTCGGCGAGGCGAGCGAGGCCTCGGCGAAGGATTCGCCGCCGCGAAAGACGTGGATCATCTGCTCCTTGCCCGTCGCGTTGACCCGGTAGACGGCCACCGCGCCGCTCTGCACGAGGTAACACCCGCGCGACTCCTGTCCCTCGTGGAACAGCATCGTGTCTTTCGCCAGGGTCACGACCTGTGCGAAACCCGCGATCTGCAGCAGATCTTCCGCCGTGAGACCGGCGAAAAGCTGGCTGCACCGGAGCGTGGAGATCAGGCCGGTGAGTTTCAGATCGGCGGAGCGCGGGGCGGACGGCATCGGCTCACGATCCATCGCGCGATGGCGCTTGTCGCGCGAAAAAACCGGACCGCGGCGCTCCCGGCACGGGGATCCGGCGCCGGCCCGGCGGGGCGGCGAGCGCGGATCGGCCTGCCGCGCTTCGCGGCCGTTTCTTGACGTGCATCAAGGCCGGGCGCCTCGCGTTCCGCTACAAAGGGCGGCCATGACTTCCACCTCACACCGCTCCGCGGGAGGCTCCCCATGCTGAGCAAATCCCAGGCCCGTGCGTTCTTCTTCGGCGGCACCGGCGTCTTCACCCTCGCGTTCCTCGCGCTGACCGTCGACTCGATGCGCCAGCTCCCGGCCCAGACCCGGGCCCACAACATCACCGACTCCGTCCGCCGCGGCAAACACCTCTGGGAATCCAACAACTGCATGGGCTGCCACACGCTCTTCGGCGAGGGCGCCTACTACGCCCCGGAGCTCACCAAGAGCGTCGAACGCCGCGGCAAGGACTGGCTCCGCGTCTTCCTGAAGGACCCGCAGGCCATGTTCCCCGGCCAGCGCCGGATGGTCCGATACAACTTCACCGCCGAACAAATCGAGGACGTCATCGCGTTCCTCGACTGGTGCGGCGAGGTCGACCTCAACGGCTTCCCCGCCAAGCCCCCGCTCGGCCGCCAGCTCCAGGCCACCACGCCGACGGCGCCGTCGAGCCTCCTGCCGAAGCCCGTGCCCGCCATCTTCACCACCGCGGCCTGCATCGGCTGCCACAGCATCGCGGGCGAAGGCGGCGCCGCCGGCGCCCTCATCGGCGCCCCCGCCCTCGACGAAGTGCACAAGCGCCGCACCCGCGAGGAGACCGCCGCCTGGATCCGCGACCCGCAGAAATCGAAACCCGACACCAAGATGCCCGACCTCGTGCCGTCCGTGGTCTCCGAGGCGCAGCTCACCGAAATCGTCAACTACCTCTACAGCCCCGCCCCCTCGAAACCATGAAATTCAAGACCCAACAAATCGCCTACTGGTTCTTCGCGTCGGCGCTCCTGCTGCTCGTGCTCCAGATCGCCTACGGCTTCATCATGGGCTTCGCGCGCATCGGCTGGGACGGCCTGCACGACTGGATCCCGTTCAACACCGCGCGCGCCACGCACACCAACCTGCTCGTCGTGTGGCTGCTCTGCGGTTTCATGGGCGCCGCCCACTTCATCATCCCCGAGGAGTCCGACTGCGAACTCTGGTCGCCGCGCCTCGCCTACGTGCAGCTCGCCTCGCTGCTGCTCGTCGGCGTGATCGCCATCGTCTGCTACCACCTCAACATCTGGGAAGGCCGCAAGTTTTTGGAGATCCCCCGCCCGCTCGACTACCTCGTCGTGGTGAACGTGCTGATGTTCATTCTCAACATCGGCATGACCATGTGGCGCGGGAAGCGCAACACGACCACCTCGCTCGTCCTCTACCTGGGCCTCGTCGCCGCCGCGCTGCTCTACCTGCCCGGCATGATCCCCTTCGACAACCAGACGACCGATTCGTTCTACCGCTGGTGGGTCGTGCACCTCTGGGTCGAGGGCGTGTGGGAGCTCATCATGGGCGGCATCCTCTGCTTCCTCCTGATCAAGCTCACCGGCGTCGACCGCGAGGTCGTCGAAAAATGGCTCTACCTGATCGTCGGCCTCACCTTCGTCTCCGGCATCCTCGGCACCGGCCACCACTACTACTACATCGGCGTCCCGCGCTACTGGCTCATCGTCGGCGGCATCTTCTCCGCCCTCGAGCCCCTCGCCTTCCTCGGCATGGCCATCTACGCGCTCGCGATGGCCCGCAAAGGCGGCCGCAAGCCCCCCAACCGCATCGCGCTCACGTGGACGCCCGGCTGCGCCATCATGTCCTTCGTCGGCGCCGGCTTCCTCGGCTTCGCCCACACCCTGCCGCAGATCAATATGTATACCCACGGCACGCTCGTCACCGCGATGCACGGCCACCTCGCCTTCTGGGGCGCCTACGCGATGATCGTCCTCGCGATGATCGCCTACGCGATGCCGCTCCTCACCGGCCGCAAACTCTGGGACACCGCCTCCGCCAACTGGGCCTTCTGGACCTCCAACATCGGCATGGTCGGCATGACCGGCGCCCTCGCCGTCGCCGGCATCACCCAGGTCAACCTCGAGCGCCGCATGGGCATGGACTTCCTCGCCGTGCAGACCGAGATCGAGATGCACTTCATCGGCATGCTGCTCGCCGCCGCCCTCTTCACCGTCGGCATCGGCTGCTTCGTCTACAGCTTCTTCCGGCACGGCCGCCCGACCGACGAAGCGCTCGGCCGCGATCCCGCCGTCACCCCCGTCCCGCAAGCCTCATGATCGCCCTCGACTCCGGGGCCGCGGCGCGCCCGGCCGGGCGCGCCGCGGATTCCCCCGCCCCCGCCTTCTACCTGCCCGTCGGCCGCGAATGCGACATCCTGCGCCACGCCCTCGCGACGCAGCTGCCGCTCATGGTCAAAGGCCCCACCGGCTGCGGCAAGACGCGCTTCATCCAGCACATGGCCGAGACCCTCGGCCGCCCCCTCGTCACCGTCTCGTGCAACGAGGACACCTCCGCCACCGACCTGCTCGGCCGCCACCTGCTCGTCGGCGGCGAGACGCGCTGGACGGACGGTCCCGTCACCCGCGCCGTCCGCACCGGCGCGCTCCTCTACCTCGACGAGATCGCCGAAGCCCGCGCCGACGCCCTCGTCGTGATCCACTCGCTCAGCGATCACCGCCGCGAGCTGTATCTCGACCGCACCGGCGAGCGGCTCCACGCGCCGCCGGAGTTCATGCTCATCGTGAGCTACAATCCCGGCTACCAGCGCAGCCTCCGCGAGCTGAAGCCGTCGACCCGCCAGCGCTTCGTCGCGCTCAGCTTCGACTACCCGACCGAAGCGCAGGAGACCGCGATCGTCGCCCGCGAGGCCGGCGTGCCCGACGCCACCGCGCGGCAACTCGTGCGGATCGCGCGCACGATCCGGCAACTCACCGAGCTCTCGCTCCTCGAGTCCGCCTCCACCCGCCTCGTCGTCGCCGCCGGCAAGCTCATCGCCGCCGGCGTGCCGCCGCGGCTCGCCTGCGCCACCGCCATCGCGGAACCGCTCACCGACGATTCCGACGCCCGCACCGCGATCCGCCAGGTCATCGACCTCGCGATCTAGTGCAGCGACCCAAAAAACATGACATCCGATGACGTGATGCGGCCCGCCTCGTGAGCGGCGGGACCGTTTGCCACTCAAGCTACCGTCGGTCCCTGCTCTCACGCGCGGGGCGACCACGGCAAGGAGCACGGGGTGGCAGGTCACGATATTTGCGTGTCGCTTAACTAACCCCGCCATCCCGCCCGTGCTCGACTGGGAGGAAAACATCTTCCTCGGCCTCAAGGCCGTCTACCACCGCGTGCGCGTCCGCCCCGCGCAGCGGCGGCGCGAGGCCGTGCGCGCCTTGCTCAAGCCGCGCCGCGGCCGGCTCCTCCTGCTCGGCCGCATGCTCGCCGGCCGGCCCGTCGCGCTCTTCGAGACCGCCCATCCCGTGCTCTGCGGCGACGGCCGCATCTTTCTGCCGACCGAGTTCGCCCTGGCCGCGACCCC
>JACCDX011013469.1_pt1 | contig 10119 bp, 10 predicted proteins | sample 7449681 | NCBI WGS metagenome assembly JACCDX01 (sample SAMN15323450, study PRJNA562643) | freshwater metagenome | isolation source: river surface water | place: USA:Blue River Watershed | collected 2017-08-18
AATATTTCCAAAGTTGCAACAATGTTCAATAATATTAGGAGCAAATAATTGTTCAAAGATGTGACACATAAACACATCTTCTTCATAACACATTGAATATAATTTTTTTAAGTAATCAAGATGTTCTGGAATATTTTTCTCGCAACATAATAATGAAAAGTTAGTATCAATATCAACTTTATATTCAAATATATCTTCATAACTTTTTTTATGATGTTCTATATCATATTTAAGATTATTAAGAATACAATCAATGATTAATGAATTATTGTGTAATAATGCAGTTGTTAGTATTGATGAACATATTTTGGAATTAAAATAATTATTATTAATTGGAAATAACTCATGATAATGTAATTCAGTTCCATACTTTGCAACAGCTATACAAATTTCAAAGAACATATCATAATGTAATGGTTTGTTAACTAATTCATGATATACGTCATAGTTAATTTTAGATTTTATTATTAATTCTTCTAACATTTTTAAGGTAATTATACTTAATATAATTATTTTTAAACAACTCAGTTTTTTTGAGTGAATTATTCTTTATCATGTCTAGTAACTTTTTTTCTAGTAGATTTTTGAATATTGGCAACTATCGCGCCTCTATTAGGTCCATTTGAAAATTTCATAGAAAATTCAGCACTTTGAGATTCATCTTTAAATTTAAAGATAAATTCTGTAGATTGGTTGCCTTGAGCTGATGTTCTAATTTTATGCTCTGGAATTTTAGTTTGTCTACTAGCTTCTGCAATACTTATATATTCAGCTATTTGTTTTCCTATAGATCCATCTTTATTTTTTTCATATTGAATAATATTTCTTACTTTTTTATTTAATCCTTCAGAATATGCATGATTCATATTTTGAGATGGAGTAGACCATTCTAAATTATCTTTATGATTATTTAGAGTATTTCCATCTTTATGATTAACTTGTAATTCTTTATAGTCTTCGTAAGTATTTTTTCCTTCAATTGGATAAAATGTCATGCAAACAAGTCTATGAACATATACATATCCGTTATTTCTATTAATTTTAAGATATTGTTTTGAATTTTCAGTATTAGATTTTGTTCCTACTAAAAATCTTTTACCTCCTTGACCTTCAAGCGTATTATAAATATTTCCATCTTCAAAAACCCAATATTCTGGAATTATTGTTGATCTAATATATCTAAATTTTTCACAATGATCTGCAATATTCATATTTTGTTTTTCTTTAAATTTATCAGACTGACGGGATTTACTTCCATTTTCTTTACCTACTTGATTTCTTGTGATAACTTGCATGTTTTCTAAGTCAAATGTATCTTTATCAATATTTCTAACAACTGCATTAGATTTTTGCCCATTAAGATTTTCAGAACCTTTAATTTTAAATCCTTCAGCCATTAAATCTTTAGCTTGTTTATGAGATCCTCCTACAAAATATCTTTGCCTCTCGTCTGGTATTAATAAAGTTCCTGCCGCACTTACACATCTTCCTTTAGAAGATATAAAACCTCCTTTTATACTAACCCATTTTTCATTAGGATCGTCATTAGGACATATTGAAAAATCATTAGAAACTTTAGATAATTTTTCTGTAGTACAAGTTCTGCATTTATTATCTCTTTTAATATCTTTAAAAGTTCTTGAGAAAGTTTTTCCACATAAACATGTATAATTAAGATTTTGACTTCTAAGTTTTAATGATTCTTTAGGATCATTTAAAACAAAACCTCTAGGTCTAAAAAAATCTTGAATTTCGTTATAAAATTCGTCAATTTTAGACTCATTGGTTCTTCTAATTCTTGGTTGTTCAATTTCCATGGTTGTGGTTGATTCTTGCGAATTATTAACAGATGTGTTTATATTATCAGTTTTTTGTGACATTGTTGAATGTAGTAATTTTATATTTAATATAAAATCTTTAAGCTGTAATTTTTGGAATATTTTTTCCCAGTCGTATAAATCGCCTATAAAATTGGGAAACCTAAAGCTCCTCCTGAAATACGGATTATGTTGTGATTTAAACCTACGATGATAGATTCGTAAGTTTGTGGAACTGGAGCACCGAAAGGTGCTAAGTTAGGATTACCGTTAGATGCAGTAACAGCATCAGCGGAAGTAGTGAATTGTAAAGAAACGTTAGTTAATTTACCATAGTTAGTAGAACCCATTGGGTTAGTGTTAACTAAATCTAAAGTATAAGATAATAAGTGATAACCAGTAACAGATGGGATAGAAATAGCAGTGTAGAATGGGACGACGAATGAGAAATAATCAGAACCCATATTAACTAATCTAGCAGTGTTTTCATATAATAAAGAAGTTTGAGAGATTGGATCAGAAGCTAAAGCTGGAGTGAAGACAACACCAGTTGGTTTAGGAACTGGGGAAGCTGCAGTATAATTGGATTGTTCAGCTTGATTAGTTTTATTTCTAACTGCGAAGAATAATGCTTTAATAGAGTGTGCAAAACGAATATCAACGTTAGTAACATTGACAGGGTTATAGTTTTGACGTGGAGCAGTTTGGACTTGTTCAATTAAGATATCTCTTGGTGCTTTACCCATTTGAGATCTTTCAACGTTAGAAACGATAGCATATTCAGCCCACATATCACAGAATAATTGTGGGTTAGGATCAGTTAAGTAAGAACGTTGACAGAAGTCAGAAACACCTAAAACGAAGTTATCAACAATTAAGACTTCAGATAAATCTCTGAAAGTTAAGTAGTGAACCATATCATTATATGGAATAGCTGCAGTTGGTAATGCAATACCAGTATCACGAGCATAGAAGAATGGTAATGGTAAATTTAAGATATATGGTGGTAAAGTACGAGCATTTGCTGGACCAACGACAGATAATGGATCGTTTAATTCAGCGACGTTACCAATCATATTGTTATAACCATTTTGTTTACCAGCTGGGATAGTGAATGCTGCCCAGAAATCTAAATAGTAAGAATCCATACGTTCAGCAACTAAATCGTTGAAAGAAATGTTAATTTCTTTGATTAAGTTGTGAGCTAAGTTACGAGTCCAACGTAAAGAACAGTTAGCTAATGGCCAACCTTGTGGAGTAGAAGCTAAAGTAACGGATGGTAATTGAACACGTAACCAAGTACGTAATAAGTAATCACCAGCACGGGAGATTTTATAACCCCATGATTGACCGAAACCTGGATTACCACCAGAAATAGATAAAACAGTTGGTGCGACAGAGAACCAAGTAGATTTTCTTAATTTCTTAACGAAATAAGTAATTGCTTCAGAGGAACCGTACATGTATTTTTCAGGTTCATCATAAGTTGCTAAATCGACGAATGCTGCTGTTAAGTTTGAACTGGTTGTGTTAGATGCCATTTTTTATTATATAGTAAAGAAAATATCTTAAAATTTTAATTTTTCTATTTTTAATTTAATGACATTTTTTCTGATATAAAGAAATAGATTTTTTAACAAAAAAATCTTTCGTGATTAAAAAGTTAAAAATAATGTCTAAAGAACTTCACTACGACATATTATCAAGCACAAAGAAAAGAATATTTTTTTATTCTTTTTACAATTTTAATACTATTTATAAAACTTCTACCGATAGTCCCTTTGTCTTTAACCCGCATAAAAATGAAAGTTATGAGTTAAACTACGAAGAAATTAAGTCATATATTCTTAAAAATCAATCCATAACTCAAATAATCAGACCCCTAGATATATTCCAAATTGTTATAATTAACATTGGTTCTACAGACTGTAAAATATATTTTGAAGATTCTGACGTGATTTTAACATGTACACAAAGAGTAAAACTTGTACACATCCAGTTTTTACCCAACAGTAAAATTAAACTGTTTTAACTGATTCAGTTTCAGAGTGGGTTTTTAATAAACTTTTTACAACACTACCTAATGCAACTAATTCAAATACATTAGTATCTTGAGGGAGACCTCTTTCCATGATATCTAATTTTGATATAAATTCTGTTAGAGCGACTCCTTCATCTGGAGATATTGTACCTATTGTTAATTTTTCAATTAATTCATTTAATTTATTTATAATAACTTGTATCATTTACTACATAAAACCAGATTTTTAAGTTCTAATTTTGTTCTTTATAGTTTTTGCCACATTACACAAGCTTGTGCGCGATATAATGTGTCTAAATCACAAGTTTTACCATTTAACACGTTAGATGGAAGTTTACATAATTTAAGTTCTTTACCATCTTTTGAATAATCTGTAATTACTTGACCTTGATAAACTCCTGTACAATAAGCTTTTTCAGGCATATAATATGGAGTAGCTTGTACACCATCTTTTGTATACATTTGATAACCTTCTTTACCTTTTACTTTCTTAGCGACTTTTTTAGCAGCAGTACTAAACATACCGATGACGTCTAAATGTTGACCTTTGTTAAACTTGACTCTCCACCAAGAATAGAATTTGTACAACACAAAAATTAACAGCATTGTTAAAGCGATATTCCAAACTTTAGAAAAACCGTTTAAAAATCCCATAAAACCTCCTTGACCAGGAACAGATACAACTATTGGATTTTTTACTGATGACATTTTTGTAACAATAACAAGATAAAAAATAAAAACTGTTATTTACAGCTCTACAGTTGTTTACGATAGTTTTAAAGTTCAGAGTTTTCAGGATCAAAACGTTGATTATGAAAATCCCATGCTGTAGGATGACCAAACTTCCAATTTTCTGGAAATCTATTGGGATTTGCTTTATACCAAAAAACACAATCTTCTAATTTGTTTGACTGTGTACGATTATTAATAACAAGTGCCGTATAATCTTCTGTTATACTTGCAAATATTGCCTCAAATTCTTCAAAAGTAGGAATAATACCTGCATAATTTTCCCACAAACTTTTACGATTCTTAAGATTTGACTCTCTCATTATAAAAGTATAATCAATATTAGTACGAATATTAGGAGCAACATCTAAACAATACTGTAATGATAATATATGTATCATTTTCCAATGACGTCCATTTTTATAATAATTTTGAAATGTAGGATGCTTTAAAACACTTGGATTATCTGTACAATCATCTATAATTTGTATAGCCCATGGATTTTCAAGATATCTCATAGCGATTTTTTGTCTCATTATAAAATTTTCTATAGCTTTCATATCAAGCTTATTATAAACACAACAACTAGGAAATTTTGACGAGTAAAAATGATTTGAATCTTCAGTTCCTGAAAATATCTGAGCCACTGGCACTAGATGCGCTTTTGAAGCTATAATGTCGTTGATAATCGTAGATTTGCCCGTTCCCGCTTTGCCGATAACGACAATTTTAACACCTTTGCCAGAATCATTAACATCGAAAGGAGGGATACTCAAAATATCAAATTTTTTAATTCTAATTTCACGGATTTCTTCTTGTGGTTCGTTAATCTGTCTAGATCTTCTTTGAGGTTTATTAACAAGTTGTACTTCATTATCTGGATTTGCCAATATCGAATTCATTTTATATTATTGTTATACATTTTTTAACTCTCTAATTTTTACAGTTTAAAAAAATGACATTCTATTAATAGTCACAGTAAGTCACAAATAAAATGACAGAACGTAAAAAACGTGTCAAAGAAATACAATTTAAGCTCATAAATGATGCTGTAGAACATCTTAAAGATGAGTATTGGAAAACTGTATTTTCTGATCTTTCTAGAGGTAAACCTCCAAGAAAAATTCATATTGATGATAAAAGTGTAAGTTGTACTAAGAAAAATAGCTTTACTTATGTATACAAGGATAAGGATCCTAAAGATATCGCAAATGATCTAAAAACACTAATTTCAAAAGCTCTTAGTATATACTCTTCAAAAGATATGAAACACAACTCTGAACAAAATACTGTTATTAATAATGAGTTTGACATAGCATGTACAGAAGACAGCTGGAAAAAAATAAAAAGCAAGAAAATGAGAGAATATCTTATATCCAAATATGTATTAGAAATAAAAGAACAACAAGAACTATCTTGGGAAAAATCTCGTTTACTATATACAATGATACATGACGCATTTTATTTTTTTCATACACATAAAAGCGTAGATGTCAATATGGAAGATTCTGTCATAACAGAAATAAGAGATTTTCAAATTACTCCTGTAATTAAAAATCTTAGACTTGATACTCTTGTTGAAAAAGAACATCATGCTAATAAAATTAATCTTATTAATGAATGGCAAAAATATGCAACAAGTCAATATCGTAAAATTGAAACTCCAAAAGTTGACACTTAAATCACATATGTAAACTGATTTTTATATTTACGTTTTTATAAAATAAAAACGAGAAATGATCACTATAGAAGATTATAACGAAAAATGTATTGCAGTATTTGGGACTTTTACAACTGAAATATTAACAAGACTTAAAGCCCTTAATGGTCTCGAAAATACAAAACTTAAAACTCCAGATAGTGATATAAAACGTACTGGATGGGTATTTCCTAAATCTAAAAGAGCTATTTTAGAAACACAGTTATCAAAACATATGAACGGTTCGCCTGAACCTGAAACACCTAAACAATCTAAATCAAGTTCGGCTAATAAACTTAATTTACCTCCAAGTTCTGTTATGAAATCTACAGAAACTCCTCAGGTTAAATCTATAGAAATTGAAGTACACGATCAGCAAGTTTATACAAAAAAAGAAATAAATGCTATTGTGGCTAAACTTGTTGCAAGAATTGAAGCCCTTGAAACTGAACTTGGATATTCTAAAACTTTATCTCGTGAAACACCAAAAACAAAAAAAGTACAAAGGAACGATTATTCTGACGATGAAGAAGAAGAATCAGGAGTTCCATTGTTTAAACAATTGATTTAAAAAATATACTCCAGATCGGCCCAACGGGCCTCAGCGGGCGAAGCCCGATCTGTATCCATCTTGATATAAAATTATATATTATAATATATAATTCTTTTAAAACTTATTGATGTTAAGAATATAATAACTTATACATTGCACTATAGTATCACATAAATCATCTTTTTTAGATTTATTCTGTACAAATATAAAGTTATGATACCCAGTGTCATTTCTTGCTTTAAGAATATTATCAACAGTTTGAACACTCCAGATCTTTCTTTCACGCGTATTAACTCGTCTTCCCTTTATATTTTTCTCAGACTGCATTCTTAATGGAGCTCCAAAAATTCTTGTTTTATTTTTACTTGGATATAACTGAATATTTTTAAAACATCGATATTCATTATAAAACCACGCCTGTATATGATACATTATTCCTATAGCTATACTGTTACGGTTCATTTGCTTTTCTATTATAACAGTGGAAACTCCATCAAATAAATTTTGAGATTTTAATCCCACAAACCAGTCTATTATATTTAAAAATACAGTACCTGAAAAATACATTTCTTTTGTTCCAAGATCCATCTTTTCAAGATACACTGTACGTCCAAACTCGCACATTTTATTAATATATTCTCTCATTTGATCTGTAGCTACACCATTTTTATCATATTTTATAACAGGGGGCTTTATACCACGTCCTTTTGATATATCATATTCTTCAATACATATACTACAGGTTCTAAGACCTACATCTATGGAAACTATTTTTACAGTTGTCATTTATAATAGAATAATAAGTTATTTTTAAATATCCTTTTACACTCCAGATCTCTGTCGCGGTCTGTACAGACCACTATGAAGTCGCGGCAGGCGCAAGTGTAAAAAGTGATTTTTATAAAATTGACAATATTACAATAATATTAACTATTGGTTATCGCTTTCAACGCTTACATTCAATAGAACGATGAGATTTACCTATTCTAGAGCTTTCTACAACGCATATCCAGAGTTTCACTCTGATTTTAATAGAAAAACTAAAAAATGTGAAAATCAAAATTGCAAAAATCCAACAGTATGTAATTTTTATCATAATGAAACAGACATGGAAACTAAAGTCTGTATTAACCACTTGTTTGGTTTTTGCAACATTCAAAATTGTGTTTTTAAACACATTCACATACCAAATAGGATTAACAACATAAACACAAAAACAGAATTTATTTCTGAATTGGTTAAATACCTAAAATTACAAGCCAAACCTAAAATTTCAAAAAATATTAATCATGAAACTATCGATAACATACAAGCAGTTAATAACGATACTGTAGTTAATATTGACAAAATTGTTTTAAGTTTAACAAATACATCTTCAACTTTAAATTTCGTTAATAATGAAATACGTGATATGATTAATCTCGTAGAACCATTCTTTTCCTTTTTACAAGAACGTTATTTAGAAACTACTTCTGAAAACATTACAGATTATATATTTAATGAGTTTTGTGATAAGGATCGTGATTTATTTAATGAAGTTTACACAACTCCCAAAAATACTTTAGACAAAGTTGTAAATGAAATATTATTATATAACGATTATAGATCTTTTTTTAAATCAGAAACTATCGAACATCCTGAGTTTAAATCTCTTAACGAATTTAAAGATTTTAATGATAAATTGTCAAAAATAAAACAAAAAGGTTCTAAAATTTCAAATTCTCATGCAGACTTATTATTTAATATGTATTGTATGTCAAAAATCTATGAAAAATTAAATGACAATCCTATCAGAAAGAATCTTATAATAGAAGTTTACTGTGACTTGTATCATGCAATGTTAAAAGCCATAAATCATCAATTAAAACAATACTATTTCTTAAACGATAAAAATAAATACAGAGTAGCGTCTTTACCTAAATTTGATTTTGATTTTAAGTCTATAGTCTCAGAAGAAAAATTTTTACATATTAGCTATAATAATCTTAGATTAGCATTTACAAACTATGTCTTAGAAACTAATCAAAATTTTGCTGATGATTTATACAGTAATTATGTTAAAGACTTGTGGATTAGTTTAGATAAATCTATAAACTTTAGAAAGATGTTAAATATTAATAAATCTATGGAAAAAGAACACTTTACTAATCGTAGATTATGGTTAAGATATTCTGATTTTATATATAGTAATAATGCCAAATTAGAAAGTCTTAAAAATAATCTTAGCACTGTTAATTCAGAACTTGACAACAAGACTAATTCTTTTACATCAGCTAAAGAACAATATTCTAAAGTTAAAATCTCATATAAAAAAACTCCACAAAACTCAGTAAAAATTGATCAAATTAAACAAGAACTTGACTTATGCAAAGACAGGGTTGATATGTTAAATGAACAAATTAATACTTTAAGTAAAAAGAAATTGAATTTTGAGTATCAGATATCATTGTTTAAAACAAATAACAAAATTGCTTTGTTAGAAGTTAATAAAGATTTAGTTTATTCTAATTTACTTTGGCAAACAATTGGTAATATCTATAATATAAATTTATATTTACCTATTAAAGGTGATTATGATTTTAGAGATTGTCCAAGTGATATAATTAGTTATTTTAATCCAAGATGTAAAGATAAATCCAAATTTAATACTCCGGAATTTAAAAACACTTTTTTTAATGAAGTAGTTTATAGAATTATATGTAATCCGGAATATTCTAGTTTACCTAAACTCAAAAAGACTGGTTCTAACAAAGTATTTGACCAAAGATTCATGGGTAATCATATAGTATCTCACATTGCAAATAATCTTATAAAATCTAAAGATTTTTCCTATAGTGATTTTAATAATTTGTCTAAACAAGGTGAATTGCAAAAGATCTTATGTATTATAAATCTAAATGGTTTTACTTCTGTAGATAACCCTAATTATTTTTATAACTATGCCAATACATTTATAAATAAACAAAAAGATGTTGATATGTTATTGCTTAAATCATTCAATGAAATTAAAAAGCAAATAAATACTAATTATGGTTGTATTAATTCTTGTAATATATATTCTAACAATTCTTTTTTAACTACTATCTGTTCTTAAATTTGTTTTGAATAAAACTGCGACCTCTGTTGTGTAGAGGTTTCAGGCCCTCCTTAATTTTTCACTAGAGGGTGAAAAATTTTTTTAAATTAGATTTTTACATTTACAAAAATGTGTAATTCACAATGTTAAACATGTATTAATTTAGAATATAAAATGTCATATACTGAAGAAGAACTTAAAGAA
>JACCDX011397337.1_pt1 | contig 10119 bp, 14 predicted proteins | sample 7449681 | NCBI WGS metagenome assembly JACCDX01 (sample SAMN15323450, study PRJNA562643) | freshwater metagenome | isolation source: river surface water | place: USA:Blue River Watershed | collected 2017-08-18
GTCAGTCCTACAGATAGATCCAAGTTTATACCGTTGTTTGTATCTACCGAAATTCCTTTGCCTGGATCAATACTTATTACATTATTAGTATTGATGTTTATACCAAGACCTTCGTAATATGTCTCTCCACCAGCACCACCTGTTCCGAACTGAGAAATCAGAATAGGTTGTTCTGCTGCATCACCAATCCATATTTTTTTGTCAGGAATATTTACAGCCAACTCACCGAGCGAAAGATTGCTCGGAGTGTTACCAGAAGTTACAGATCTCTTTATTTTAAGAGTTGTTGACATAATTTTTCCTAGTCAAAAAAACCACAATCAATTTGATTAATTTTTCCCAAACTATTTATCGCATCATCTCCTGTTCCATTTAAAGACAAATTACCAACAATAGTCAATTCATCTATCTTTGATTGGGAATTTGTTATTAAAACCGCATTTGGAAGAACTTGACCAGGCTCATCGTAACCACGCAACAACTGCCTTATCTGCTCATCTGTCGGTGTGGGGACAGGAGCAGGAGGGTAGGGTATTGCTCTAGAATTGGGAGCAACACTATATTGTTGTTTGGTTACTATTCTAGGCATTATTTAACGAAAACTATTGTTGTTTTATCTGCTGTTTGCTTTATCTTGAAAGCGTTAGTAGATGGTTTGATTGGTGTGATTTTGGGTGGTTTGCTTTCAGTGATTTTTAGTTTATTCATGGAGCCTCCACTACAAATTTACCTTTGAGAATACAATCACTCTCTCCACTATTTGATTCAAAAAACAACTTATAGAAGTAAGAGCCAGGGTAAATAGTTGTCATGGTATCTGTACTGACTGTTATGGTAATTTCATTGGCAGAAACCACCAAAGATCCATAAACTTCTGAAAGAGGTAATGTTAGATATCCTTCAGTTGCTGAACCATCTTCTGATATTTCAAATAGATGGTTGTCTTGGGGTAACGAAGATTTGGTTACGACAAATCTAACATTATCGTAACTGTTCGATATTGTTATGGCTTGATCACTAGAATCAAAATACTCAAAAGATATGACATATTCCGATTTTTGATCTGTGTAGATGTCGTGGTTTGCTGCCAGCATTTAGTGTTTCTTTCCTATATGATATTTCGGTATGAGTTCCCAATTTTGTTTGTCTTTGAACGGAATGATTTTGATCTGATTAAGACCAGCAATTATTTGTTCTGATTTCTTCTGATCCACTATATTCAACAATCCCCACTCTTCCAACAATTTTGCAATAGCGTTTCTTCTACCTATATCATTTTCATTTATAGAAGAAGAAAGTCCATCAAGGAGAAACAACTCCTTAAAATGGACTATGTAATATTTACCCTTTTTGTGAAGGATATAACAAGATTGCCACAACTTATTTTCTGTCTTGGAAGAGACTCCTATTCTTGTAAGTGTTTCTTTAATTTTTAAAAAATCATCTTCTTTCGATAGGGTTACTTCCAGTAAATCCTCAACTGAAATATTTTTCATAATGTTTCCTCAAAATACGAGATAGCCTCCCGTATTTATAAAAAAACATCACTTGCGAGAACCGCCAATATTCATTTCTTTTTTAATATTTGCAATATCGTCCTTGGACAATATCCTCAACGCTTCTCTGGCTCTCTTGTCGGAGTACCCGTAGTAGTTCTTGACAAGTTCTATATCGTCATCCTCCTCCTTCTTTAACCACTTGGAGAAGCGTTTACGGGAACGAATGGAACCAAGATAGTAATCATACTGAACCTTCTTGTCTAGAAAGTTTAGACGATTCATTTCATTGGCATGAAGGAGCGTGTCTGGGAAATAAGACAAACACCGATTCACGACATATGGAACATAAGATTTTTCCGTTTCCGTATCCACCATCAAGTTCTTTTTAGAATAGTTGATGGAGTTGAGATATTCTGTTAAGTTCATTTGAAACTACACTCCATCATCAACTGAACGATGCAGGCGGTAAGATTGATTTCGTGATCCGCCACAAATGCTGCTTTGTATTGATAATCAGCAATAATCAAAATGGCTGGTGGAATACTGGAGGGTTCCAGATTTTCCTGTAGAGCATCATACATCTTTCGAAAGATATGTGAAGTATCGTTATCAAGATTCATGGTCACCCACTTACGGACATCTTGGAAATTCTTACCTTTCATCGCCTTGATGAGGTCTTCAACGGCAATATCCCCCGCTTCAGAAAGGATACCGACATCAATCGAACCTGATCGGGAGTATCTCTGTAGTTCGTTGATGAGTCTACGGAAGTCGGGTGAATACTTGACGATCAGTTTTGCCAGAACCTTATCATCAAACTCCACCTTCTCGGTGGTGAGAATAAACTTTGCACGATCCATGAACTTGGATGCAAACTTCATCTTCTCCTTGCTATCGAACTTGAAGTCGATGCAAGTACAACGAGAATGCAGTGGTTCGATCACTCGATTCTTGAAGTTGCAAGTAAGAATAAACCTACAGTTCTTGGAGAACTCTTCCATAAACCCACGGAGAGCGGGTTGCATGGACTGTGGGTTGGCATAGTCAAACTCGTCTAGGATTACTGCTTTCTTGTTTCCAGAGATGGAAATACTACTGGCAAACTGACGGATCTTTGTCCGCAGAGTGTCGATGTTACCATCTTCAGAGCAGTTGATCAGAATCCAATCGGTGTTTAGTTCGTTGCAAAGTGCTTTTGCAACAGTGGTCTTGCCGCAACCAGGTCCACCAGAAAGGAGAAGATTCTGGAGTTCACCAGAATCAACGATCTCCTGAAAGGTGTTCTTTAGGCTATCGGGAAGAATACAATCAGTAATTCGCTGTGGGCGATACTTCTCCACCCACAGGTAATTTGCGTTGTCTGTAATCATGTTTACTTGTTGAAGTTAGAATCGGCTTCCAGTGCAATCCAATAGTTCAGACTCATAGATTGGTTGCTGAACTTACTCACTACCTTCTCACAGATCTCAACATCATAATCACCAGTAAGCAACTTGAGGTTGTCGATCTTGAAGAACATTTCAAATGTATTAGAACCACCATACTCACCCACACCGATTGAGTAGGTATTGCTACTCACATCTGCCTTGTCGAGTGCAGTCATGCTGATCAGACTTCCATCATTGCTTACAGAAATATCAGACACCTGAAGTACGGATGCTGCCTTCTGCAACTCTGCAAACTTCTTCTGTGTCAGAGTAAAACTGATCGCAGTAGATGGCATGTTGATCTTCTTGTTAGGAACAGTAAGCAACTTGGGTTCACAGTAGTGATACTTTACAGAACCATTGCTGCCACTGATACGAACATACTTGTCCTCAAACTCAAACTCGGGATCGTTGAAGAGAGAAACAACACCAAGGAACTTGTTCAGATCCCAAATACCGAATTCAGTATCGAATGTTTCCTCTACGGTTGCTTCTGCCAGAACATTCTTTACTGGCGAAATAGTAGTGATCTTGTTGCCTGGATGTACAAGAATGTTGGAATTGATGGACGCAAAATTCTTTAGGATGTCTAGAGTCTTCTTGGAAATTTTCATTGCTGTTGCTGTGCTCATAATATAATTCTCCAATCACTTATGGATTGCTTTGTTGCTTAATATACTCTATACCGTAACGAGTTTCAATTTCTTTCTTGCGATTATTCTCACTAACTCCATCTTCGGATGGAACATAGTCCGTAAATCCAGGCATTCTCAAAGGACATGAAACTTTGGGATAATCCAACTTTGAGTATTCTGTTTTACCATTTATAGACAAGTTAACTAACTGTGTCATTTTTTTATCACCGCAGCCGCAAGCACCACAATAAAAAGAGCCAGGATACTTTTCACTGTTCTTTCTCTCGGAGCAAGGCAGAAGAGTACCGTCTATATCTCCGTGACAACTCAAATCCCTCAATTTGACTGTTTCGGGACTTGCTTTGTTGTTTGTTAATCCTCGGGATGCAATGGCTTTTGCTAGACTTTTTGCTTTGTCTATGAGAGAAGGATCTTTGATGTCGATCTTTTCGTCTCTAAACTTGGATGCATTTTTCTTTGCATTCTCTAAAAGAGTCTTTTTGTAATTTTCATATTCTGGACTGTTTTCCGTCATAATCATCACCTTCCATATCGAAGAAATCATCTTCAGTGAGATTCCCGGCAGTATATTCTTTCAAGTTCTTTTTATCGTTACTGCGACCCTTCTTGGTCATTCTCAACTTCTTGTTCGTCTTGCGGCGATCACGATCATCGTCGTAATTATCGTTGTGATAACTTCTTCCCATTCTCACTTCTCCGAAAAAACTTTAGGAAATGCCTTCATTGCTAGATCTTTGGAAATATGTGGCAATTCCTTTTTCAGAATAACTGCTTCTAGAATTGGGCTTTCTGTCCAATGAATAATTTCTAGAATGTTTTTAAGTTTCCTGTTTCTAATCTTTTCGTTTTGAATGTATTGTTCTGTGTCTAGGAAGTAAGGAATTCTATTGTGTTCCCTGTGTAAGCCGCTGATGCTGTACCCTACAGGCGAGTCATCTGGTTCGTATTGTGGAAGTTCTGTGTATGAGGTGGTGTACTTATTGTTATAAGCATACTCCAAGATTTTCAACAAGGGTAAAGATTCTACCGATTTTAGGTATTTGATTTTTTCTTCTTCTGTAGCAAGGGAACCGACATGAAGAAAAATTTCACCAATATATTCTGCTTGTGTTTTCATTATACTAACTCGTCAATACTTTCAAGAATAAGTTTCATATTGTTTTTGACAAGATAATCAAATACCTTGCCTTTGTTTCCTGCATAGGGAAGAGCGTATTCTTTGAGAATATCTTGCTCAATCCCCTCTGGTATGTATGCAAGATCCACTAGATTTTTGTTTCTGTCGTAGTTTCTTTCGTGTTCTTTTGGAACACCATAAAACTTCCAATTATTTACCTTCTTCGTAGAAAGTGGCTTCTGACGCTTAGTATCGTCTACAAAAGTGTCATCATCGGACAGAATATTTGGCACACCATCTCCAGTATCACCACGAACAATATGCTCAAAAAGATGAATCTGTGGATTCTCGCACTTCAAAAAGTCCTTATGAATAGGACTGAATTGATAGATGTTTGGAAATCGCTGCAATTGTTGAAAATCCTTATCGCTCGATACGATAAGAATTTTCTCGTGTTGGTGAAAATTCTTTGCAAGAGTAGCAATGATGTCGTCCGCTTCACAACGGTCAACACGCATATTTTTAAAAGGAAAGTTCTCCGTGACTTCCTGACGAATCTTGGTCAGAACCTCAAAGATCTTATCCCATTGCTCCTTGTCCTTATCGTGAGCCTTCTTGCGATTCGCCTTGTATTGAGGAAAGATCTCTCTTCGCCAAGGATTGGCAGAATCTTGACAAATGACAAGATCCCCATACTCCTCCTTGAAGCGGGTTCGATACATTCGATAGGTATTGATCACGATGTGCCGAATAACATCCTCAGATACATCGTTGATATTCTTGTACTGTGAAAAGATACTAGCAATAAGAATTTGTGTATTGTCGATCAGAATCATTTTGTAATCGCTTGCAGAATAATGCAGTGCTCGTTTACTTTACCGTTTACTGGCTTTTCCTTGGTCTTGATCTCGCTGAATGCGTTGTTGATGGCACGAATACCACCCAAGAACTTACTGACTGACTTCTTGGCATCGCGTACCTTCTTCATGGTAGATGTCTTGATGTCGTAGTTGAGAATCTTGTTTCCCTTTACGCTCAAGCCATTTGACAGTTCTGAAGAGTTGTATACAGCAACAACCTGTGTCTTTGTATTATACACCACAAGTCGGTTCGCACCAACAATTTCCGCAGGATTGATTGATTTGATGGAGAGTTCTGCGAACTCTTTCATATAAACCATCTTGGACACCAGTTGCTCTGGAGTCTTTTGCTTCTTCTTGCGGGGTTTACGATTGGTCTTTGCTACACTCACCTGCTCCTTGGCAAGAGTGATGATCTCTGTATAGAAGTCTGCATACTTTCTGAGACTTGGTTTTGTTAACCAAGAGTATGCTTCCTTCATGTCCTTATCCCCCTCTATGGCTAGATTGATATCATCTAAACGGGGTTGAAAATGAGTAGAAATGAAATCCGCTTGTGCGGCTTTCACTTCGTGTCGTTTGAACCAATCAACAAGATCATAAGAATGCTTCTTGCTGCTCTTCAGTGCTTCTGCCAAGGAATCAATCTCCAATTCCAAAGAGCAAATAAGCCTGTGTGCTTTTTCTTTGATATGATCTTGTACGCTGAGTTTTGGCGTATCTTCTACTGGCTTAGTAGCAGTTTTTTCTAGAAGATAATTGATACTCTCCTTGAGTTTCTTCAAGGCATCTTCTGGAAGAGGAGCGCCACGGGATGACATTCTGCCATAAGCAGCAGCAGCAAAGTATTCGTATGCTTTCTTCGGTCCTTTGACTGCTCTGGAGATTTCATCTTTAGAAAAAGATTCCTTCTCCATGTATTCCTTTATGAATTTGGGATACATCTTCGCTGGCGCGTTTCTGTACCAATTCAAAGCACTAGGAATCTGACCCTCATCCGATACCTCGGGTTCGGAGCCAATGAGAACACTAATGGGATCAGATCCCTTGCTGAGTGTTTTGTAACGCTTTGTCATACCTATATTCTACACTAAGAATGCTTGTAGTCAAGTCACGGCTTCCAAAATACAAAAACTGGTTCGTATTTCAAATATCGTCCATCCACCTTGCAGTAATTCTTGCACTTGGGAATACCGTCCTCACCTATGCGATTGGTTCCAGGCATAGGTTCAAGAGCCATCTTTACAGTCATTTTATATTTCATTCCCAGTTCTTCAAGAATCTTTCTCGAATCCTCTTCGAGTGGCAGATACTCTCCCTTGACAAGAAGATCAGCAATGTTCCAGAGAAGATAACGCTCTGAATGCAGCCATTCAACACAGGTTTCAAGGGTCGGGCGAAGGAAGCCATCTCTCCAGTTTTCATATGAAGAAAACTTCTTGTATGATTGATTGGAATCTTCGGAGTATGCTTCTCGGTTGAAGTACGGTGGGGAAGTAAAGACAAGATCTACCTTTCCTTTATACTCGGCGAATCTTTCATTATTTCTAATAACTTCTGATCCAAGCATGAAGACTTCATAGGTGTTTGTTGTGGAGAAGAACGAGTTTCCTCTGTATGTCTTGGAATTGTAAAAATCCGCGATACACCCATATTTGCCACATGGATGCAACCCTTCAGGATAATTTTCAGGGTTTGGATCAGTGCCAATATAGTGTATGCTGCGATCATCACGAACGGACATAGCCCCCAAAATACGACCACCCCAACCGCTAGAGGGGTCGTAAATATTAAGTGTTTGATTTGTTCTAATGTGATCCGTAAATCTTTCATAGAGGTACTTCGCAGTAAGTGGTGGAAAATTCACTGCCGGCTGTATGTAGCCTATTCTAAATGAAGCAAATCCAGTAGGAAATACTTTCTCACCCTTCTTATAGATTCGAAGAGCATAGATTCTATCTTCTGGCAAGTTATCCGCATCGAAAGTAGAATAGTGTCTGTAAGACATCTTGCTCTTCCACTTCTCAAATTGTTCTTTTGAAATGTGAAGTATCTTACTCTGTTCTATTTGAAAGTAACCAGAGTTCAATCCTTCCCGTGGTTCAACCTGTTCCAGCATGAAATCATAACCAGTAAACACGGAGGGATTGCTGAAGAAAGCCTCCAACCACTCTTCCCCGTTGTTTACATCGACAATCGAATACTTTGTGTCGTTACGAATAGCAGACAGCGCGTGTTTGTACATGGAATCACGACGAAGGTGACGCATAGCACCCTTGACTACACGCGGAAGATATTCATCCTTCGCAAACAGATCATAAATCGAATAACCAGTATCCTTATCGGAATAGTTGATACGAGTCTTGAACATATTTGAAAAGAACTGATCTACTTCCACACCAACTCTTGATTTATTGATAATAACATCGTTTGGTGTGTTAGACAATTCATCGGAGTTTGTAAACTCATGTACAGGAAATGCTTCAAGACGATTGAATTGATCTACAATTTCCTGCTCTGTTTTACCAGTTCTAGGAGGACAACCGTAGGTGTCCCAAGAATGAAGTATTTCTTGACGCATCTCCACCACCCATTTCTCAAAGTCTTGTGGCGTCATTTCAAGAAGATCCTCAAAGAGCACATTTATCTTTGAGTTGATTACATAATCATTTCGTTCATAGTATGGTTTGTTCATTTGAATACCTGAATATCAATCCTGCTAGGGTTCCGTTCATCCATTCTACAGTACCGACTTGAAGAAATCCATTCCTTTCATAGAAATCTGTCGCTCTTTTGTTGTCGGCTCTTACACTCAACCAAACCGCTGGCAAGTTGAGCGAAGATATGTAGGCAAGAAATTGATTGAGAACTTCCTTCGCTTTACCATTTCCTTCAGATCCATTCACTATTTGATGAAGCATACAGTTGTTTCTTGGTATACCGCAAGTCCCTACTCTTGTTCTTTTCTTGTATATGCTGAAGATTATCACTATACCGTCTTGATAAACACATCGGCCACTGTTCACTGCTCTGGTCACATAATCAAAACGGATATGTGGAAATATATCCGCTCTCTTGCGAAATATTTCATATATCTCTTTCGTCTGTTCTTTTGTAGCAAATATCATTGTATTCTACTAAAATTACCCTTCTTGGCGAAGGAGATGTGATCTTGGAACTTGTCTTGCAGAAGTTCTTTAGATTTGTGTGAGATGACGAACACATTAGTATCTGATCCAAAAGACTTGAGAATATTCAAGAAAGATTCGGTTGCATAGTCATCAAGACTACCATCAAGAACTTCATCGAATATCAAAAGATTACAACTCAAAGAATTCTTGATGGCAGCAATCTTTCTCCAAGCAAACAGTAAAGCCAGATCAATCTTACGCTTTTCACCTTCACTGAAACTATCGTATGTAAAGATATCACGGTGACGGGACTTGATTGTTTCTTCAAAAGACTCACTCAATTCAAACTGCACAAAGAAATCCATCTGTGCAAGATACTTGTTGATGACTCGATTCATGATCGGAAGATAGTGCTTGATGATCTTTCCCTTGATACCACTATCTTTAAGCAAAGAAGAGGCAATGTTATGGTAATGAACATCCTCTACTATGGTCTTTCTGTTCTCGGCAACATCTAGACCCTCTTGGATTATGAGATTGAACTTCTCTTTCTCATCATCAACATTCTTGGTATCTCTTGCCGCTTTGTTGATCTGTTCCGTTGTCTTGTTGATTATACCTTTTGTGGAAGCAATCTTTGCATTATTCAATTGTATCTGCTTATTCAGATCTGTTATTGATTTGTTTATCTTGGAGTTGCTATCCATATGATCCCTGATTACCTTCATTCTTCCAAGAATTGTTGACTTCTTGGCGTTAAGGTTTGATAGATCATCCTTAAGCACCTTGGTTATACTTTGCTTGTGATCCTCGCAAAGTTCCTGCTTACAACGAGTACAGGAACTGTTCTTCTCGTAGAAAGTGATTTCTTTTTCCAACTTGCTCTCTTCTGTTTCAATCTTCGACAGTTCGATGTCCTGAATAGACATATCTGTTGGTACGAGTTTCTTCTCTAACTCGTCAACTTGCTTGAGAAGTTCTTCATTCTCATTTGTCAATAGTTCCATTTCTTTTCTGTATTCTTCAAGAGAACTCTGCGACTTCTCTATCTGTTCTTTGTTGGAACTTTCAAGAGTTTTAACTAGTTTCTTTTGTCCTTCGGCTCTTTCTTTGATGAGGATTATCTTATTATCCGCATCCTTTTGTTGATCCTTCAACAAAGACAATTTACCCTTGAGGAGAATGTTCATATTGGAGAACACATCAATATCCAAAAGGTTCTCTACGACCGATCTACGCTCTGCGGCAGTGAGTCGCATGAACGGAATATAGTTTGTCGAGCCAAGAATAACAACTTGACAAAAAGACTTGTAAGACATTCGTAGGATCTGATCCTCAAACATCTTTTGATAATCTTTATTAGTGGCATCTTGATCTATCAGTTTACCGTCTTTGTAGATCTCAAAGAACTTTGGTCCGATTCCACGAC
>JACCDX010031325.1_pt1 | contig 10118 bp, 13 predicted proteins | sample 7449681 | NCBI WGS metagenome assembly JACCDX01 (sample SAMN15323450, study PRJNA562643) | freshwater metagenome | isolation source: river surface water | place: USA:Blue River Watershed | collected 2017-08-18
AGTTTCCAGGTGGTCGAGGAGGTAGGCATCGACTTCTGCCAGGAGGACATGGGTGAACCCAAACGAATCCAGCATTTCCCACAAAGTCCTCGATGTTGCGAATGTATTATATGTGTCGCGTTCTTGTGTGTAATCACCCTCTTTTTGGCGGTGTACAATGACGCGGGCGTTTTGGGCATTATGTCCAAGGATTTCGAGGACGTGGTCGTGATTTTCCTCGGAACAAAAAAGGGTGAGTCCCCACGTCGAGGCATAATAGGCGCAGTTCAAAATAAGGAACTCGAGTTGGGGGTGTCGGCGCGTTTCGTATATAACGATGCTTTTTGTGGGATTTTTGGGTATTACGTGGGTCTGCCACCAGGTGCGGAGGGGAGAGAGGTAGGTGGTTCGCAATGCGGCGAATACCTCGTCTTCCAGGAGAAGTCGTGAGGCGTGCGTGATGGATTCGCTTATATCCTCGGGATTCCAGCCGCCTATTTGGAGAATGCGTTGGCGTATCGTGGCGTTCATTGGTTTACTGCTTGCTGGGAATTTAGAATATGAGTCGGCGTTTATACCACGTCCAACAATACTCCTCCATATTTGTACTGCCCATTTGCAGGTTACACCTGTGACAAATGGGTCGTAAATTGGCAACGGTGGAATCGCCGCCATTTGATTCGGCGATTACGTGTCCCGCGTGGAAACTCAGAATGCTGATGCGCTCGCTGAGACAAACGGGGCAGGGTGTCTCCATCTTATCTCCCACATAGGTGCGCCATACGCGCTCCTTGACACTTTTGGGGATGGTCTTTTTGGTTCTTTTACCGCCCTTCTGAATTGCCTTCACCGCCTCGGCGGGGAGGTGTATATGGTATACTGGAACGGGTACATGTGTTGCTGCAGCTGGTGCTAGTGCAATAACTTTCGAGCGTTTCTTTTCGGCCCTGAGTTGGCGTTTTTCCTCGGCTTCCCTTGCCTTCCCACAATCGGCCCTGGTCTGTTCAAAGAGATCGCACATTGTGCTGGCCTTTTTGAATAGTGTGGGTGATTTGGTGGCGATGCATTTATCCAGAAAGGCATCCAGCTTTTCGGGGGTTTCACATTGTTTGTGGATTTTTGTCCCCAGCTCCAACACGGTGTGAAAGAATGTGAGAAGACTGGCCTGGGCGTGTTGGTGAGGTGTGCGTGCGGATAAACGTGCTAAACGGGCTGCGAGGACTTCCATTGTTGGTTTGTTGGTTTGTTGGTTGTTAGGAGTTTCATTTTTGGGTTAAAAAATCCTTAAAATGCGTTTACTTAGTGGGTCTTAAGTTAGGAAGTACATAATGAGACCGTCTTGCATTCCAAGAGCATCGATGAGCGTTTGGATAAACATGGATTCAATGAGTCCCAAGAGTCCTAAGACAACCAGGAACATTGTGAGAACTGCGATTGTTTGCTTCATTGTTGAAAGGAAAGGAGATGAATGTTGCCACACAAAGCAAATAATGCCGTTTCGCCTTTCAATTTTTCCGTGTTTCGTTTCTATTGTAATGCATTACGATGAATTGCAATAGATGTGTTTGTTGTTGGCTCCACCCAGATTTGAACTGAGATTCTGGGATTCAAAGTCCCATGTCCTAACCATATTAGACGATAGAACCATATGCTGCAGGTTTCCCCACAATTCCTTACACATTCCGCCCCCTTTAGACCTAAACCGAAGCAAAAGTCTAATACACCAAAGAGATGGAGGATTCCGAAAAGGTTGTTGGGATCACAGCTGATGAGGATATGGTAACGATCACCCGTGCGCAGTTCGAGGAATACCTACAACTGCGTGAGGCACGCCAAAAGGAGTTGGAACGAATGGAAAAGGAACGTGAGCGATACCATGAACGCAAGGAAAAACTTAATGAACAACGTCGACAGGCCTATATTCTTAAAAAAGAGAAAAAGGCGGCAGCTATTCAAGCCGCGATGGCCTCCATTCCAACCAAGGAAGAGGTTGTGGGAAAAAGTGAAGAGATGTGAATGGAGTGTTGGTGTGTGTGTGTGACCCGTTCTGACATTTATACTTTTATCTTCATTCCCAACAAAATCAAATGACTTCTTACGCTGAGGCCGTTTACTTCGCTACCTATAGTTCCAATTGCACAATGCCTGCCCCGCAGGCTTATTCTTCCCCCAGTGTTGCCGAGGCGACATACTGGGCCGGTTACAACTCAAATTGCACATTTCCCAGTCAACCAACCGCCGCCAGCAGCGGGCCTGTAGTGAGTGGTGATTCAGCGCGTGTAATGGCTCGTGCAAAGTCCCAGAACTTTACGGAGGGGGAGGCGAAGGACGTTGCACCACCTCAACTGCCCCCCCGCAAAGGCCACATTCCCCACACAGTTCCGATGGAAACACCCCACGCAGTCCCCACTGGTGTAATGACCGTGAAGGAGTTCATTCACAATATGTGGGTATCCCTGAAAAACCTGGCGGCGGATAACTTACCCACTGGTGTGATGGGTACCAAGACGATTGAGGTGAATGAGCTCGACGGGTCTAAGACATAAACTACCGAATAAATAGAATAATGGCCAACCTGGCACCCGATGAGTACATTAGCCTCGATGAGCAATTTGGCGGTGGTCCTAAATCGTTCCAAGAGGCCTTCCCCCCTTTTTGCATTTCCACGGCCACCTGGGATCCAACACGTGTCGTGAAAAACGTCCTGCCTGACCCAAATACTCCCGTACCCCCCCAAGTCCTCGACCCCCGCCAGGCCGTCCAGGTGTGCCGACAGTACTACACTGAATCCCCAGCCGATTCCCTGCCCGCGGGTGTTCTTGAGGCGGATGTGCCGCTTCCTATACCCCCCGCCCTTCAGGGTCCCGTGGCCTTTATGCGTCCTGAGGCGTCGCGTCTGCCCGCCCCCGTCCCCCCAGGTGGTGCCGCCGGTCTCGGAGCGCCCTACAGTGTCTGGGCCGCCGAGGTGGACCGTGAGGCCGACTTGCGGCGCATTGGGGAGAAGTTGACCAAGTGTAAGGAACTCCGGTACCGACCCCAGCCGGCCCAGCTCATTGCGGATCAGACCAATATGGTCCCAGGTGCGCAGGAAGTTCCAACATTCGCCCCTGTACAACGCGTTGCATCCTCAACAGGTTGCCGCGAAGCAGATGATAACACGGCGTGGAATCGTTCGGGTCGGATGTTTTTCAATTGTACACGCCAGGACCGCTACCATCCCGACAGTCGCAATGGCCCCCTTGTATGCGCGAATCCGATGAAATAAGGTGAAATCAAAAAAAGGCATAATGGATTATGTGGGAAGTTGCGGAACTACCAACATAATCTCATCCAAATTGTGGATGACATTTTCGAAGATGTAGGGAATGAGGGGACCACCTGGGCCAAATGTGGGCAGAAAGCACGCATCGGTGCCCTCTGGACCATGTTCACCGACCGCAAATGCCTCGGCGGGATGTAGGTCACCGCCGGCATACTCAAAGAAGGGTCGGAGGCGATTGTATAATGCAGGATGCACCACATCCCAGCCCACTGGCGTTTGGACCAATTGGAGTTTTTTCGTGTCTTGGTCGTATTCTAGGTGAATTGTAATTGTGCTGTCAAGGATGGCGGTAATCCGGTGAACTTGATTTGTGTGGGATTCGTCCTGCACTTCAAACACATGATTGCGTGGTTCCTCAGTGTCAGGATCGGTGAGTGCAGGGAATGTTCTAGAGGATATCATCTTATGGTATACACTTAATATTGGTATTATGGGTCTATTCAATTTTTGGATTACTTGCGGGACTTGCGGGACTTGCGGGACTTGCGGGACTTGCGGGACTTGCGGGACTTGCGACCTCCGCGCATATTTTCAGGAAGTTGATTGATATAATTCGAGCGTTTCATTCCTGTCACACCTTCAATTATTTGCGGAAACACATTATAAGGTAGTTTGTATAAATGGGAGTTAGGTCCAGCTGTTGCCATTGTAGTATAAATATCTTTTGATTTTTCAATTAATTCATTTTTCAACCACTCATTTGCATAATTGAAAATTTGAATTGCTTTATCTGCCTGGGTAGTAGTGCTGTCACCATAAATTGGAATCAATCGTTGTTTTTCCATTTTCCAATAACTGATCTGCTCATTAAATAAATCGGATACTAATTGAAGATTGACTGATGTGAAATCACCGCGATTTTTGAAATAATTAAATAATTTATCAATTGTTTCTTTTTTAAGACGATTAAGATTTTTCAATATGATATACGAACTATTGTTAAAGCTAATTCCTAATAATATATCTGCATTAATAAGATCATCAACAGCATCAGGTACATTTGTTGAAGTACGTATAATTTCATTAACTAATGTTTTCATTTCGGATTCTGTAGGATTGCGATGAGGATTTTCAACATACTTTTTTAAATATGCTTTACGCTCCCTTGAATAAGAAAAATAATTCTTATAGGGAGGAGGTAGAACAATTCCATTTGCAATCATATCATCTACTCTGGAATGAAGCTTCAGAATAAATTCATCGTCTTCTTCTTGATTATGAACACGTTCGGTGTCTTTTAACCATTCAATTATTTTAGCAAAGTATGCATTATTGTCCTTGGCTTCATGTGCATATCTATGTTTAGCTTCGAGTGATAAATCCTGAAATTTAGGAAATGCCATTTTATATTTAGAGTTTTGATTTTTTTTCCCGCACTACACACCAGAACAAATCACAATGTCCAACATATATCGAATCTATCCCACTTTATGGGAAGGGCAAGGATGTGTAGGCGGGCAAACCGTATATGCTGTGGATCGGGCGCCGCCTTCGGCGGGCGGATTTCCCACGGCCTGTTCTGCACGACCCAGGGCGGACCCGGCGAGTGCCTGGGATTCCCCCACCTTCCAGCGGCTTTTGCCACCTACCGGGAGTGGTTGGGGTTCGTTCGGTTGTGGTGTGGCGGGGGCAGCGGTCACATGGAGTACGCTGCCCGCCTGGCTCTCGTATGTACAGGGACTCGGCTATGTCCTGGCAGAAAACACCTCGTTGGGAAAACTCAAGCCCTACGGTGATGTGTACATTGTGGGTCCTTAAAACCGCCGTGCCTATCAAACACACGCCCTGTGATGGAGTATCCCAAACCGAACTGGACGGCCACCATTGCTTCCAACATTGATATATCCGGCGCCCCGTGCCTTGCTGTAAGCCGAACGGATGATAAAGTCTATTTTGCCGTAGCCGCCACCGGCACCTTTGGGTCCCTGGCTCCTACGGGGACATACGATGTGGTTGTGGGCTGCCTTGGGGGCGATGGGACTGTATTGTGGCTCTTCCGCGACCCATCCCTCGTATCCGGTGCCAATGACAGTCAACCCCAGCTTGTGTTGGGTGCCGCTGGCGAGGCCTATCTCGCCTTCGTGACACCTGGTGCTATCCCTGGTCGTTCCAATGGCGCCGATGTTCCCAGTCTTTGCGGCTCCTGTGGGGCTACCGCGGGACGCCAGGATCTCGTGGTCGCCCGCATTGATGGGGCAACTGCAGGAACGCCCGTGGTGGCCTGGCGTGTCCAGGACGCGTACCTGAATTCATGTAATAACGAGACGGCCGTGCGACTCCATTACGACTATGTGGGGTCCCAGCTCTTCATCGTATATCAATGCGGTGCGGCGACCCTCTGTAATGCGGCCGTAGGTTCCCCCAACGTGGTCCTGGTGGCCTTTGACCCCGCGGGTTTCTTGACCTGGTCATACCAGGGTGATCTTGTGAATTCCACGGCTTCCAACACAGCCCCTGCGATTGCCACCGATGGGACGGGTGGTGTTTATTTGGCCTACGCCAGAACCGCGGCTGTGACCGGTGGTGGTGCGATGGTGGGCACCAAGGATGTGGAACTCGTGCGACTCCACGTGGAGGGTGCGCCCCTCCGTGTGGTCCGTGATTGGGTCCTTTCGGCGACCGTTGTGGTGAATTCGGCGGGTGTCAATGATACGCCGGCGCTTGTGGCCGATACGACGCGGAATGTGGTATATATGGCATTCACGGCTACCGCCGCCGTTCCCGGTGGAACAAAAACGGCCACGGGTGCCGATATCGTCTTTGCATCTGTGAAGAGTGATGGTACACTCCAGTGGCTCCTACAAAAACCCGAATACAATGAAGTGACGTATCGGTACTCGGATGTGGACGGGCCCCAGCTTTCGCTGGACCGCAATGGAAACGTGTATGCAGCGGCGCACGCCGTAAATGCCAACACAGGTAACGACCAAATCGTAATGATCAAAATCAATCCAGGTACCCAAGAGGGCTGGTACTTCCGTGTGGATATTGCAAATGTCTACCGCTCCTACATCCCCGCCGCCGATTACGTGACGCCCTTCCAGGCGGTCCAAGCGACGTCGGCCTTCTCCGTGCCTGGCGTGGCAATTTGGGGCGGCCAGCTCTATGTTGGATTTGTGCGATACGCCACGTCGACCCTGTATATCGTGGGGCTCGCCCAGGTATTCAATTACTTGGAATATACGGCCCAGGAATATATGCGCTCATTTACCGGGATTTGTTCCTCGGTGCGGACAGTCTAGGGAGTTGTAGGGATTTGAGGTGTTGAAGGGTGGAAATGGCGGTATCCAGGACTGTGTGGCTATTGTGCCCCCAACGGGTATCGCATATGAAGAGGGTCACGTATTCATCGGCCAGCTGTGGGTAGACTTCCTCGCACGTCTGAAATGCCTGACACGGTCCACCGGCTTCGGTAATATGTAGGAGCCCCTGCTGTGTGAGTGCATTACGGGTTACCCAGTACAGGTCGCTGGCCTGAAGATCCTGAATTTCCTGATACGTTCGTTCCGTTTCAGGAAAGGCGATGAAACATTTATTTCCGAGGTGTGTGTATATCGCCTGGAGAAAGAGGGTAAGATATCGGCGTTCCAGAATACCCTCGACAAAGAATCGCTTCTCAACAGCATCGACACGGTCGCGACCCCCCGGTTGACTACTTGTGGTAATGAAGCCCAGATCGTTCAGATGAATGAGTTTCTCCTTGAGGGGATCGGATTCCGCAAGGAGGGGTCCCAAATGATACGCGGTTGCCGCCAAATCACCCTTAAGGAATTGAATGGTACGTTGTTGGAGTTCATTCACCGTCTTGGCGGACTCAAAGTATTCTTTGCAGGCCTGAATGTGGGCGAGCTCTGTGCTGGAGACACTAACACCACTGGCCGTGCTCTCGTAACTTGTGACGCGGTGGAACATCGTTTGTGGGTTGTTGTTGAATTTGAGGAGGGGCGATGTAGTCATTTTCACTTTTGAGTGCTTTGTGGAAAAATTGAAGGGTGTTGGATGGGTTAGTGGATTCGTGCCCATCGGCAAACACCTTCCTTCCTCGCTTCCTTCGCTTCGCAATCCTTTCCTTTCCTCCGCATTCCAACAATGTCCCTTCCTCTTCTTTGCACCCAGTACGGTACTACCGATGCCCGTTCCCCTGCTTGGCAGATGAAACCCGATGACCCTGTTTGCCGCATCCTCGCTTCTTACACAACTCCCGTATACCACGTCGAAGTGGACTACGACTATGATATGGACGGAAGCTGTGGACCCCGTCGGCCCGTTCTTGAGGGGCTGACCGCCTATATCTGGACTACAGACCTTTCCGGCGTCCCTGTGTGCAGGACCTATTCTGCCAGAAAGGTGGGCAAAAAGGACTGGGCCCACACCCGTGTGTCCACTGTACCCGTATGGTTCTCTCTTGAAAACTCCACTTCTTACAACGAATACAGCGAAATTGAAAAGGCTGTGCAGGAACTCGCTCTGAGCACCAAACAGTAAACATATTTGAATTTAAGGATTATAACAGTATACTTTTTATACAATGTCATCGTCATCATTGTTTAACAAAATATGCAGCGAATTAAAGTATGAGGGTGACATATATGATGGATTTCACAAGAATGAAAACATTGAAGTGGATGGATGGATGGATGTCAGATGAATATCCAAAACGCATTCGCCAAATTCTGGAAAAGGAGCCGAAAGACCAACAATTGCTAATTGTTGAAGTTGGAACTTGGGTCGGTAAATCTGCAATTGCCGCTGCTGATATTATTCGTGATTTGGGTAGATCGGATGTAATTATATGCATCGATACATGGCTTGGTTCCCCAGAACATTTCAATGCATTGCATCGCAGTAACGGATTTCCATATGGATTGTACCAAAACTTTTTGCAAAATATTGTAAATTACAACCATCAATCGCGAATAATTCCTATTCCCCTTCCTAGTTCACAAGCGGTGGATGTTTTACATAAATTTGTTTCAAAAAAAGCGGATGTTGTTTATATTGATGCTGCACACGAGTTTTTGCCAGTCATTAATGATATAAATGCTTATTGGAGTATTTTGAAACCCGGTGGAATAATGTTGGGTGATGATTATCGCAAGGAGTGGCACGGTGTAATAGACGCTGTTAATTATTTTGCAGCGGATAATGGTAACATTGAAATAAAAGTCAACGACGTAGTGTGGGAACTTCAAAAACCCATTGAGTAAAATTAGTTCAAGAATAAAATACCCGTCGTAATCCATAACACCGCATACATTTTTCCAAGTGTTGTCGGCACTGATAACACGGATAACTCTCCTTAATGTTTCCCTGTGGACCCACTTGAATCACGACGAGTGTGGACCCCTTGAGTTTCCGAATATCGCCCACAGCCTTCAGGGCGGCGCGTTCGGCGTGGATCATACAGTCCGAGAAACCGGCACCCAGTGATCGCGATCCCACGCGATTAATGGACATGGCGAGGAGAACCTGGCGCGGTCCAAAGACGAATGCCACATGTGCGTGGGTCTTATGTCGGCGCTTGAGGGAATTGCACATTTCCTGTGCAATAGGAACGAAATCATCTCGACGAAATGTGGGCATTGTAGAACATTACCGACATTTCCAACATATTGCTTAACTCCCCCATTCAATTTTTGACATTTAAGCTATGGCCGAATGGTTCGTCGGGTATCCATTGCCACATTAAAGGCTTTATGGTATCCCTCGGCCAACTTACGTTGTTCTTCATCCTCCATATCCAGTGCCGCCTTGACTTCCTCGGGATGCAGGACAGCATCGCACATCCGAGCCTTCTCAGTCGCATTGAGAGCCACGAGCTGCGCGGCCGTCTTGAACTGCCAGCACCTTCCGAAACTGAACGCCGTAGGCTCCGCCAATGCATTCCCTAGCCATCCAACAAACGCCTCACGACTAATTTGCTGACCAGGGCCGTCGTGATTGTTCATGGTGCCATCCGCCTTCCGATGTCGGAATTGAATAAGATTGAAATCGTCCATTCCGTATGCATTCTCCATAGTCGCAGTCTTTTCGGGGTGAATGATGGGCATTAAACCATTGTAGGGAATGTTGGGAGCATTGGTAATTTCAGGAATTGCAAGAGGGAAGTTGGTGTTAGGAATGTTAAATTTCTTGGTTTCCAACATAGTTGCTAATATACTTTCTGGTTTGACCATCGGTGCATTCCACATCTCCTCACAAAGCTCATCCATCGCTTCCCACCAGTCCATCTTTCCCACTTCGTCCTGAAGGTCTTTGGCATGTTCTCTCAAACGACGAAAGCGGAGGAGTTTCTCGGTGACACCACCACCTCCTTCGCCTTCACATGAAGGTGCAAAGGGGTCCTTGCCAATTATAACAGGAGGAACAGTTCCCTTTGCTGGACTGAGTTCAAAATGATTATGACCTTTACAAATGCGGCCACAAACTGTGCACCAGTTAATTATTCCATCGCTATTTTTATATTTTTGATATAATGTATCGTGATAATAACCCTTCTGTTGGGAACAGTCGTGGCTCATGTACATACACGCATCTTCACGAATTACATATTTCATACAAACTGGACAAAGAGCAAAATTCCTAGCAGTAGCCTCGTCACCAAACACACCATCTAACATAGAAGCATCGCCTTGGGACCAGCCGAGCCATTTGATAGGATTTTTTGGGACATCTTTGAGAAGCTTACGAATTTCCTCGGTTTTTGCAACATCAATAGGCAATTTACCATCTTTTGCACGGATAGTTTTATCAGCACCAGCAGCAAGTAATCGCTCAACAATCCCTAAATGGCCTTTTTCGGAAGCAATAAAAAGAG
>JACCDX010692722.1_pt1 | contig 10117 bp, 8 predicted proteins | sample 7449681 | NCBI WGS metagenome assembly JACCDX01 (sample SAMN15323450, study PRJNA562643) | freshwater metagenome | isolation source: river surface water | place: USA:Blue River Watershed | collected 2017-08-18
ATTTACCAGGAACAAGTTGGGTAACTGCTAATCTAGTAAATCAAAATACTTTGTTGTCTGTAAACAAAGCAACAATTCAAAACAGTGTAATAACATATATCACAGACAACTATCCAAATCTTGATTACAACTCAGCAACTTGCAGTTGAGATGTTGGTTATATCATTGACGCTATACGTTACGACTTAATGATGGGCAGCAATTTCCGTTCAGTAAAAGCAGGCATGAGTTATTATCAAGCACAGGCCAGTGTAGTATTAGGGGATCAAAAACGTGCAACATTACAGGCCTTTAGATACATGAAGAAGTTAGTGGCCGATGTCATTGACAATAATGACACAGCCAAGGCCTATGTTAGAAAAATGATGTCTATAATTATTGATATCATCGACAAAGGTGTAGGAGAAACTCCCGAAGTAAATGGAACGCTGGCATATAGAAACGACATTGGTATTATCAATGCCGCAGAGATATTAAGAAATAACAGTGTTTTCTTAGAAAACGAAGCCACAGCATGGATTAAAACTCAGTTTGGCGGAGATGTTGTTTCTACTAGTGCATCCACAGACGAATTTACAACTAGTGCATCGCATCATTTAACTGTAGGCGATCCTGTTGTTTTCAGTTCTAACGAAATTACAACATTAATTGAAGCAGTTGACAGTGGAACTAAAAATGTTACAGTAAGAACTGCTGTAGGTGTTACAGCAGACATGAGATTTACTGTAACCGGCACAGGATTAGGACTGTTAGTGGCTGGTACTTACTATGTAGAATCTGTAATTAACTCTACTACTGTTCGAGTAAGTAGCTCAGTGGGAGGAGCCGCTATTGATCCAGGTACTGCTACAGGTCTTGCAAGTGTTACAATTGGCAGTGCATGGGGCGGAATTAGTTATGACGTACAATATTATGTACTAACTACACCGACTACTACTACATTTACTATTGGCGAAACAGTTGATGCAACCACAGCGGTGGCACTAACCACAGATACTGGAATCATGCAGGCCGCATACTCCTTTGACGAAGGAGCATGTAAGCGTGACATGAGAGAATATATCAGCTCAATCATCTATGATTTGAATTGGACTGGTAACTATAAAGCAGCCAGAGCCGCAGTACTGTATAATAATGCAGTAAAAGGTTCTGAAATGAGCGACATGTTCCATGTAAGTAATGCAACAGGTCTACGTAACTGTACTCTAAGAGGCCTAGAAGGCGATCTATCAGATGAAAATGACTACGGAACTAAACGTCCAACTGCTGGCGCCTATGTGGCATTAAATCCAGGATTTGGTCCTAATGACAGTAAAGTTTGGGTACAGACACGTTCACACTATAGTCAGAACGTTACCATGTTTGGTTATGCATGTACTGGTGCTAAGATTGACTCGAGTCTACATGCAGGCGGCAACAAGTCTATGGTTAAAAACGACTTTACAACAATTCTAAGTGATGGTATTGGTGTATGGTGTACTGGTAGCGATTCATTAACTGAGTTAGTTTCTGTGTTCGCTTACTACAGTTATGCTGGTTACCTATCAGAATTAGGCGGACGTATCCGTGCTACCAACGGTAACAGTTCTTACGGTGTCTACGGTGTTATTGCCGAAGGTGTCGACAGCCAAGAAACACCATTGTATGCTCAACTAAACAATCGAGGTGCGCAGGCACAGATTACACAAACCGTCACAGACGGTGTAAGTGAAATTTTACGATTTGAATATGGCAATGCTGGTACTAATTACACAAACACACAGCATACTATCAACGGATCAGGCTTCAACGCAAATGCAATTGCCGACGAATTCCGTGACGGCGCAATATTTGAAACTAGAATTATCGACTTAGATAACGGTGACGGTGTTGGAGGTACTAGTTATGTTACTGCGGCCAACGCGGCACAGACAGGTGATACAACAAGTATTACTATTGCCGCAACTGATCAGGCATTAAGTGCCGCGTATATTGGTATGCGTATACAAATTACTGCTGGTACAGGTGTTGGACAGTACGCTAACATCTTAACCTATCAAACCGGTAGCAAAATTGCCACAGTATACAAAGATAGTTTTACATCGATCAATGCTACTGCGACTACATCGGGCACAAACGTAATTACTGTGTCAGGCGCCGCTGGCAGAGTATTATATGCAGGAATGCCAATTTATTTTACTGGTACAACATTTGGCGGAATTACAGCCAACACACTATATTATATAAGAACTGCAGGTCTAACAACAACAGAGTTTACAATTAGTACAACTGGTGCCGCTGGCACAGCAGTTACATTATCAACTGCTTCGGGCACAATGGCAATTTTAGCCGCTGGTTGGGACCATGTAATTCCAGGAAAACCAATTGTTAGTGCTCTTGATTTAACAACAACTTACATTATTGAGCCAAGAATTTCTTACAGTGCTCCAGGTTATACTGCAACTTCAAGAACATTAAGTGCAACCGCATCATGGACTGAATTGACCTACGGCGATAACAAATATGTTGCAGTATCTGGCGGTAGCTCAACAACTACGTCATTCTCAGCAAACGGAACAACATGGGCCGATGCTGGCGCATTACCTGCTAGTGCAAACTGGGTCGATGTTGTCTACGGTGGCGGCGAAGGCGCTACAGCCACAACAATCGTTGGGGGTATTGGTGGCCGCGGAGCAATTTTACAAGCAGTATTAGGAGTTCCTAATACAACAGGAGCAGCCACAGAAGATCAAATAGCCAGTGTAACAATTATAGATGGCGGTGAAGGATTTACAACGCCGCCCGTTATTGTGTTTACACCAACAAGTGGCGGATCGGGTGCAGTTGCGACCTGTGCAGTGCTTAACGGTGCTATTTCAACTATCACAGTGACTGTTCCAGGATCTGGATACAATGCAGTTCCTACAGTAAGTGTGGCCACGGATCGTGTCACAGACATCGTAGTTAATTCTTGGGGCAAAAATTACTTCAGTGCTCCGAGTGTAACCATAGATGATCCTTATACTGGAACAGCATGGAGTTCAGGCGGCTCAGTAACAGATGGAGACATCATTTATTACACAAATACCACTGTTACTCCTAATCGTAAAAATTGGTATGAGGTAACCGTAACAGGCACATTGACCACAACTGGACCAACGCACACATCTGGTGCAGTAAGTAACGGTACTGCTACTCTGTTATATATCGGTACCACAGCAGTAGCAACACCTTCGTTAACTAATGCAGGTGTTAGCAGTTTTACTATTAACTATACAGGCCAAGGCTATACAACAACACCAGCAATTACTATATTAGATACTGGTGCTAGATATGTAGCAATTGCCACGGGTAGTACAAATAATGCATTTACAACTAGAACTGGAATTGCAGGAACTAGTGCATGGACCGCAGGAACAGCATTGCCAGCAAGTGATTTTGTATCCATAGCATACGGTAACGGTGTTTATGTTATTGTTGGCGGAACATCCAGTGCGGCATCTAGTGTAACTGGAAGTTTATGGACTACTAGAACAATACCAACGTTGGGATCAGGAACATACAGTGCTGTGACTTACGGTAATGGAACATTTGTTGCCATATCAACTGGTAACGTCGCCACAGCATATTCTACAAACGGCACTTCTTGGACTGCTGGAGGCAACTTACCAGCAAGCGTAAATTGGACCAGTGTTGCTTACGGCAACGGACGTTTTGTAGCAATTTCTAGCCTAACTGCTAGATCAGCAGTCAGTTTTGATAAAGGCATTACATGGGAATCTAGTCTAACCGGACTACCACTAAGTGCCGGCCTCTGGACAGAAGTGAGTTATGGTCAAGGTTTATTTGTCGCAGTAACACAGGGAGTAGCATTCTGCGCTACCAGTCCAGACGGATTAAATTGGACTTTACGCACAATGCCAAGCTCAAGCAACTGGAATTCTGTGGCGTTTGGTAATATCAATAAGCGTCCATTATGGGTCGCAGTATCAAATACGTCCGGTACAATTGCCGCAAGTATTAGAACGGGTGCTCAAGCATTAGGTCGCGTTAGAGTTGCTAGCGGTGTGGTAACTGAAGTTCGTATGGTTGATCCTGGATCAGGTTATCCATACGGCACAGTCAGTGCTACTGCTGTGTCTACAAACTTAATTACTGTAGATAATACAGTTAACTTAGTAGATGGGCAACCAGTTGAGTTCTACGGAACTAGTGCCGGCGGTCTAGTAGAAGAAACAACTTACTATGTAATTGGATCAACAATTACCAGTACGCAGTTTAAAGTCAGTGCAACACAGTTTAGTGCGACACCTGTAACATTAGAAACAGCAACTATTTTGGGAATGACTTATCGTGCGTCTCCTGTGTTTACTGTTACAGATCCTAACAAGGTTAAAGTGGCAGCATTTAGAGCTCGTCCCGGCGATGGAGCATTAGGTAATCCAAGTTTCAGCGATAGAGGACAAGACAATGCTACTGCTACCAGCGACACCGCAGGTGACGGTTATAGCGATTTATTCCAAGTAAGCACTTTTGTCAACGTATCCGGATTATCCGAATCACCTACAGCAGGTGCAAACGTTGAGTTTGCAAGTATTCCTGGCGAATATTACAAACTGGTAACAGTAACTAATTTTGTTGAAGATCAAGATAATTTAGGAACATACAAAGCAACATTCCAAATTAATCCTTCGTTAACAACATTAAATGCACCACGACATGGCGATGCTATCACAACAAGATTGAAGTATAGTCAAGTGCGTCTAACAGGACATGACTATCTATACATTGGTACAGGTAATCAAACACAAACCAACTATCCAAATGTAGATATTAGCACAGCAATACAGGCTAACCAAGCACTGTTTACCAACGGTGGACGAGTATTCTTTACATCAACTGACCAAGACGGTAACTTCAACGTTGGTAACTTGTTCGGAGTTCAACAGGCTACTGGTACAGCAACATTGAATGCGTCAGCGTTCAACTTATCAGGATTGAATAGTTTGCAGTTGGGTTCTATTGAACTAGGTATTGACAGTGCGATTATTACTCAATTCAGTACAGATCCGTTCTTTACTGCGGACAGCGACAACGTTGTTCCAACACAAAGAGCGATTAGAGCTTATATTACTGCGCAGATTGGTGGCGGACAGAGCTCGTTGAACGTAAATACACTGACGTCCGGTGTAATATATATTGCTGGAAACAGCATAAGTACTACAACAGGAGAAGGTATTAACGTGACAAGTAGAATGAACTTTACAGGTGGCATCGACGGGTCTCCCGTTGCACTTGCGTTCTTTATGCAAAGATAATAATGGAGAAATTATAACATGGCAACAGGAAGATTAGGCGTACAGGCCATCCCGGCAGGGACATCAGGTGCTGGTACTGTAGTTTACACAGTACCAACAGGGTATTACGGAGTTTTTAACGTGTCTATCACAAATAGAAACGCAACTCCAATTACAATACGAGTGGCTCTAGCAGCCACTAGTACACCCAACGTACAAGACTACTTGGAATATGACACAAGTATTATTGCTAACGGAGTGTTTGAAAGGACCGGCCTAGTAGCACAAGCAGGTTTAAACGTTGTTGTTTATTCAAGCGCCGCAAACGTTGGCTGTACAGTTTACGGTATTGAAACATCAACTGCTTAATAAGGAAATAACAAAACATGGCACGATATGATTCAGTATCGGCAGTTACAACTCAGAGCGGTGCGGCTGTTTTGTCTACACCTTCGCAGGGACTTTTTACAACACTGACAGGAACCGCACCTTTTACGGTAACACTAGCCAGTCCTGCTATTGCAAGTGGAGCACAACAAGGATTTTTTAATAACACTGGGGGTGTAGTAACACTGCAAACTCCTAGCGGTAATATTCGAGGACCTAGTGCAAACACTGCGGCAACTTTTGTAATTCAAAATCAATCAGTAGTATTTTTAACTTCAGATGGCACAAATTACATTTTAACAGGTGCAGTAGCCGGTGGATTTGTCAACGTTGATGTCGCTACAACATACACAGCGGCTGCCAGTCAAGCATTGTGGGTTAACACAACATCTGCGGCAATTAATATAACCTTACCGGCCAGTCCATCTCGCGGCGACACTATTAGAATTTATGATATTGCCAACACATTCGACACAAACCAATGTCAACTGTTGAGAAATGGACAGTTGATTATGGGTCAAGCAGGTGATTTACAAATTACAACCGAAGGTGCGGCGTTAGAAATTGTTTATTCTAACTCAACATTTGGTTGGAGAATCTTTACAATTTAAGGATAAGAAATGCCTAGTTATTCTAGTTTTAAAAAGATTACCGGCGAAGCGATTGTTGACACAACAATACAATCGGGAGATATTGCTGCCACAACTATTGTAACTGGAGACATTCAAGACGGTGCAGTTACAGCCGCAAAAATGAGCGGTGTAGTTACATCTGCAAAATTAAACGCTACTATTGATTTAAGTGCAAAAACCGTCACATATCGTCCAATTGTTAATAGCGACATATCTGCATCGGCAGCCTTAGCCGGTGCTAAATTTGCTTCAGGAGCCGCAACAACAAATTTAGGATTTACTCCAGTTAATACTGGCGGTGACACTATGACAGGACCTTTAATAGTTCCTGCTGGCAGTGCTGGAGCACCCAGTATCACTCGAGACGGAAACACTAACACTGGAATTAGTCTAGAAGCAAATGCTATTAGAATTTCAGGTGCAGGTAATCCAGCAATCGTTATTGATAACAACGGTCGGGTTCAGCGTCCAAATCATCCAGCATTTGCAGTATCAGCCACAGCAGGATGGTTATATGCCAGCAACTATGGCGGAACAGGCGACAGAGAATTAAACAGCGGTCCTATGGGATGGAACAATGCCGCACACCAAACAGGTGGAAGTCAATGGAATCCTAGCAACGGTAGATATACTGCGCCAATTTCAGGATACTATGTATTTCATACTGCATGGTATATGCTAAACGATAACAACAGTACACCTAGTTATGTTCACTGTTGGATTATGCGAAACAGTGGATCAGGTACATTACCTGGAGGAAGACAACCTTACACAATTAACATGCACGGAAATAGAAATAACTACGATGATGGATCTGTATACAGTAATGTATTCAATATGAATGCAGGAGATTATGCTAGTGTATACATACGCTGGCACAGTTACAACAGCCGTCATCACGCCGGCCATCACATTTTCAGCGGACATTTGATAGGATAACAAAATGCCAACATACAATAGTTTTAAAAGAATCAATACTGAAGCAATCGTCGACGGTTCAATAACTGGCACTAAGTTAGGCACAGATTCTATCACAGCCGCAAAAATTAACGGCAATGCAATTTCTACAGCAGACATTTTGAACGGAGCAGTCGGTACAACACAGTTAGCGGCTACAGTAGATCTAAGCGGAAAAACAGTAACTTACAGACCTATAGTCAACGGAGACATTGCTAACAGTACTATCACTGGAGGTAAATTAGGTTCAGGAGCCGCAGTTAACAACATTGGATTTACTCCAGTTAATCGTGCAGGCGGAACAGTATCCAGCGGACAACTTAGACTGGCTGCCGGCAGCGTAGGTAATAATGCAATTGGTTTAAGCGGCAATGATAATGCTGGTATATACTTTCCTACAACTAACGAAGTAGGCATCACTACATCTGGCTCTCAGAGATTACGTGTTGACGGTGCAGGACGAACAAACGAGCCTAATAGACCTGCATTCTTTGCCTGTGGATTAGGCGGATGGTATTACTGGAATACATTTGGCGGCGCTGGTTGGCGCGAACTTAACGGTATTGGATTTAGTTATTCAATACAAGGAGGAATCAGTGTTACCAGTAACAGTCGTGTGACAGCGCCAGTTAGCGGATATTATTGGTTTTATTTGCAAAGTTACTATTATAATGATAACAACAGTACTGCAGGATATACACATTGGAATATTGGACGTAACGGTGCTCCTAATACTGCGGTAGGCGGTCGTCATCCTCACACAATTTTTTCACACGGACTACCAAATAACTACACGCCAGGTATCATGGTTCCAGTAGAATTCTACATGAATGCCGGAGACTTTGCCAGTCCACAGCCGTACGGTCCAAACGGTCCAGGTCGTTTTCACGCAGATCATACACTGTGGTGCGGATTTTTAATAGGGTAATATAGATGCCAACATACAATAGTTTTAAAAGAATAAACGCAGAGGCCATTGTTGACGCATCAATCGGTGCCAGTGACGTAGCGGATAATTCGGCAATCACAGGAAAATTTGCTACAGATTCTGTTACAGCCTCAAAGATTGCCACAGGTGCAGTAGGTGCTACACAATTAGGCGCCAGCGTAGATCTTAGCGGAAGAACTGTAACTTATAGAACAATCGTAGACGGAGATATTTCATCGGGCGCAGGTATCACAGCAGATAGAATGGCTGCCGGCGCAATGACCACTAACTTAGGTTATACTCCATTAAGTAATAATAACAGTAATGCAATGACAGGAGTCCTACGACTTCCAAACGGCAGTGCTGGTGCACCGGCCATACAAAGTGCTAGTCAAACAAACACAGGAATTTATTTTGACAGTGCAAATAACGTGGTATTTTCAGTGGCAGGCTCGCCGCGTATGCGCATTAGCGCCAATGGACATAAAACTATTGGTACAGATCAAACCACAGGTAGTATTATGTGGCTGGCATCGGGTACATCGGGTTGGACCTATGCTAACAGTTATGGTGGATACGGCTGGAGAGAAATTGGCGGCGGCATGGGCTGGGACGTTTATCAGCGTGGCGGCAGTAATTTCAGCACCGGTAACGGTAGATTTACCTCACCAATAAGCGGATTTTATCACTTAACCTGGCAGAGCTATAACTATAACGACGATAATAATACACCTAACTATCAACACCTAGGATTTAGCCGTAGTGGCGGACTTGGCGCATGGAGCGGTAGACATCCCCATTGTATGTGGATGCATGGATCTAACGCTAACCATGCAGGCGGAGTTAGTATGAGTTTAGATTTGTATTTAAATGCAGGAGAGTATACCAGTCAGTTCTTCTTTTGGGCCGGCGGCCCAAGTCGAGTTCACGGAGCGCACAGTATATTTGCTGGGTATTTAATTGGATAAATATAGATAACTAGAGAGAAATAAAAATGTCACAGATTACATTCGAATTAACAGATTTAGAAGCCACAGTATTAGCCCATATTGCATTGGATCCAATGGATTATATTGCTAATTTGATCGAATGGCAAGCAAATTTAGCCACAGACGAAATCGTAGAAATGGAAATACAGCGCATGATAGCAGATCCAAATACAGCAACGATGCCGTCAGATAGAAATCAAATTTTAGAAAATGCAGTACTAGTACCAGCCGCAGAAAGACAATAAAGGATTAGACCATGGCAAAACGATTTACAATAGATATTACAGACCTACAATGGAAAGCACTGGCATGGAAGCATGTTGATCCTCATCAATTTATAGACGATTTCCTCACCAACAGAATTAATATTGCAATGGATGAAATCGCCACACAGGAAATTAAGCGTAGATTAGAAGATCCAACTTGGACTGAACCAATTCCAGCAAACAAACTAGAAATTTTTGATACTTTAATTTTAAAAAGCGCATTAGAACAGCAACGAGAAAGTACTGTAAGAATGCTGGCTATGATAGAAGATCCAGATGTAGGCGGCGCAATGCCTGTGCCTAGTCCTACTGTAGTTAAACCTTAAAATAATATAATAGATAGGCAACAAAAAACCACCCTTAGGGTGGTTTTTTATTACTCCTTATTATCATATATCCGTTCTTTGAGATATTGATAATGACTAGGAGCAGTACCTGCTAGACCATTAATATACTCTTTCTTTTGATTCCAGTAGTCCTGTGTCTGACTGTTAAAATATTCAGGAACAGTACCATTTCTTCCTAACAATATTTCACTTAACAGTTTCATCTGTGTAGCATTTACAGGACTGGTATGCATACCTACAAATATGTCAGGAATGCCTCCCATTGAAAAATCCCCTGGTAGGTGATGACTTTGTAGTAATCGAACAGCAATTTCACTAACCTGTGTCTGTCCTTG
>JACCDX010443100.1_pt1 | contig 10115 bp, 15 predicted proteins | sample 7449681 | NCBI WGS metagenome assembly JACCDX01 (sample SAMN15323450, study PRJNA562643) | freshwater metagenome | isolation source: river surface water | place: USA:Blue River Watershed | collected 2017-08-18
ATTCCAAGGAGCACAAGGTCCAGGTGGTGGTCAGGGAGCACAAGGAGCTCAAGGTCCTCAAGGATTCCAAGGAGCACAAGGTCCAGGTGGTGGTCAGGGAGCACAAGGAGCTCAAGGTCCTCAAGGATTCCAAGGAGCACAAGGTCCAGGTGGTGGTCAGGGAGCACAAGGAGCTCAAGGAGGTCAAGGAGCACAAGGTGCTAGAGGTCCAGGTGGACCCCAAGGTTTCCAAGGTGCGGGAGGTAACACAGGTGCCCAAGGTTCTCCAGGTGGTCCTGGTCCTAATGGAAGTCAGGGTGCAACTGGTTTTCCTGGTAATCTAGGACCAACAGGTGGCCAAGGTTCACAAGGAGCACAAGGTGGTCCAGGAGCACCAGGTCCTACAGGTCCATCTGATATAAGGTTTAAAACAAATATCAGACCTATTACCGATGCCATTGAAAAGATATCGAAGATTAGAGGTGTGAGTTATAATTGGAAAGATTCCGAAATAAATTCAGGTTTACTTGATATTGGTTTCATTGCACAAGAACTACAAGTAACTCTTCCAGAATTAGTTGCGGGTACAGAAGATGAAAATAATGCACTCGTAGTTAAATACGATTCTCTTATCGCAGTTTGTTTGGAAGCAATCAAACAACAAAGTGAAATCTTAGATTATAATGAGAAAAAATTGGAGCTGTTAGAAAAAAGATTTGGAATCTAATTCTATTTTTTGTGAATCAAATCTTTTATTTCGAAAGTTGTATCATACAACATACTTAAAAACTTTTTCCAAATAGTTGGGTTGAATTTTTTAATTAGTTGAACGTAGTATAAATAATATGGTTCTTCACCACCCCTTGAGATAAAATCAGCTAAGCTTGGCATATCTGCCGTCCAATTCTTCAATTGTTTCGGAGTGTTTTCATCTATAAATTCATCGTTAACTCTGAATAGAATATCTTTACTTAGAGGACTAAGTGGCTCGTTTTTAGAAAAATAATTTAGTATGTTGTTAAGGGACTTCTCAAGGATAACCAAGTTCTCAGGTTTTCTTGTTCTTTTTATTCTTCTTTCAAATTCCTTGACCAATCCTTCTAAAAATTCATTTGAGATTGCAAAAAACTCAACTGGATGTCCCCAATATTTTTCATCTGATTTTTCATCATAAGTCATCATGTATTTTGGTGACCAATTTACACTTTGAGTTGGGTCACTAGCGTGAAGCATCTCGTGATATAAAGTAAGGTACAAATTCTTTTTTGACTCATAATATTTTGGGTTGAGCTCAATTATCATGTCTGCAGGGTCTAATGACTTAGAAGGTCTCAAATCCATTAAACCTATATAACTTAGTCTTGGGTTTACATATATTTTAACTAAACCATCAACTCCGTTGGATAACTTAATTGGAATTACATCGACAAGTTCTTTTTTTCTTTGGTAGTCTTTTTTTCTATCAGCCCATAGTTTGTCTACCACCTTATTCATCCTATCTAATGTGTCTGGTGTAAATTTGTACCTTTTGGCTTCAGTGATAACACTTTTTAATATGTTGACGAATTTAAGCACTACTTAAGTCTGTAGACCAATCTATGTTTATTTTTTTGGGTTTAATCTTTCCTGCGTAGGAATCGAATACTTCTTTAAAAGGTTGTTGTGCCTCTTTAATTCCTTTAATTGCGGTCATCGGATAATCAATCCCTGTAGATAAATAGGCTTGAATCTCATCATTTACAACATTTTCACCATAACCCATGTTAGAAATTTTCTTTGATAAACTTTCTTTAATATGTGAAGGTAATCTTTCGATATTTTTCAGTTGTTTATTTTTATAGATTGGGGATGAGAAATATAGTCCGTGAGCAACTTCATGAAATATTAGAGAAGGGTCTTCACCATTACTTTGGTCGATACCAATAAGATAAAAATTTTCACTACCTACAATACTTCTAATTGTATCAACAACACTGAACATTATTAAGTCGTAGAAATTAACGTCAGGAATAACCGCCATACAAGATTCAATCGAATCACACGGAATATTATAACCTGCCCAATCTTCGTGGTAGGAGAAGTAATCCTTCTTAGTTTTGTTTTTATAAAACTTAACGTAGTCATACCATTTAAACCCTTTACCTCTGAATGTTTCAGAATCTGATTCGTAGAATTCTTGGTAACGCATGAAAACTCTGGCTCTTAATCTATTATCTTTAATAACTAGTGCAAAGATTTTGGGATACATTTCAAACAATTCAATCTGAGATAGAATATTTTTGATGTTTTTGGGAGGGTTTTTCGAAGGACTGAAACCTCTTTGTTCTACTAAAGTATATTTTGTATATGCCATTAAAAAAAATCTCTGAAGTAATCGTTTATGTTTTTATCCACCTTTCTTGAATCTGGGTAGTCAGATACTCTTACACTTAGACAATCTTTATCGGAGTTTAAAATCTCCAAAAATCCACCATGATAACCCAAAGTCCCTGAGTTTCCATATTTTTTGTTATTGTCTAAATAATCATAAATGATACCTTCAAAATCACGAATCGGTAGTTTGAACTTTTCAACTTTAACGTCTTTCTTGTATGGGTGAGGAGTATATACAAATTCTCCTTTATCTGAAACAAAATACTCATCCAATTCGTTGAAAATGTTCTCATATACATCAGACTCATAAGCTGAATTATATGAACTACTATGAATCGAGTATAAATCATTTTTTATGTCTGATAACTCACTTTGAAATAATGAGTTCATTGATTCTTCATCATCAATTAGAGTACTCACGTTATCTTCAGTAACTTCAAAATAATCATCATGACCTTGTTCGGAAGCAATCATTTCCATAGTATCAGTATCAGGTGTAAGTTGTTTTCCCGATAACTCTTCCAAAACTCTTTTTTTAAAATATCCTAAATTCTCAGGGGTGAGTTCTTCTATAACATCTCTATAAACATCATCAGTTGTATCCCAATAAGCTTCAAATACATCATCACCTCTCAATATGCTTTGGACAGTGTCTTGACTCAAATCATGTCTATGTCCATCACAAAACAACATGGCTAAATTCTCTCTATCACCTTCCCAAAAGATTTCTTTTCCTACAATTTCAATATCTCCTAGTACGTTTTCAATCCATTTATAAAACTTTGGACGGTCGTTGTTAAACAACCACATCACATAAAAATTTTCCCAATCATCGCCCGAGGAGGAATCACTTGGGTCAATTTCGTCCATTAAACCCTTCTTGTTTAATAATGAAAAAAACGTATCATAGTCGTTGAAGTATTTTTCAACGTCCAAATCATCGTTTCTAAACATTTCCAAAAAGTCACGGATAGAATATTCCATATATATAAATACAAAAAAAGGGACATTTTATTGTCCCTTCAAATAGTTTTTCGAAAATCAATTATCCTTTAACCCAACCATTGGTACTACTTTTGTTTACATTGTAGTATTTCTCAACGGTTTTCTTGATTGATTCTTTCAAATCTGCGTTTCTTTGAACTGCCGCTTGTTGAAGGGCTTCTTGTTGAACTTTTTGTTGTTCGGGTGAGTTTTGAGCTTGATTACCCTTATTTTTACATCCACATCCCATGATTGAAAGGTTTTTTATTGTTTATTATTATAAATAGTTTCTAATACCAATTATAATTACCCAAAGATATTTATTAAATAAAAAGTTGATGAATTTTTTTCAAATATTGAAAGAGAATAGGGTTGAAGACTTCAAAACGAAGTTTTCAAATAAGTTTTCACCTGAACAGGTGAAATATATTATCGATAATGTACCTCAAAAGTTTTTGGAGTGGGTGGGTAAGAATTTCGACTCAATGAATTTTGAATCCAACATTCAACCTTTGATTGTTAAATTGAAGGAGTTCGAAAAAATTGGTTCAAATCTTCCCGAGCCTGATATCAATTCATATAAAAGTGTCGAAGAATTATATAAAGCCTTAAAGAGTTATTCTGAAAAACCAAGAAGGGATTTTAAACAAGTTGAAGGGGGTAATGTTGTTTTTGATAATGGAAGATACTTTGTCGTTAACCCTGAAACTCATCAGGCATCGTGCCATTATGGTAAAGGGACAAAATGGTGTACAGCAGCAGATTCAGATTATCAATTTCAAACTTATAACAAGGATGGAAAGTTGTTCTACATCTTGGATAGAAACTTGGATTCCTCAGACCCATTCTATAAAGTTGCCCTTCTTAAGAAATTTGATGGTAACAATACATTTTGGACTGCTGTTGATGAAACAACAATGATATTACCAGCACAAATGGGCACCAAAGCCTATGATGAAATGATGTCCGAGATTGAAAAATATATGAACATTCAATATGCAGAACAAATTAAGATTTTCAACGATAAAGAAAAAGAGAAGAAAGAAAGGGAAATAAGAGAAAAGTTAAGAATCCAAAGAATATTATTTGGTAGAAGAGAAGAAGCTTCAGATAGAAGAATTGAAAATGAATGGGAGTTGGGACCTGATTGTCCCGAGGAAGGTTTGAAGGCACATGCTTTGTTAGATTGGCTTGTGGACCAAAACGATGTAGACGCAAGAACACCCCAAGATACCGCCAGACTAATGGAACTGAAAACATTGTTATCTGAACTTGAAGAGCAAGAAAACGAATTAGAATATGGTACCGATGAATACATTGAGTTAACGGAAAGAATAGAAGAAGTTGAGGATGAGATTTCGGAACTAGAGGATAAGATTGATGTTTATAATATAGTCCCAACAGGGGAATATTATAATATGACTGAGTTTGAAGTTATAGATGCTGGTATTGATGACCGAAGATATGCTGTTGGTGATGAGGATGAAGTTCAAAGGAGTTGTTATGATAGAGTTGATAATTTGATTGACGATATAGGTTACGAAGGATTTAATAAAAATTTTGCTATTTCACACCTTGATTCTGAAAAAGTTGCACAATACGCTGAAGATTTTTGGTCGGACGATGTGTACAATAACCCAGAGGTTTATTTGGACGAAAGTCAAAGACAACTTTCCGATAAACAAGAAAGGGAAATTGATGTTTTGGAATATAGAATCCAAAAAACCGAAAATGAAATTGAGAATTTGGAGGAAATTAAAGGTGAAGACAATGAGGAAGAAATAGATGAAAAAATTGAAGAACTCCAAGACTACATAACTGAAATGGAAGATGAGATAGAGTCAATAAAAGACGACCCTGACGGGGATTTCCCTGATGACTTGGTTCAAGAAAAAATTGATGAACTTGTTGACGACGCAAGAAGTGACCCTGAATATTTTTTGAATGAACATGGTGTGGATTGGGAAGATTTTATAGACAAGGATGAGTTTATTGATGCGGTCATTGACGCTGATGGATATGGTCATACCTTGAATGGTTATGACGGTAGTGCGGATGAAATTGAAGTTCAAGGAACTTGGTATTGGGTAATGAGAATTGATTAAGATAAAAATTTTGTTATCCTTTATATAATGGCTAGACAGAAAAAACAATCATTTAAATTGGACCCCGAGTGGATGTTGAAAAAACCCGTAGATTTTGAATTTAACAAATATACACTTTTAGATTATCTTCAAAAATGTGAGAATAGATTCAATAATTTAGAAATCTATCCTGATTTTGTGGAACTTTCACTTCACTTGGCTAACATCCAATCATTAGTTAAAGAAAACAAACTATTACTAACAAACAAGGTATTTGAATCTTGTGATGACGAAATATTACTCAAAGAGTTGGTTCCAAAAAAACCAAGACAACTATCAGATGATGAGTCTGATGAATTAGATAAGACTATAAGATATTCTGGAAATAAATTGTTCGATGCATTTAATATGGCAAAATCCATTTGGAATTTGGCTTATGATAGTATCGAGGTTTCATTGAAAAAAAACAAACATAGACTTTCAGAAAGGAGAGGGTTTGCATACCACTACAAAAAAACAGATAATTTAATAACAATTTGGGAATTTGAAATCAAATCTCCCGACAACGAACCACTTAACAATAAGATATATCTTAGACATTTATATCAGTCAGAGCCCAATGAAACTACTCTTGTTTCCATTATTGAAAATTATTCATCTTGGAGTGAAGACCCTTTAACGAAGGAGTTACCTATATTTGATGTTAGGTGTTCTCAAGATTTCCCTATGGAACCAACATTCATACCCATAATGAAAAGGAAGATAATGGCATATATTTTTCAAATTGTTAATTTAGAAAAAATAAATAACTTTGACTCTGAGTTATAAGTTTATTATCTTTGTTTTTATGGGATTCAATAAAAGATTTGTTGTTTTGGAACACTGTATCAACGCTTTGAACAAGGGTGACCTTAAAGGTTATTATGGAAAAAGTGATATGTTGATTTTTGAAGACACAACAAGTTCAAGGATTTACAACCTTTATAAAGAAGGTAAAACTGAAGAAGAAATTCTATTAATTATAAATCAAAACATGGAGGAAAAAACCAATGAAGTGTATTAAAGCAATCAGAGAATCAAAAGGTGTTCAAGTTGGAGACATTAAAAGGGTTGACGACAAAACCGCAATTAACATGGTCGGATTGAGTTGGCAGTACGTTTCCAAAACAGAATGGAAAAATGCCACAAGGAAACAAGTTGAGACCAAGTCTGAACCAACTCAAGAACAAGTTGAAAAGAAAGTATATAAAAAAGGAGAACGCTCCGAAAAACATAAAAACAAACAATAATGGGAAACGTAAAAATTCATCTATTCGAAATGCTTCGTTTGGAAGCTGAAGCTCAAAAGTCTAAAGCACTTTTAACATTGGAACTTCTATCTAACCACGCCGCTGGTATTGGAGACCACTCAACAGGAGACTTTTACAAGAATGCTGAAGAGGCTCTTCAAATGTTGGTAGACGCTGACGATAAACTTGAAGCAATAGGAAAATACTTCGGTTAATGAGGAAAAAAATTCTCAAGAAGTTAGATTGGTGGTTCGATTATTACATCGCATGGATGTTCTATAACGGGAATAAAACTCATAGGTATATAGAATACATGCAAAAAAAGTGGGGTAAAGATGAAAGTACTGAATCTCTCGGAGAAGAATAAAGTCATTACTTGGACACCACCCCACACAGCGTCAAGATTGGCATGGAAAATTTTCGACAACTTCGATTTTTCTTGTTATGACCTTGATAATAGGGGAACACTCCTCAAGAATAGTTATGACCATAACCATTATATTGGATTACCTAAAAACCATCATGAGTATAAGGTAATACTAACTTGCAGGAACCCCTACACCCAATCGACTTCTGGATTTAACGGAATGGACTACAATAAAGTTCAGGATGATTTCAGTGTTTCGTTAGAAAATAGATTTCATCAGAACTATCATTTGAATTTTATATCACACTTAAGGTTTAGAAAACCTGATTATTTTGTTAGGGTTGAAAATCTTTTAGAAGATTATCTTAAAATCCCTTTCATTCGTGAATCGGAATTTTATAAATCTGGTGATATGGAAAAATTAATAAATAAAAACCCATACAGGGATACTCAGTACTATCATCGTCCGATTTTAGATAAAAGATTGGCAGATTTAATATATTATAATAACATATATTATTTTGATATGTTAGGTTATGATAAAAACTCTTGGAAAGAATGAAAAATCAGGATAAAGGTCTTGTTCTATACCTAAGTGGTTTAGTTATCAGTTGGGTAATAATCATAATTTATTTAATAAAATACGGTTAATATGTCGTCAGATAACGAAAAAAAAGAGATGGTAAATAATCCTCAGCATTACGGTGGGGCGGATAATCCATATGAAGTGATAAAAGTTTGCGAGGCTTGGGGATTGGATAATGACGCATACTTATTCAACGTGGTAAAGTATGTTGCGAGAGCCGGAAAAAAATGTGTGACCAAAGAGTTAGAAGACCTGAAGAAGGCGGCATTCTACTTGAACAGAAAAATTCAAAATTTAGAAAAATGATTATTTGGTTAACAGGACAACCTGGTTCAGGTAAGACAACAATTTGTAAAAGAATCCTCTTGGATAAACCTGGTGTATTCCATATTGATGGTGATGACCTCAGGGATTTATTCGACAACAAAGATTATTCTGAAACAGGTAGAAGAAAGAATGTTGAACTTGCACAACAAATTGCACATTATCTTCAAAAGAAAGGTAGAGATGTTGTGGTTTCTTTGGTTTCCCCATACAAAGACCAAAGAGATAAGTTTAAAGAAAAGATGGGGGATAATATTGTGGAGGTATTTGTTCACACAACGGAACCAAGAGGTAGAGAAAATTACTTTGTAAGTGATTACCAACAACCCGTTGAGAACTACTTCGACATGGACACAACATTTGATGATGTTGAAGAATCAGTAAAAAAACTTTTAGAATATGCAAAAAGTACACGTTGAAGGAGACCCTAAACTAAAAAATACAGGGGCTAAACAATATTCAATGTTCATCGGAAGATGGCAACCATGGCATTCAGGACACAGATGGCTTGTTGACCAAAGATTAAACGAAGGTAAGAATGTTCTTATCTGTATAAGAGACATCAAACCTGACGAAAAAAATCCTTTTTCGGCTACTGAAGTTGAAATGAATATTAAAAAAGAATTGTGGCAACTGGTTGGTGATGAGAGGGTTAAGGTCATGGTTATTCCTGATATCGAATCTGTTAATTTCGGTAGAGGAGTAGGATATGATATTATTGAACACATCCCACCTCAAGAAATTCATGATATCTCTGCCACAAAGATTCGTGAACAAATGAGACAGGAAGGAAAACTATAATGGAAAATATTTTCATTTTCGAAGGTTATAGTGGAAAAAAAATATTAGATATAGAGTATTAAAAGATTATAATGGAAAATTTTGTAAATAAAATAATCAACGGGGATTGTATTGAGGTAATGAAGACCATGCCAGAAAGTACAGTAGACCTCATAGTAACATCTCCACCTTATGGTGTTGGAATCGAGTACGACACCCATAACGACGACGTTGATTTCGAGGAATATAAAATTTTCTCAAAAGACTGGTTGACCGAGGCGTACAGAGTATTGAAAGATGATGGTAGAATTGCTCTCAACATCCCTTACGAAATCAACCGTCAAGATAAAGGTGGAAGAATTTTCATGGTTGCTGAGTTATGGTCAATCATGCAAAAAATTGGTTATAAGTTTTATGGTTTAGTCGACCTCAATGAAAACTCACCTCATAGAAGTAAGACAACCGCTTGGGGTTCTTGGATGTCTCCATCAGCGCCTTATATCTATAACCCAAAGGAGTGTGTAATTTTAGCTTACAAGAAAAATCACATTAAGAAAATTAAAGGTGAGCCACAATGGAAGGGTGATATCGTAGATTTACAACAAGAGGACGGTTCAGTGAAAAAGAAAACTGTTTATCAAGATGAGGACAAAAAAGAATTCATGGAATTGGTTTATGGTCAGTGGGATTATTTTGCAGATACAAAACAAATGACCAAAGCAACCTTCTCAATGGATATTCCAATGAAAGCGATTAAGATACTAACTTATAAGAATGACCTGGTTTTGGACCCATTCTGTGGTTCGGGTACTAGCGTTGCCGCTGCAGAGATATTACACCGAAGATGGGTGGGGATAGAACTTAGTCCAAACTATTGTAAAGTGGGGAGAGAAAGAGTTCAACACTTTGTTGATAGAAACAAACAATTGAAATTAGAAATGAAAGGGTCTTAAGACCCTTTTTTTATTTGTTTGGATATTTATAAAGAAAATCTTTAATGGCTGAGTACATTATTTCACAATCTCAATTAGAACTCATAAAAGACCGTATCACAGAAAGTCCTTACGAAACTATTTCGAAAAAATGGGAGAAACTTACTGAAGAAGAAAAGAAGGTCGTTGTTGATGTTTTAAATTATTTATACCCACAGAAAAAGTCTCTCAAGGAAGCCAAGTGGTACAACACAGCAATGGATTTTTTGGGTATAGTCGACCCCACTCCAATCACGGATAGTATCAATGCAATATCATATTTTACTCAAGGAGATACACTATTTGGTATTTTGAGTTTAGTAAGTGCGTTACCTTATTTTGGTGATGTGGTTGGTAAGTCTGTTTTAAGTGCGGCTA
>JACCDX011233026.1_pt1 | contig 10115 bp, 9 predicted proteins | sample 7449681 | NCBI WGS metagenome assembly JACCDX01 (sample SAMN15323450, study PRJNA562643) | freshwater metagenome | isolation source: river surface water | place: USA:Blue River Watershed | collected 2017-08-18
GAAGGGGGCGCCACGGACCCCGTCGCCGTAGGCCTCCCGGTACACAAGGACCTCGATCCGCTGTACCTTCCCGACGGAATCGAACTGCACGCCAAAGTCGATGGGCTCGTGCTGTCCGATCTGCTCGTCCAGGATGGCGTAGCCCGTCACGGCGCCGTCCCGTCGCGCGACCTGAATGGTGTAGGCCGGCTTCGGCAGCGGTGCGCCCAGTGCCACGCGGAGCGCGTCCAACGTCGCGGAATCCGGCGTGAACACACTGGCCGTCACCGTTGCCTCGGGGAAAAACGACGCAAGCAGCTGCGGCGGCGTGAAGTACACGTACGCATGCGCCGGCCGCATCAGCAGCATCATGACGGCGAGGACGCAAGACAGCACGGTGCGTGCGCGCATCAGAACATCCATCCCAGGCCAAGGTTCCATTGGAGCTCGTCGTCACCGAGGCGGCGGTCGCGAAGCTGCACGTCGCCCTTCACGGCGACGCCGGACGTCGGTCGCCACGTGACACCGAAGGTGCCCTCGTTCAGCGTCCGGAGCGGGTTCGCGACGGTGGTCTCCGGCACCGCGGCCTGCGTGTCCACGTGCTCAAGCCGCGCGAACGGCACCAGCTCCATCGTGCTCGCCGTGGGCTGCAGCACGTTGTAGCCAAGCTCGACATAGCCGCCGCGCATGCGGGTGGGCACCGGCGAAGCGCCGTCCGGGTAGTACGCGCTCCCGTCCGCCCGGCGCGCCTCCATCAGGTCGTCGCTCTCGGGGAGCCAGAAACCTGCCGCGAGCGCGCGCGCCTCGATGCCGCGCCACCGCGTCCGCGCGTCGACTTCTGCACCGAGGACGGGCAGCGCGAGATCGCGTCGGGCTCCGACGGTGTCGTACCAGGGCGCGCTCGGCCCGGCGTCCGACGCGTAGCCGGAGGCGCCGAGCACCACCCCGAGGGTGGGCTCGGCCTCGAGCCTTCCCGCGAGGGCGCCTGCGCGGGCTGTCGAGAACGCGCCGGATCGTCGGCCTCCGCCGATCCCGCTGTCATCGAAGCCGCTCGCGTCCAGGCCTGTCATGGCGTACAGTTCGTAACGCAGGATGCCCGGCTGTCCCGCGATGCCGGCTCCGAGCTCGCGCCACGTGGTCGGGATCAGCACTTGGTCCAGTGTGGGGCGGTCGACGCCGTGAAACACGGGCGGCTCGTGCCATTGGTTCACGATACCGAACGGCACCAGCAGCAGCCCACCGCGCACGGCGAGCGCGTCGCCAGCGAGGTCGGCCTCGAGGAAGGCCTGCTCGACCTCCACGGCGCCGGGTTGCCCCGGCCCTGCGACGGCGTTCTCCCACTCGAGCTCCGTGTACGCGCGCATGGGGACCGGTGCGTCCGAGAAGGTGTGGGCCACGAATAGCACGAGTCGGCGGACCGTTGCGTCGCCCACCCAGTCAGGGGCTGCACCGACGCCGAGCCAGCGGGCCTGCAGCTGCGCGTAGCCGCCCACCACGGTCGTGGGCGTCGCCAAGCGCTGATCCTGCAGTCCGCGAAGGAGCACGTCGTCGATGGGGGCCGCTTCGACCGCCACGTCGCTCATCGAAGTTCCCCGAGGTCCGCGTGGACGAAGTCGTTCGCCGCGGCGGCGCCGTGGCAGGTGTTGCAGTCGCCGACCTGCGCACCGGTGTCGTCGGCCTGACCGGGCAGCGCTCCGTACGCCTCGCCGCTGGGCGGAGCCTCGCCGCGCCACACGATGACGGGGTCTCCAGAGGTGGACCGGGCGAGCTCGAACCACTCCCAACCGTAGGCGCCGTCGGCGTTGAAGTCGCCGCCGCGCTTCACCATGGCGTGGGTGTCGCCGCCGGCGACGGTCTTCACGATCCGCGTCCCGACGCCGAAGGCGTCGTCTCCGGGCACCGCCTGCGCGTAGACCACACGCTCGTCGACACCGTGGCCGGTGTCGGACGCGCCCATCGGGACAGATGGCCATGCATCGAAGTCCCGGAAGTCCGACTGCATGGCGACGAAGACGTCGCCATCTCCGGGGAGCGGGTCGTGGTCCAGGCACGCCGCGAGCGCCCACATCACCATGGGCTACTCCGGGATCTGCGGGATGCCGAGCAGGTCTGCGGCGGCGAGCATCGCTCCGACCAGGGAGCCCTCCTGCGTGGGGTCGGCCTCGAAGGACAGCAGCGTCCACAGCTGGCCGTAGCCGGTGGCGAGGTCCTCCGCGCTCGGCGCGTCGGGATTCCACGTTGAAGGGACGGTCGGGATGGCCTCACCAGCGAGGGCCGCGTAGGCGGCGTCCACACGCGCAAAGCCGGCGAGGACGTCCGCGTCGATCGCCGCACCGCCGTCCGTGGCGAGCAGCCAGGGCTGGAAGGCGGCGTACGTGGCCTGTCCGCCGGCGAGGTTCGCGCGCATGTCCGCGAGGGTGTGCTGCGCGTAGCGGCTCTCGTCCTCGCCGGTCTGCGCCAGGAGGCACTTCTCGTACTGTTCGGCCATGGAGCCGATGACGCCGCGGAACGCGGCTGGCGTGTCGAGCGCCAGCGGCGCGAAGCTGTCGCGCATCGTCCGGGTGTCGTCGACGAGCCTCTGCGCGAGCGACGTGCGGAGTCGTGTCGCGTCAACGTCGGTGGCGGGGAAGGCGGCGGGGGCGTAGCCGGGCAGATTTTCCTCGAACGCGACGACCCAGTCAGGATGGCGTCCGGCCCACACGATGCGCTCGAGCGCGTGGACGCCGATGACGCCCTCGGCATCGAAGAGATCCGCATCCGCACCCTCGGCCAGGAATCCGTCGTAGCGCTCGTCGGTCGCGGCGTCGAGATTCGGGAACAACACCGCGATGGCGCCCTCGATCCGCTCGTACGCGACGCGGGCCTGCTTCCAGGAGCGCTCCATCCCTTCCAGGTCGCCCGCTGCCCAGCCGGCGGCGTCGGGCGCTGCCTCCTGGAAGGCTTCCGCGGCGGTGACGAGCGCGTCCAGCTGCGCGTCCGTCTCGTCCTTCACCGTGAGGATGGCGGCGGTCTCGAGGTCGAGCGCCTTGTCGTTGTCGTTCGAGCAGGCGCCGAGCAGCGGTGCGATCAAGAACAGGTGCTTCACAAGGACTCCACGAAGGTGAGGAGGGTCGATCGGTCATCGGGGGACAGCGCGTCCCAGGCCTCGGTGGCGAAGCGCGCCTCCGAGGTGGGGTCGCCGTGGGCGCGGATGGCTTCCTCTACCGTCCGCGCACGTCCGTCGTGCAGGTACGTACGCAAGTGTCGGAGGCCGATCAGCGGCGCAGTTCTCCACTCGCTCGCACCGGCGTCCCCCTCGACGATCCCGTCGGCGAGCGCCGCGCCCATGTCGTGCAGCAGCAGGTCGCTGTAGACGGGCGCCTTGCCGCGGAGCGCGTCGATGGGGCTGTCGCCTCGGGTGGCGAGCTCGGTGACGTGGCAGTCGACGCAGCCGACCTCGGAGAAGAGCGCCGCACCTGCGCCCGTCGGGGCAGTCCGTCTGGGGATGGCGAGGAGGCGCACGTAGTCGGCCACGGCCTCGACGGTGTCGAGGTCGAGGTCAACCCCGGCGCGGAGGTCATCCGTCAGTCCGTCCGGGTTCGGGAGTTCGTCGGGGAACATCGGCGTCGTGATGGACATGTCGCCGAGGTAGGCCTCCGCGGTGAACACCTCGAGGGTGGCGGTTCGCGCCTTGTGGCCGAAGCGGCCGACGCGGATCTCGCCCGGGGCGCACCCGGGGAACCTCGCGGCGGCGCTCGCGGTTTCTGGGCAGGGAACCCAGTTCGGGCGTCCGCTCACGCGACCCGCGCGCGCCTGTGCCTCCTCCGCGTCGAGGATCGCGTCCTCGTCGATGGCCTCGAGGTAGCCCCGCCCGAAGACGGCGTTCGGCATGCGCGTGCTCCTCACGACGCGCGTGTCGTCCGGCGCGAGCACGGGCGTCTGACCACCGCCGGCGAGCAGGGGCCTCTCGGCGTCGCCCCACGGCAGCAGCTCGGCGGCGAGCGTGGGCTCGTCGGGCACGGACATCCGCGTCACGATGCCTGGACCCCGGGCGTCGTCCGCGTGGCATGCGGCGCAGGAGGCGCGGATGTAGGCTGGGCCTAGGCCCTGAGCAGGGAGGTGAGGCGCCTCGAAGGCCGCGTCGCCCTCCGCGAACCGTGCGCGCCACGCGTCGTCGAGGTCCGCGATCGGCGCGTCCGAGGCGTCCTCCGTCACGAGGGCGAGCCCCGACAGCGGGTCGTCGGTCGCGGGCGCATCGCACCCGGCGAGGGCGATGGACAGGAGCGCGAGAGTACGGAGGAGCGTCATGCGATCTTGATAACGATTATCGATATCAATGTCAACGCTCGCCGCGGAGCCCCACAAGCGGGAGGAAGCTCGGTCCACGAACGGGCGCGACGGCGTCGTAGTCGAAGCTGTAGGCCTGGTACATCGTGTTCGCGCCGGCTGGCACCCACCAGAGCTCCGCGTAGGCGACAAGATCGGTGCCCCACGCCTTCCAGGCCTTCTCCACGCGGAGGTCGACCTTCTGGTAGTTCGGGTAGCGGGCCGCGTTGCGCTCCCCGTAGACGGGCGCGTAGGTGTCGGTGGCCGCCTCGTAGAGCCCGTCCACGACGGGCGTGTACGGCAGGCCCGCGGACGCCCGGTAGCGCAGCCCCGCGGTCCAGCTCGGCCGGAAGTTCCAGCTCGCCACGAGGTTCGCGGCCCAGGGCTGGTCGTAGTCGAACGCGATCCCGTCGCGGGTGGCGCGTCCGAGGGCGAGCGCGCCGGAGGCGAAGAAGCGCTCGCGGAGGCGGTAGCGGGTGGTCAGCTCGACCCCGACGGCCTCGCCGGTCGTCGGCCCGCTGAAGCTGCCGTCCGGGAGGTTCACGACGACGTCGTCCAGGAGCTTGCCCCAGCCTTCGACCCCGACCTCCCAACGGCCCGCGATGGCGTGGTCCACGCCGAGCGCGACCTGCCGCGCGCGGGAGGGGCCCAGGTCCTCGATGCCGACCTCGTCGGAGAGTTGCAGCACGCTCGGCGCCTGATGGTACACGCCGCCTGCCAGCCGGAGCTTCGTGTCGGGGCCGGCCTCCCACCGCACCAGGGCCCGCGGGTCCGCGACGACCGCGCCGCTCAGGGTGTCGCCCTCGACGCGAAGCCCGGGCACGACACGCACGGCGCCGATCTCCCAGCGACCCTCGAGCCAGCCCCCGGCGAGCAGGCGCGTGACGTCTTCGTCGAGGGACACGCCGCGCCCGACGAGGGGCGCCTCGCGCGCGAGCTCGGGCCACGGCCGGTCCGCGAGGGCGGACAGCGTCGTGCTGCGCAGCCGCGCGTCCACGCCGGTCGACACGGAGAGCGCGTCACTCGGGGCGAGGACGACCTCCTCACGCAGCTGGAGCGTCCGCTCCGCGCTCCGCTCGAAGGCCTCGGGGACGGCCCCGTCCACGCGGTAGTCGACGTAGGCCAGCACGCCGTCGAGCACCGCGCGCCCCACGCGTTCCTGGTGGACCAGCGCGACCACCTGGTAGCGCTGGTCGTAGGTGAAGCTCGGGTTGGCCTCGTCCTCCCAGCCGGTCAGCTCCTCGGGCTCGCTCGCCGTGCGCGTGTAGGAATCGCCGGCGCCGAACCACAGGAGGCCCCAGCGGCGCCCCGCGCCCGGGTGCCACTCCGCGCGCGCGAAGTGGTCCCAGAACTTCGGGAACACCGTGTATTGCTCGTCGTTGCGCGACACGGCGTCGAGGTAGCTGCGGCGTCCGCCGGCCCGCACGACGCCGCGCTCGCCGACGGGAGCGCTCATTTCAGCGCCCGCCATGATCAGGTTCACGTTCACGCTGCCGCGCAGCGCATCCGGTTGATCCCAGCGGCTGGTACTGTCGACGATGCCGCCGACGCTGTCGCCCCAGTCGGCCCCGAAGGTCGACGGGTAGAGGGTGAGGTCGTCGAGCAGCCGCGTGTGCAGGACGGAGCTGTAGCCATTGAAGTGGTACAGGTAGGGGAGTTCGATCTGGTCGAGTAGAAAACGACTCTCGGTGGGCTCGGCGGCCCGGATCGCGAGGGCGCCCGCGCGCGGAGAGAACTCCTGCGTGAGCGCCACGCCGGGCAGCGACTGCACGAGCCGGACGGCGTCCCCGAAGGTGCCGGGGGTCTCCTCGACGCGCTCACGGTCGAGGTGCTGCACGCTGACGACGGGCTCGTCGCGGCGGGCCTCGACGACGACCTCGAGCGGCGCCTCGACGGGCTGGAGCGCGATCTTCAGCTCGCCGTCCTCGGGCACCGGCAGCGTCAGGCTCACGAAGGCCTCTCGCGCGAGCGTGACCTCCGCGCCGGGGCCGACCTCGAGCACGAAGCGGCCGTCCGCGCCAGTGACAAACGTGGCGCCGCGCGCCGTCACGATCACGTCAGGGAGCGGCTCGCCGGTGCTCGCATCCAGAACGGTACCTTCGACACGCGGCGCGGGAAGGCTCATGGGCGCGACGTCTCCGGCGGGCTCCTGCGCCAGCGCAGGTAGGAGCAGCGCGAGGAGGCTCACCATGCCGCACCCCCGACCACGACCTCGGCGCCGAGCAGCTCGTCCCGGCCGCAACGCCCGTCCACGAGCGCCTCCGCGTCGAGCGCGCCCCCCGGGGTGGCGCACGTCAGGTCACCCGCGACGTCCTCGGCCGGCGTGAGCCCCGCGAGCCGGTAGCCCTCGTCAGGATCTTCCTCGAGCGTCGCGCGCCAGGGACCGTCACCGGCGGCCGTGGCGTCGGTCCGGAGCACGCGGCCCCCCACCGTCACCGCGGGCCCGATGTCCCCGACCGGGAGGTCGAACCAGGTCCACGCCGTACCGCCACGCTCGTCGAGGGCGAGCGCGAACGCGGTCACGATGCTCGCCGTGTCGTCGGCCGGCGTCCAGGTGGCCGAAGTGGCGCTCGTCGGGACGAGCGTGCCGCCGTCGATGGACCAGGTGACCCGCGTCGCGCCCTCGCAGGTCACGGCCAGGTCGTAGCCGCCGTCCTCGCGCGGGGTCCGCGTCGCGGCGTCGATGCGGAGCGTCGTGGCGTCGTCGGCGACGCTCAGCACGGCGCGCTCCGTCGTCGTCCCGTCGCTCACCGTCGCCATGGCCGAAAATGGGCCGACGGGCGTCGCGGTGACCGGCGCGCCGTCCACCGCCCACGTCACCGTGGGCGCGCGGGAATGCCAAGGGCCCCCGCCCGACCAGGTTGCCACGGCGAGCGCGTCGTCACGCGTGCCTGCGCCCAGGATGCGGAAGCTCGCGAGCTCGCCGCGGGCCTCGTCGAAGTCAGGGGTGCAACCGAGCAGGAGGATCAGGGCGTTCATGCGGGCGCGTATGCGGTCGGAGGCGTGCTGGCGCGGGTGCGTTCGTCACCGCTCCGTCATGACAAAAGGCCGTGCAGCAGAGGCCCGTGCCCGTGGCCGAGGCTCCCGGATCTCGCGCCACGGACGAGCAGCTCGTTCACGAAGGCGACGGCGGCGGCGCAGGCCTCGTCCAGCGTGCGGCCCTTCGCCAGCTCCGCGGCGATGCAGGCTGCGAGCGTGCAGCCGGTGCCATGCGTGTCCTTGGTCGCGACGCGTGCGTGCGCCCAGCGCGCGTGCTCGACGCCCTCGACGAGCAGCACGTCCTCGACGCGGTCGCCATCGGCGTGGCCGCCCTTGAGCAGCACGTTACCGCGCAGCGCGCCGAGGACCTGCGCCTCCGGCAGGTTGGGCGTCACGACGGTCGCCAGCGGAACGAGCCTCGCGCGGAGCGCATCGGCGTCGCGGTCCGCCAACAACGGCGCGCCGCCCTTGGCCACCATGACGGGGTCGAGCACGATGGGCGGGCGCGCGGCCATCGCCTCGAGCACGTCCGCCACGGCGTCGATCCGCGCGGCGTCGCCCACCATGCCGATCTTGATCGCGTCCACGGGAAGATCGTCGAGCACGGCGCGGAGCTGCGCGCGGACGTGGTCGACGGGGATCAGGTGGATGCCCGTCACCCCGAGCGTGCTCTGCGCCGTCGTGGCGGTGATCACGCTCATCCCGTACACGCCTCGTGTCAGGAAGGTCTTCAGGTCGGCCTGGATTCCGGCACCGCCGCCTGAATCCGAGCCCGCGATGGTGAGGGCGGTGGGTGGACGCATGCGGACGGGATAACCGTCGGGCGTGAGCGGCAACTCCGAAACCCCCGACAACGTGGTCCGGCTCCCCGAAGGACGTCCGCCTGCGTTTGGTGAGGTCGTGGCGAGGCGTCCCGCGCAGGGGCTGCCCGGCTGTGGCCTCGCGGCCTTCGTCGCCATCCTCGCGGTGTTCTTCTGCGGCGGCGTCGCGGGGCACGGCGTGAGCATCTGGGCCGTGGTCGACAGCGCCGACGCGCTGCGCAGCTCCAAGCTCGTCTACGGCGGCAACGTCGATCCCCGGACCCTCGTCCCGCTGCGCGACGCCGGCGGCATCGCCCAGGACGAGATCCCGGACGCGTTCCATGCCGAGACGATGGACGGCACCCGCGCCTGCGCGCTCAGCGGCGGCAAGGTCATCCGCATCGAGGCCGGCGAGGTGAGCGTGCTCCCGGTCGCCGAGGTGCAGCGCGTCGTCGAAGCGGACGGCGCCGTCGCGCTGCACGGTGCTACGACGAGCATCGTGTGCCCGTTCGGGCCGGACGAAGGTGGCGAGCGCTTCGCGCGGAGCATCGAGGCCGGTCGACAGGCCTCGAAGTAGCCCTTCAGGGCCCGACGCCCGTGCGCGCGAGACCTGCGCGGGCCTCGGCCAGGCTCGGGCTGATCAGCAGCGCGCCGCGGTAGGCCTCGGCGGCGAGCAGGTTCTGGCCCAGCGCCTCGTAGGCCTTCCCCAGGCTCGTGAGCGCGCCATAGTGCTGCGGCAGCAGCTGCGTCGCGTTGAGCAACGCGTGCGCGGCCAGGTCGGGCCGCTGGTTCGCCACGGCGACCTCACCGAGGCCGAGCCACGCGTAGCCGTTGCACGTGTCCATGGTGAGGGCCACGCGGTACTCGCGGAGGCTGCTCGCCCAGTCACGGGCGATGCGCCGCTCGTCGCCGAGATCCACGTGCCGGCGGGCCTCCGTGCGGAGCTCGCCGGACTTGGCGGCGCAGGGGGAGGGCGGATCGGTCGGGAAGCGCTCGGTCAACTCGACGAGAGCCTCGGTGGTGCGCTGCGGGGACGCGACCGCGCCGCCTGCGCTGGGCACGGCCTGCGGCGCCGGCGGCGGCACGGCCTGCGCCGGAGGCTGCGCGTCCACCACCAGGGGACGCCGATCCACGACGACCACGACGGGCTTCTTCATCCGTCGCACGGGCGCGACCGCCAGGCCTGCGCCCGTCATCGGGAGGCCGTCCTTGCAGCCGAGCACGGACACGCGTCCGTCGCTCTCCTGGTTGAAGCACGCTCCCGTCGGCAGTTCGCAGGCTTGCTGGAAGCAGTGCGAGGCGAGGGGCGCGAGCGCGTCCAGCACCTCGCCCTGGCGAGGGGCCCGCTCCAGGTCCGCGCTGTACACGGCGTTGAAGGTCGCCGTGCCGCCGCACGTCAAGGCCCAGGCGCCGCGGACGGCGTTGCCGGTCGTGGTGGTCTGCACCGACGAACCCTCGCCGACCAGGTTCAGCTGGGCGGGGCACCCCGACGCGCCGACGGACGCGCAGCACGCGCGGAGCTCTGTTTCACCGGCCTGAGCGACATGGAGCAGCGCGAGCAGGAGCATGGTGCCTCCGAGGCGCCGTTAACGCAGGCCTCCCTCCCCTGCGAGGCGGCGGTACCTGGCCAGCAGCTCGCCGGCGTGGGCGTGCATCGTCGGGAACGTCACCGGCGCGACGCGACGGCGCCCCGCGCCGATCTCGGCGTCGATGGCGCGGCTCCACGCCCCGCGGTCCCCTACGGGCAGCCTTGTCGCGCGCGGGGCTGTGTGCCGCACGCCGGGCACGTCGCTCGCGAGGAGGACGAGGCCGGCGGCGCTGGCCTCCATGGCGACGAGCGGGCTGTTTTCCTCCCAGGTGCTCGGAAAGAGGAGCACGTCGTGGGTGTCGAACAGCGTCTGGAGAGCATCGCGTGGCACCGCTCCGATGTGGCGGACGTCGCGCTCGCCGTCGATGCGCGCCAGCAGGGTGTCGACGTGGCGCAGGGAGCCTCGCCACCGCTGCGCGGGTCCGGCGAGGGTCAACGTCGCCGGCGCCGTCGTGCGTCGCGCC
>JACCDX010858719.1_pt1 | contig 10113 bp, 8 predicted proteins | sample 7449681 | NCBI WGS metagenome assembly JACCDX01 (sample SAMN15323450, study PRJNA562643) | freshwater metagenome | isolation source: river surface water | place: USA:Blue River Watershed | collected 2017-08-18
ATTCGCATGGATCCCCCCGACTTTTGCTGCCGCCAAATACACTTGATCAGGTTTTTCAGTTTCGAAGAAATGCGCGACGTCCGCCTGATTAGTCAGATCCAATTCTTGATGCGTGCGATACACTAAATTGGAATAACCTTGGCGCTCTAACTCACGCACAATGGCTGAGCCCACCATGCCACGGTGACCCGCAATGTAAATTTTTTTCTTTAGATCGTTTGCCAACAAAGAGTCCTAAAATTGGTAGTAGGTTCTTTACTTTTCCTTACCCACCGCGACTTGATAACCATACTTTTTGAGCAGAGCATGTTGTTTGGCTTGATCCAAATCGTAAGTAACCATTTCTTCGATCATTTGATCAAGCGTGATTTCAGGAACCCAACCGAATTTTTGCTTAGCTTTGCTGGGATCACCCAAAAGGGTCTCGACTTCAGTAGGACGATAGTAATGCGGATCAATTTGCATGACTACATCGCCCACTTTGAGAGCGGGCGCATTATCTCCGGTAATACTTTTTACGATGGCTTTTTCGTTTTCGGCTTGTCCTTCAAACTGCAAGGTAATACCTAATTGATGAGCACTCTTTTGAATAAATTCGCGCACAGTATATTGCGCACCTGTAGCAATCACAAAATCTTCGGGCTTATCTTGTTGGAGCATCAACCACTGCATGCGCACATAGTCCTTGGCGTGCCCCCAGTCTCGCAGAGCATCAATATTACCCATGTAGAGGCATTTCTCAAGTCCTTGCGCGATATTGGCTAAGCCACGAGTGACCTTACGGGTAACAAAGGTTTCGCCGCGGCGTTTAGATTCGTGATTAAAAAGAATGCCATTACACGCATAGATACCATAGGCTTCACGGTAGTTGACGGTAATCCAATACGCGTAGAGTTTGGCAACGGCATACGGGCTTCTCGGATAAAACGGAGTGGTCTCTTTTTGTGGAATCTCCTGCATTAAGCCATAGAGTTCTGAGGTAGATGCCTGATAAAAACGAGTCTTTTTCTCTAAGCCTAAGATACGAATAGCTTCCAAAATGCGCAGCGCGCCAATCGCATCGACATCGGCCGTGTATTCCGGAGACTCAAAGGAAACTGCCACATGACTTTGTGCTCCTAAGTTGTAGATCTCATCAGGCTGACACTGCTGAATAATCCGCACTAAATTACTGGTATCCGACAAATCCCCATAATGCAAAATCAAATCCCGATGATTAACATGCGGATCCTGATACAAGTGATCAATACGTTCAGTATTAAAAGAAGAAGCGCGGCGCTTGATGCCGTGTACTATGTAGCCTTTTTCCAACAGAAATTCAGCAAGATATGAACCATCTTGACCAGTAATTCCAGTTATCAATGCAACTTTTTGTTGTTTACTCATAATTTTTTTCAATCGATACCCCTATTACAGCTTATAAAATCTGAAAAGTTTGGATATACAGGAACTAACTGCGCCCGTAGGCATCTTCAAATCGCACAATATCGTCCTCACCTAGGTAACTACCAGACTGTACCTCAATGATCTCTAAAGGGGTCTTACCGGGATTAGCTAAACGGTGCATCTGACCTTGCGGAATAAAAGTGCTTTGATTTTCCGTCAAGGTAATGATGCTCTCGCCATTGGTAATCTCCGCCGTACCTTTCACCACAATCCAGTGCTCTGCGCGATGATGGTGCATTTGTAGGGATAGGCTGGCCCCAGGTTTTACCTGAATGCGCTTCACTTTAAAGCGCTCACCTTCATCAACACTGTCGTACCAGCCCCAGGGCCGAGCAACCTTACGATGCAGATTCTTTTCTTCGCGGTGCTTAGCTTCCAATTGATTCACAATGTATCTGACATCCTGGCTCTTACTGCGATCCGCAACCAAAACCGCATCCGGCGTCTCAATCACAATCATATTGTCTAGACCAACCGTACTCACTAAACGGCTAGTGGCATGTACGAGTGAGTTTGTTGAATTATTGATTAGCACATCACCACTCGTAACATTTCCGTCAGCATCTTTATTGCCCACTTGCCAAACCGCATCCCAAGCACCTAAATCACTCCAGCCCGCATCTAGCTCAACCATCTTGACTTGGTAATTACTACCAGGGCACTTTTCAATCACCGCATAGTCAATGGATTCACTCGGAATACCACTAAATAATCCTTTATCAGGCCTTAGAAAGGTAGCGCTATCTGCCTGATCTAGGGTCTTTTGATTCCAGGCCTTTTGTGTGGCATCCAAAATATCAGAGCGAAATTCTTTTAATGCTGCTAGCCAGGTACTGGCGTGCAACACAAACATACCGCTATTCCAAAAATAGTTACCGTTTTCTAAATAAGCTTTTGCGGTTTCTAAATTCGGCTTTTCTGCAAACTGCTCAACGATATATTCAGCAAAACTGCCTTTATCGCCCGTCCGCTTAATATAGCCATAGCCTGTTTCTGGCGCAGTGGGTGTGATGCCTAAGATAGCGATCGTTTTATTACTGGCGTCGCCCGCCACAACTGAGATGCAGTTTTGTAAGGCGTTTGTGAACGCATCCGTATTTTGAATGGTTTGATCTGCAGGGGTAACGACCAAAATAGGATCATGACTTTGATCCGCATTGATTTCCAATGCATAAAGCGCTGCTAGCGTGAGTGCTGGCGCAGTATTTCGCCCCTCCGGCTCGAGCAAGAGGGTTGCACCAATACCGCTCATCTGGCTTATCTGATCGAGCACCAAAAAGCGATGGTCTTCATTGGTCACAATCAAGGTGTTGCCAAGAGGAATAAACCCTGGACTAATTTGATTTAGTCGCTCTACCGCCTCCTGAAACAGACTTGTATGTTGATCATTACCGGAGAGTTCTAAAAACTGCTTCGGAAATCCGGTCCTCGATAAGGGCCAGAGCCGGGTGCCAGAGCCACCACACAAAATTACGGGAAGAGCCAATAGTTTCATGTAACAATAGTATCAAATTAAGTGATATTATTTTAAGGATATATATCAGCATAGCCGCAACATTTTCACCCCCCCTCGACAAGCACTAAAATCAGAATAATTGTTAATGAGTCCTTTTTATAGAATTTCCCGGCTTTTTAAAATTTATCGGTTCGGCAGAAAATCAATGGGCACATTGATTGATTTACCAGAAGCCAAATCCCTTGATCAATGCATTAAGGGGTTGATTGCGAGAGAGTCCGATCTCCATGGAACAACTGCCCTTGATCTAGGTTGTGGCTTGAACCCAAGAAATCCTTTTCGAGCGGAGCATGTTTACGGCATTGACATACGCGATAACCCATCAAACTATATTAAATCAGCCGATCTGACAGTTGAGGCAATTCCATTTGAGGACAATGCATTTGACTTCATCACTGCATTTGACATCATCGAGCACCTCCCAAAAGTGATCTATTTACCCAATCGTCGTTTTCCATTTGTTGAGCTCATGAACGAGGTTTGGCGAACACTTAAGCCAGGGGGCTATTTTCTTTCACACACCCCGGTATATCCCTTTTCTGCGATTTTCGGAGACCCCACCCACGTTAGCGTCCTGACGCATGAGACATTCACAGGGTACTTTGATGACGTTAGCAGGAACGCAGACATGTATGGCTTTAAAGGTTCCTTCAAAATAGTAAGTCAACACCTTATCATCCCGCATTTAGTAAGTATCTTACAAAAAAAGGTTTGACGCTATTAAAATATTGCCCGGCTAATTCTTTTATTTTATCCGAATTAAATCTAAAATAAGCTTCAAACATGAAGTACGGCACGGATTAAGGACGGCATCAGTAATTCATGCGCTGCTAGTCCTTACGGATGCGATCACATCCCCAAGATTTGGAGCTCTTTTGTAATCACCGACATTAACAATCGCCTTGTTCCAATACCCCTCGGTCTTCCATCTTGGCGAATCACAATAAATCTCCACGGTAGGTTTACCTAGTGCTGCTGATAAATGGGTTAATCCAGTATCCACCCCAACGGTGAGCTTGGCATGCGCCACCAAGCGATAGGCCTCCTCAATCGAGAATGCCCCAGGTACACTGGCGCCCGGCACATGGCTCGCTATAAGGGCGCTGATTTTCATTTCTTCTGGGCTGCCCCATGGGAAGATCAATTGATAGCCCTGGCTAGATAGTGCCTTACCGAGCTCTACCCAATACTCATTGGGCCAGCGTTTGGCTGCCCTTGCGGTTGAATGAAAGCATACTATATAGGGTGCTGGAGTGCCTTGAGCAGTTTTCTTAAGACCCTCAAACAACAGTGGGGGCAATTGTTCTACAAATTGTTGCGGATAAAAGCGGGGTGACTCTTCATTGCGATTCAGAAGTGGCCAATCAAACGCTGAACACATCACCCAACGGGAGCGATCGATTGCATGACACTTAAGTGGCACCTGTACTGACTGGGTATAAAAGATTCTGGCCATCGGTTCATACCCCGAATACTCTGTAGCATTGCCCAGGCCAGCTACAACTGCATTATTTGATTTTTTAGCCAGCGCGCACACCAAGGCCGATTTCAGTAAGCCCTGGGTCTCTAGAACAACATCGTAAGTAATGAATTGTAATGACTTACGCATCGAAAAAAACTCACGCCAGGTTTTAACGGAAAAGAGGCTCTTTCTCCAGCGCCGAAAGGCTACCGGAATAATCCGATCAATGCCTCTAAATGTAGCCGTTGTTCTAAGTGGCTCCAACAAATGCACATAAGCCTCCTCTACAATCCAATCGATTTGAGCATCGGGTAAGCGATTTCGTAAATCCCAGACAATGGGGAGGTTATGCAGAACATCCCCAAGAGAGGAAAGCTTCACCAATAGTATTTTTGGTGATTGTGGGGATTGTGTGACATGCACTGGCTGAGTTAGTTCCGAAGCAGTAGTTTGATGCTGACTAGTCATGTCCACATTATCGTATTGTTTACCACCAAACCAAGCAGTCAATTCACCGCCATGGGGAAAACAAGAACTTCACTAGAACTTTGGCGCCTGATTCCACGCTAACCCTGCTGCATCTTTGGCATTTAGTAAAGCCTTTTTGCCGAGCGGTATAGGCCAATCGATTTTGACCGTTGGATCGCACCACGATAAACAGACTTCGCTTTGCGGATCGTAGTAATCAGTGGTTTTGTATAAAAACTCGGCAGTCTCCGAAAGCACCAGAAAGCCATGGGCAAAACCTGGCGGTACCCAGAGTTGTTTGTGGTTTTCAGCGGAGAGCTCTATGCCGACCCATTTGCCAAAGAAACTGGAGTTTTTTCGCAGATCGACAGCCACATCAAATACGGAACCAGCTGTGACTCGCACTAATTTACCTTGGGTGTGTTTGAGCTGGTAATGCATTCCTCGCAGCGTCCATTGCAAAGAGAAGGAATGATTATCCTGAACAAACTCAATGTTTAAATTAGTTGCCTTTGCAAAGGTATTTACATTAAAGGATTCGGTAAACCAGCCGCGGTTATCGCCAAAGACTTTGGGCTCAATGATCAATACATCTGGAATAATAGTTGGCGTTACCTGTAATTTAGCCTCAGACATCACTTACCTCTTTGCCAATAAGGAAATAGGCTGAGAGCCATTGCCTAACTCAAGCAGAATCTTATTTAAGTATTGGCCGTAACTGTTTTTCTTAAGCTGATCCGCTACTTTCTTTACTGCTTCTGCACTAATCCAGCCCTGGCGGTAGGCAATCTCTTCAGGGCAAGCCACCATCAAACCTTGACGCTTTTGTAAGGTAGCAATAAAGGCTGCTGCATCCAGCAAAGAATCGTGTGTACCGGTATCCAGCCAGGCAAAGCCGCGGCCCATGATTTCCACACTAAGTTCTTTTTGATTTAAATAGGCACGATTGACGTCCGTAATTTCTAACTCGCCCCGAGCGCTAGGCTTAATCGAAGCGGCAATATCGCACACCTGATTATCATAAAAATAGAGCCCTGTTACTGCGTAGTTGCTACGGGGCTTTGCAGGCTTTTCTTCGATCGAGAGGGCTTTGTAATCTTTATCAAATTCCACTACGCCATAACGCTCGGGATCGATGACATGATAAGCAAATACGGTTGCGCCACTCACTCGATCATTAGCACTGTTTAATTGCTCCACCAGTTCATGGCCATAAAAAATATTGTCACCCAGCACTAAGACGCTAGGATTATTACCAACAAAGGATTTGCCCAAAGTAAAGGCTTGTGCCAGACCATCAGGAGATGGTTGCACACAATACTCGATGTTTAAACCCCACTGTGAACCATCACCCAGTAACTCGGTAAAACGCGGCGTATCGTGTGGCGTTGAGATGAGCAAAATATCCCGAATACCCGCCAGCATTAATGTTGTTAGTGGGTAGTACACCATGGGCTTATCGTATACCGGCATGAGTTGCTTAGAGACGGCCTGTGTCACCGGATACAAACGCGTACCTGAGCCTCCCGCCAAAATAATGCCTTTGCGCTGAATCAAGTTCGTTTGATTTACTACCATAGATCAATGCCTTTAAATACTCTTAAAACCGTTTAAATGAGTTTTCGATGAACCAGGTCCTGAACATAGGCTGCGACCTGCGACTCCCACGATTGCTCTAGCAACCGTGATTTTGTCATATTACTTAAGCCACCCAGGGAATTTGCAAGGGCTGCCTCTAGGGCGCCCCCTGCCATACGTGAGTTCATGGGCCTGGGGGCGGGCAAAGGGTAATCCGTTGCGGGAATTGCGGCAATAGCATCTGGGTACAGCTTAAGGGCTAAACCTGAGTCGATCGCCGCCTGGACTACTTGGCATGCCAAGGCATGCCAAGTAGTCTGCCCCAGAGGTACCGCGTGGTAAGTACCGGATAAAAATGACTGTAACTGATACTCCTCGTTTAGCACCAAAGCCAAACTGACCTCTGCTAGCCAAGTAGCACTAGTTGGAACCCCATATTGATCGGCGATGACTTTAAGGGTTTCGCGTTCTTTGGCTAAGCGCAAAATCGTACGAATGAAATTACCCCCATCGCCATAGACCCAACTGGTACGGAAGATGGCGTATTGCGCCTTTTTTTGTGAGTCATGCATTTCTGTATTGCCGTGGTGATTCGCTTTAAAAATAGCCTCAATCGCCTCTTCTCCTGCTGCCTTGCTTTTGCCATACACACCCAGGGGAGTGCGAACATCACTTTCTATGTAGAGTGTTTTTTTGCTGCCATCAAATACGTAGTCCGTGGAGTAATGTAGAAAAGTAACGCCATGGTGTTTTGCATGTATTGCCATCACTTCTGGGGCTTTGGCATTAATTGCATAGGCTAAATCCACTTCTGTTTCTGCTTCATCTACCGCGGTATAAGCGGCAGCATTAATAATTAAATCTGGCTTAATCCGATTGAGCAGCTCTGTAAGTGCGCCTGGACTACTGAGGTCGCATTCAGCACGACCAACATAATTGATGCGGTGTAATTCACCTGCTTTACTCGCATCAAAAACTGCCTTAAATGCCTTACCTAACTGGCCATCTTTACCAAATATGAGAATATTCATCTAAGTAGTTTGTGGCTGCGTGCGTAGCTGTGAACTTAGCGGTCTGTTTAGTTGTATTGCTTTTGTAACCACTCGCGATACGACCCGCTCACAACTCCTTCAACCCACACGGGGTTATCCAAATACCACTGCACCGTTTTTTTAATGCCACTATCAAAGGTTTCAGCGGGACGCCAGCCAAGCTCACGCCCAACCTTACTGGCATCAATGGCATAACGGCGATCGTGGCCAGGCCTATCGGCAACAAATGTAATTTGCTCTGCATAGGGCTTTCCATCGGCCCTGGGCTTGAGCTCATCTAATATGCTGCAAATAGTTTTAACCACATCGATATTGGCTTTTTCATTCCAGCCGCCAATGTTATAAGTTTCACCCAGGCTACCTTTAGCAAGCACTTCCCGTATAGCGGAGCAATGATCGCCTACGTAAAGCCAATCGCGTATCTGCTGACCATCGCCATAAATCGGTAGAGGTTTACTATTTAATGCATTAAGAATCACTAGCGGAATGAGCTTTTCTGGGAAATGGTAGGGGCCGTAGTTATTAGAGCAATTGGTGGTAACGACCGGCAAGCCATAGGTATGAAACCAAGCTCGTACCAAATGATCGGAAGCGGCCTTAGAAGCAGAATATGGGCTATTGGGTTCATAGGGATGGCTTTCCGTAAAGGCGGGATCACTTGCCGAAAGGGAGCCATAAACCTCATCCGTCGACACATGATGAAAGCGAAAATTGTTTTTCTTTTTTTCAGCTAAGCCGTTCCAATACTCGCGAGCACACTCGAGTAAGTTAAAGGTACCAACAATATTAGTGTGCACAAACTCAGCAGGCCCATGAATTGAGCGATCCACATGGCTCTCAGCCGCAAAGTTGACAATCGCTCTGGGCTCATGTTCTTTTAATAGTTTTGTAACGAGCTCTTTATCGCCAATGTCTCCGTGGATAAAAATATGTCGCCGATCACTCTTTAAAGAATCGAGGGTAGTCAGATTACCTGCGTAAGTTAATTTATCTAAATTAACAACGCCCTCAGCGCTGGGCTCTTTTAACCAATCGAGCACAAAATTACCGCCAATAAAGCCTGCGCCTCCGGTTACTAAAATCACCTTTTCTCCAAAAATAAATTGCTATTAATTATAATTTCAAGCAACTAAACACGATTGTATTTCGACTTCAGTCAGCATTAAAGAAAAGCGTCAGCTAAGTATGAAGTGGTGTTGGCTTTGAATAGTCAACTAAAGCAAGTCCACATAATAGACCTGCAACATAAAATAAGATTTCAACGCCATGCTGAAAGCCGTACTCACCGACAAGATACAAAATAAGAATGGCTATTGCCAAGGTAATAATTGTAGCCCGAAAGCGCATTCGATAATTCATCACTGCGCACAATAAAAGAGCTACCAAGGCAATGGGTAAAAACAGCAAGCCAGGTAAACCAAAACTCAAACCTAGATCAATCCAAGCAGAATGGGTATAGGGGTGACTTCTGTAATTTGGCTCGATCTTTTTTTTAACATCTTCTCCAAACGAACGTAGGGACCCATTACCCAGTGGATTTAAAGCAATTAGTCGCATTCCAAGGGTTGCATAAGCAACCCGTTCGTATGTATTACCCGCAACCGGAGTGCCGTCTTTGCGCAACGGAAGGGTCGCCCCGGTTCCCTTCCAGTGATGGTGCGTATCAATTTGTGCAGCGATCGCCATATCCTCAAACAAGCTGCCCCAGCCTGAGTTATTTTTGATGTGCGATACGGTAAACCAAGATAGGCTCGTTACAGCCAGAAAAATTACCATTAAGGACTTCATTAAAAACGCTCGTCTGCGTTTTTTGTCTTGCTTCAATATTGGATTTTTCAAAATAAAGAGAAGCCCAATGGCTAGCCAAAACGTAATCAGAATAAAAGCCATGCCAACGCCCGCTTTTGCATCAAAGATAAAAACAAAGGCATAGGTGGCAATAAAGATGCCTATAAAACCATAGATTAAAACTGTAATTCTATTAATCAGTCTAATCTTTATTTCTTTGCCATTGGAGTGGTCTAATAATTGAATGCCGTTTATATTACTTTTATTCTGCCAAATAGAATCGATCAATAAACCTAATAGCCCGGCAATAAGAATCGTTCCAGCCATTACACCGCTGAATTTTGCCCAGTAAATATAGTCTCCAAAATGATCTATTCCAAAGAGGCTTTGCTTTGCTATTGCCTTCGGAATGTATTGATAAATCAGTACGACAAAACTCAGTAGGAGCCCAAGCCATAGCCAGGGCATCAAACGGGCATTGCGATTGAGTACCAGCCCTGTTGCCGAACCAATAATGACCGCCAAAAAGGATCTCAGCCATGTGCTTTTTAGCTCATTGAATTGCTGCTGGGGATTTTGTGCAAGGAAAAAAAAGTGAATCACCACCCAAATAAACATCAATCCGATCAGCACTACTGCCAACCAATACAGCCATGAAAGTGATGGTAGGGTTTGGTTAGCTTTATTGGTTTTAATCCAATTCCACCAATAAATAAGGGCGACCAGAATGCCAACTGTAAGGAGCACATTACGCAAGGCAATGGTATTCATGGTTGCCCATACACCTAAGAGGGCGGAGCTGA
>JACCDX010841593.1_pt1 | contig 10112 bp, 9 predicted proteins | sample 7449681 | NCBI WGS metagenome assembly JACCDX01 (sample SAMN15323450, study PRJNA562643) | freshwater metagenome | isolation source: river surface water | place: USA:Blue River Watershed | collected 2017-08-18
AACAATCAAACATGACATCAACAACAAAATCAGTAACAACAAACGAAGAAATCGCCTGGGATGAATTCGAATCCTTTGTTGCCAAATGTGTGGAACCAAAACTTGTCAATAAATTGCCTCCGCATCCTCCGCCGCCTCCTCCTCCTCGTCCTCTTTATTCAAAAATAAACGACAACATCAATTACAACATGAACAAACGACCTTATGATGACAATGACGCTTCTTATCAAAACAAACGCACGTATAATAATAAAAATAATAATTATAATAATGACCGGAATGAAAGCCGAAACCACAACAACTATCAAAATCAAAATCAAAAACAAAGTCAAAATCAAAGACAAGAATACAAAAACAAGATGGATGGACCCGGAATCTTCGCCCAACGTCACAACTTTTTAGTGAGTTTGGAGGAGTTCATCGAATGTGTACGTCGTGCCGCCTTGGAATCCGACGACGAATCTGTCTTGTTGCGTTCGACCGAAGGATATGGTCGTTTGTATGAAGACGGCGAGGTGCGCGAATTCCTTTGCGATGTGAAAAATCCCAACAAACCATCAAACACGTCGTTGCCTTCGTCGTCGTCGTCGTCGTTGCCATTGGAATACGGTAATCTCGTGTATTTTCCTCGTGTTGTAGTGATACGTTTGTCACCCATCCAGGACTTGTCGCCTTTGCTTCGCCGGGAATTCCAACGACGCATGCCATCACACACTCCGTATAACAAGCATGGATTCGTGTATTTGAACATCAAAGATGCACATCATTATGCACAGGAAATGTGGAGCATTCATCGAGAATATCTCCGTTTGTCCCATCAATTTGGCGATCAATTCACGAAGAATTTGTTCGTGTATCCTCCTCCTCCGTCGTCGTCGTCTTCCTAATAATTTATATTATATGTGTATTTTTTTTTGTATACATATTTTTAAACAAACGCACTTATTTTAATTATAGATATATTATTTTTTCTTTTTCTATTGCAAAAAAAAAACAAACACACATATAAAAAAACAAAATCATGCGAATCAAAGCATTGTTAAATTCCGAAATGGGACGCATGTTCGTGTCGATTTTGCTGGGATTGGGATTGGCGACATTTTTCCGCGAAGTCTGTGAGGAAAAACAATGTATCAAATTCCGTGGTCCCATTTTGAGTGACATTGACGGCAAAATTTACAAACACGGCGACAAATGTTACAAATACGAAACACAATCATCGGGGACGTGTGATGCTGCGGCTAACCAAGATGGTCGCAAAGTGGTCGATGTGACACTCGAGAAAAAGAAGGAAGGTGAGGAAGAACACAAATTGTTGTAATCTTTTTCATGTTTTTTTGTTTTTTGTTTTTTGTATGAAAAAAAAAAATAAAAAAAAATAAAGTCCGTTCAACCATTCCAAAAAAGAAAAAAGACATTGAATACGCATTCCTTTTTTCTTTTTTTTTTGTTTGTCTTTTTTTTTTTATCTTTTTTTTTTTTTACTTTTTTCCCATCCAATCAAACAAAACACCCAAAAATAAAAACAAAATGGAAGGATCCACGAGAATCGCCGATTTGCCCGAAAATATAACCATGTCGATGCCCCATCAAGCCCCTCCCACCCAAGGACCCATGTCGATGCCGGGGGGATTCGATACTACCTATCAACCGATGAATCCGCATCCCAATCCGTTTGGCCAAGGTCCCCCCAATCAAAATGCGCTGCCTCCCCCGCAATTCACCAAAGAAACCAACAGTCGATCGGGAGGATCCGGATCCGGAGGTTCCCCCACTTACAATCCGATGGAATTCGCCGGATCATTTAACAACAACAACAATCCTGCTTTAGCCGATCCCAGTTCCATTTTGAAACAAGGCATGCCCCAATACCCGCTGCCCCAACGCGACATTCCCATCAATCCCACGGGATATGTACAAGACGAAGCCGTCAAGCCAAATTATATTCCGCCCGCCCATAATAAGAACGGCGATTTTGTGGGACAACAGGAATCGCGATTGAAACATACGCCCTACTATGGCAAACAAACTGGAGCTAACGGAAAACGCCGTCCACTCTTTGCCGAGGGATGGGTTTGGGACGATGTCTTGGCGGAATTGCAACAACCCATTATCGTGGCCATTTTGTTTTTGTTGTTTCAATCGGCTTCGATCAATTTGTCGATTGCCAAATATTTCGCCTTTTTGAATGTGACGGACCCCGATTCGTTGACGCTGAATTACACGGGCACCATGGTGAAAAGTGGATTGTTTGGACTCGCGTATTTTGGATTTGCTCGCATCATGGAGTATGTTTGATCAGTCCCACACAGAGTCGATGCAGTCCGAGACAGAAATCATATATATATATTTTTTTTGTGTTTGCAATAAAAAAATATATTTGTTGATAATGTATAATATTTTTTTTTTGTTTTTTTTTGTTTTTTTTTTCTTTCATCAAGAGTGGAAAAGAAAGAAATTCATGAGAAAAGAAACGACATGGGCGTATTGGATGATGTTTGCCTTCCTCATCGCATCGATCTTGGTGTTTTGGGTATTCTTCTATTTGCAAAAACGGGTCATTACGACACCATGGTATGAATATTTTACGTCGACATCATTATCATCACCATTTCAAGGTGTCCACGATTTGTATTGGATAAATTTAGACCGGTCGGAGAGACGACGGGAAAATATGCAAAAAATATTAGAAGATTCATGTTTTGATGCCATCGGATGGAAAGAGCGCATTGTGGCGGTGGATGGCAAACGGGATAACATTCGCCAAACGATCGAGGATCATTACGCACACCACCAATTGGAAAAGAAAACCGAAATCGAACACGCTTGTTTGTTATCGCATTTGCAAGGCATACAAAAGTTTGTCGAAAATCACAAAGAAACCAAAACGGAGAATCTCGTCGCTTTGATTATGGAAGACGACATGACATTGGATTACAAACCACATTGGAGCGAACGAACCGTTCAAACGGTCATGGCCAATGCTCCCGCGGATTGGGAAATTATCATGTTAACGTATACGGGACATCCACCGGAAGAAATGTATTCGTCTTCCCTCATGGCGGGAGCGGGTGCTTATTTGATCAAATATCGCGCTGCCAAAAAATTCATGGATGAGAAATTTTATCAAAAGAATCACAAATTCGACCTGAACAAACAATTCGAATTTTGTGCCGATTTATACCTCTTTCGTGAATTCAAAACATATGTTTATAAATACCCGTTTTTTATTTCTTCTTTACAAAATGACTCGGAAATTCATCCCGAGCATCTTTCGATTCACAATGAATCGCGACGAACCATTTCCAAGTTGATTTATAATATGGAGGAGTGAGTGAGTGAATGTGAAAAAAAAAGGCGGTGCTGTTACCACATTTCTCCCCTCCCAACAGAGAGTTCAGTGTAAACACGGGCACCATGGTGAAAAGTAAATTGTTTGGACTCGCGTATTTTCGATTTGCTCGCATCATGGAGTCTGTTTGACAGAAATCATATATTTTTTATTGCAAAAAAATATATGTTGACAATGTATAAATTTATTCATAAAATATTTTTATTTTTTTTCCTCAAGCAATTATTGATTTTTTGTTCACAAAATTATGGAAAATAAAACACCCTCTCCAATAATATACAATGAGTTTAAAACTCTTGTAGAGTTGGCCACCGGCGGAACAGTATCCAATGACAATCAAAAACAAACAATATTACCGGATACTTATAATGAAAATTTATATGACACTCCGGAAAAATTAAAAAATGCATTCTTTGACGCAATTTACATCAGATACAAAGGCAAAAGTGACAGTATAAATCCTTTAGCAAGACCCGTGGAAAAAACAGCTTTGGAGAATTTGTTAAAACAAGATTTTAGTAGTCTTGAAACTTCTTTGATTTCATATCCAATTTCAGAAGATCCCTTACAGTTTAACACTGTTAAATTTTTTAAAAAGGAGGGAACCGAAACGATTCAACTTGGTACCCCTGACATAGAGGGAACTGATACAATAACTTTGGAATCAATCGCAGCAGCGGACAAAGTTTATTACATGGATCTTTTCGGTATCATTGACGCTATTCAAAGAAAAAAAGACATATTTGCAAATATAAAAGATGATGAACAGCAAATTGCAATAAAATTTTTGATTTTGTTTGATTGTGTGAAGGTGGGTGAACCTTTTAATAGTTATGAAGACATGTATGATCAAATGAGACAAAATTGGGACATGGAGAAAAGTGGATTTCTTATGCCATCTTTAAGAATGTGGTGGTCAGAAGACTATGAAAATAATGCCTACAACCAAAGAGAATTTATTTGGAATTATGGCATTGATGAATTTTATACAAAACATAAAAGAAACCCGATAAATTTTGATCGTGTTAAAAACTTAAATGAAGTTCAAGAAGGAGATTATGTTTATTATGTAAATAGTCAAAATATATTTTATGAAGGTTATTCGCGACCACCTGGGTATTTGAAAGGATTTAAAAATGTAAAAAAAGAAACTGTAACAGTTGAATACAGACATGGTCCATCTTCACCGATGGTAATGTTGGGATTCAAGTTTGCAGATTTTGAGCCTATTTATAAATTTACATTATATAAACCGAATTATGTAAAAATTTATGGAAAATTAGTGACTAAAAATATCCTTGTATCACAATACTTCAAAAAAAATCAATCAGGTGGAAGCGGCATTAGCCGTCGTATCAAAAGACGTACTTATAAGAAATTATGTCTTCGCAAAAAGAGTTTTCGACAATCAAAACGCGGTAAAAAGTATTTACGTAAAAAAAGTCAGAAAAAATGCCGCAAATAGTACCGATGTTTTCACCTTTATTTACCTGGACTAATGCCCCCCCTGGCACAAGGCATACCGGCACTTGTAAAATGAGAAAAAAAAAAGAGTGATTAAATACAATTGTTATTTTGTTTTTGTTTTCTTTTACAAATTTTTTGTTTTATGGATAAGGGGGGCACCGATAAATCACGGGATCATCCAATGGTTTGATTGAAACATGCAATTCTCTGAAATAATTTTCGGGATCCGGATGAGGAATGGCAAAGGAATGCCCATTAAATTTTCGATCGGCCATTTTTATTTTTTTTTGTTCTTTTTTTTCATCTTGACGTTCAAAAAAAGTCAATTTTGGTCGAATGCGATCATTTGACAAACGAATAAATTCATCATTCAAACAAATGGTGCCTGTTTCGTCCCATACTCGCCCACATACTAAATAGGTGAGTTTACTATCCATGATTTGCACGATGAGTTTTTTTCCCATTTTACATCCAATTACATCATGAAGTATATTTTTCAAATCGGCTTTGTCATATGTTGCATATATATCAATACCAAACAAATAACACGACAGTCTTACCCAATGATTTTCGCCATAAATGGAGGGAATACAACAAACAATATGAATTAATTTCGGACTGGCAATATGCACGGCATATGCCTCCACCGTCACATTTTCATATCTTGGCAAGTGTGTCAACGTGGTTGGGTATGGCAAGGGCGTAAACATAGTGGGTGTTGTTTTTGTTTTTTTTGTTCTCATTCCAACCTTTGGTTCCTCCTCCTCCTCCTCCTCCTCCTCTTCCTCCTCCTCCTCTTTTTCAACTAGTGCGATAGGCAAGTCATCATCCACTTCGTTACTAACATCCTTTGTTTTTTTAGTTCTTTTCTTTGTGCTCATTTGTTTTTTGGTTTTTGTTCTTTTTAAAACAAAAAATCAATAAATTGTAAAATTAAATTCATTTCACGCACTTTTTTTATATTTGTTTTTTTTTTGAATTATATTCATAATAATTCTCAAAACCAAAAAAAAAATCAAAAACAAACAAATATAAAAGTGAAATTGTATGTTGATTCCATTCCATATTTCAGTTTCACAACAAAAAACAAATCCATACATTCACGTTTTTGTTGGGAGAGAGAGGATATCAAAAAAAAAACAAAATGTTTCATATCAATAAATTACCAACGAGCACGGATGCTCAGTACAATTCCATATTTATTCGAGAGACCTCGAGTAAATATATAAAAATACTAAAAAATAATGTGGAATATGGTCCTTTCAAAACGCGGTCTTCCCCCTCCATGGGAGCCAATGAACTTGGATTAGGACTCTATCATCGAGAGGCACTGCAAGTTGTCTTCAATGAAGTCGTGCAAGTGCGATGCATGGACGAGGCGGCATCATCACCCATGGAGCTGGACGACATGGCGTTCATCATTGAGCCATTGGGATCCAATAAAACAATAACCGTCGATGAAGTCATGCTCGGTGACATCAAAAGGGAGTTTGCCAATGTGCCGATGATTGCGGGGTGGGCGTATTCATTTCGAAACAAATACAAGCTGGTGCCCGAGTTTACCACAGGTTGCCTCTCCCCTTCGGGTCAAGGACTTACCACAGGTTGCCTCTCCCCTTCGGGTCGAGGAGGACTTAACACAGGTTGCCTCTCCCCTTCGGGTCGAGGAGGACTTACCGCGGTCATCGGTACAGAGGATGCGGTGTATTGCATGGGGGAAAACACAAACGTGCATTTTGCTACCAAACCGACTTTCACCTTGAATATTGATTTACCGAATGAAACAAATCGCGTGTTCAAAAGCAATTTCAACTTTGTGGAAATTGGAATTGGTGGGTTGGACAAGCAATTCGAGGTGATTTTCCGACGGGCATTTGCGTCTCGTTTGTTACCCAAAAAGATAATCAAGGATTTGGGAATCAATCATGTTCGAGGGATCATGTTGCATGGCCCCCCCGGAACAGGCAAGACATTGATTGCCAGACAGATTGGAAAGATTTTGAATTGCAAAGAGCCCAAGATTGTGAATGGACCAAGTTTATTGAATAAATACGTGGGAGAGTCGGAGGAAAATGTGCGCAAACTGTTTGCGGACGCCATGAATGACACCTCGGAAAATGGACTGCATCTGATTATATGCGACGAGTTTGATGCGCTTGCCCGCAAGAGAGGGACGGGATCATCCGATATGAATGACAAGATTGTCAATCAATTCTTGACGATGATAGATGGTCCCCAATCCTTGAATAATGTGTTATTGATATGCATGACAAATCGTCTTGATTTGATTGACGAAGCCATGTTGCGGCCCGGTCGGTTGGAATTGCAGATTGAAATTTCGTTGCCGGATGAAGCGGGAAGGTTACAGATTTTGAAAATACACACCAAAAGAATGCACGAATTGGGTTATCTGGATGACGTCGATTTGACGCACATTGCCGGCATCACCAAGAATTTCACGGGGGCAGAATTGGAGGCCGTCGTGAAAAATGCCGTATCGTATAGTGTCTCGAAAGAGGTGGACCCCGACGATTTGTCGAGTGTTTCGAAAATCCGTCCATTGCTCAATCAGAGTGATTTCTTGAAGTCTTGCAAGGAAATAAAGCCGCAATTTGGGGGGTTATCTGAACAGATTGAAAGGATTACAGCGAAACCCTTTGAATTATATTCGAAAGGATATTCGCAAGCATACGAAGACATGTGTGAAAAGATTACCACCTTGGCTTCGGGGAATCTATTGTCCTGTTTGGTCACGGGGTGGCATTACGTAGGGAAGACCACGCTGGCGTGCCAAGTCGCCAAATCGTGTGGGTATTCTTGCGTAAAATTTGTGAATTCCGAGACGTTGATGACAGCCCATTTCAAAGACATGGCATTATTTGATGCGTTCAAATCGGGATGCAACTCGGATTCGTTGATATTGATATTGGATTGTGTCGAAAGATTGATTGAATATTCACGAGTGTTACAATCGTGCACGTACAACAATCAAGTGTTACAAACTATATTCACCATTTTGGATACGATCGTCGAATCCGATAAAAAGATTGTCGTCCTTTTGACGAGTTCCAAATTGGGTTTAATGGAGAACTTTGGATTGGATAAATTATGCACATACAAATATGAGTTGGATGATGACAAGCAAGCACAAATATTTAAAAAAATGAAAAATAGGGTAAGTTAAAAAAAAAATATTACAAAGGTCGCATCTCATCTTCGCACACAGTCTGTGACAAAGATTCCATACCCTCCTCTTCGCTCCCCGTTTCTATCGAAGTTTCGCCAAAGGCTGCCTCTCCCCTCCAGGGAGTGTCTTTACCACATGCCGCCTCTCGTCTTCGACTCGATGACTGGCCAGATGGCTCCCATCCGATGGGAAGACTGGACAGGAAGGACGACATAAATGTTCCACACATATGACCGCGCACGGTGGAGGATAAATGATCCCAACTGTCCGCCAAAATACACCGCGAACGATGCGAGACGAAGAACAAAGAGTGTGTGTTTCCATCCACGTAAATGGCCCGATCAAATTTGACAAACGAACAACTGGGATGGCGTACGAGTTCCAACAGACGTTGCAATTGGTCGGCGGTGTTGTAATGCACGCAAAATACGGTACAGAGACAAATCCCATTGGACGCCCCCACACTGTAAGATTTCAAGGTACAACCAGAGGACTCAATGCTGCGCATAATGTCTTTGTAGGCCCAATAATCTGACCCCACGCACAACGGCCAAAAGTGCACATTGGGGTTGCCCTCATAGGTGCCTTCCGAAAAGTTCGCCTTTTCCCTTTCATGCAAATATTTTTCTCTGGGAGGTGGCGACATGTTTGTCTGTCTATCAACAAAAGGAGCGGACGCGACGAGGAAATAAATAAATAAATTATGAAATAACACCAGAAAACTAACTTATCTCCTTCTCTCTCGTTATCATTACCACAGGTTGCCAAGTCCTCGGAGCGAAGCGGAGAGGCAGTCTGTGACACTCCTCTTCGAGTTGAGTATTTATTATGCGAGTCAGAGAGAGAGAGTGAAAAAAGAAATTTTGGGTTGTCACTCTTCTATGGTTGGTGCTCGAAGAATATGATACAAAATCATAATATTTTTTATTTTCTTTCATGATACAAAAAATATTATAAAATACCTACCCCTCAAAAAAAAATGATTACAAACATATTGTTTCTGAAAACGATGCATAACCCATGGTATCATTTCGAACGACGCAGAAAGATATTGGTGCACCCCCCCAATGTGTATTTGAAACAGGATCCGTTTGCCTCCCTCGTGGAAGAGAAAGATATTGGGCCGGAGATTCTCGAGGAATTCGATGAGTCCGTGGAATCGGTGGTCACGACGTACCCCACGCTTCTTATGTCCAGGGTGGATTACGAGAAAATGTACAATTTGAGCACAATCGAAATCTTATTCGGCGACGAAGAAAAATGCCCCATGCATCGCCTGTGTTTGCGAGGTTTCTATCGTGCCTACCAAGATTCGACGCAAGACAATTTAAAAATGCGATTGTTTATGTCGGGGGATAACTTTTCGTCCATATCTCGATGGCCGGATTGCATCACCAATCTGTCACTTTATCGAAGCAGCCGCCATTTTCGATACATGGTGAATATTCCCCGAAACATCGAGGCCATCTCCATTCGGTTTGATAGCGTATTTGGGGACATTGTATTCACGGAAGATTTCCGTTTGGGTTTTGTTGAGAATCACGGGATTTGGCCGTCGACTATTTATTTGGATACGATTCATGACGCCCATTTGCTGGAGAAATTGCAGAAACACGTCGCCATTCATTTTCGATTCATTGAATTGTTTTATTTGATGAAATGCCGTCGACGTTTGCGTGCATGGGCTTTTTCGGTCATTGATCGCATGGCGCGAGAGAAATATTCACCGAAGAAATTGGAGGCCTTATTGGAAGCCGCCCACGAACAAAACAACGACGATTATAATTGGATTGATGTGGTGGAGAATTGGAAGCAAACTTGATTTCTCTTTTTCTTATAATTATAAAGTTTGGGTCATCTTTTTCTTTTGTTTCTTTTCATCACATGTAAGATACACATACACATAAAAACAATTATCCATTCGATGTTTTGAGGTCTTACCAATCCAACATTATAGAGAAATTCATTGTTTTTTAATGATATTCTCTCTTTGGGGGGAGCGGAGCGACCCCCCCCCCCCCCCCCTTGAAGAGAGAATAAAAAACAAATTGAATTGCATTTTTCTTTTTAATTTTGGATTTTTTAAAAGGTAAAAGGATAACCCAC
>JACCDX011673614.1_pt1 | contig 10112 bp, 8 predicted proteins | sample 7449681 | NCBI WGS metagenome assembly JACCDX01 (sample SAMN15323450, study PRJNA562643) | freshwater metagenome | isolation source: river surface water | place: USA:Blue River Watershed | collected 2017-08-18
CAACCCCGGACTGATATGATCTACACCCAATTTTTGGGCGCGTTTTTCTATTTCTTTGGGTAGATTTGTAAAATGGCGCTCGGCGGAGCTGAGTGTTAAAAACGGAAACAGATCCTGGTGCAAGTCATGGGATTCAAAAATGGCGTATATTTTGGGCCATAGTTCTGCGACAAGCTGTTTTGATAGATCGGTATTCAATCCCGGAAAGGTAAAAAACATGCCGTTGGTGTCGGCGTAAAACAAATTGCCAATCGGATAGGTTATTTCAAGTAAATTTTGAATTTGGCATTTTAGTTTTTTTAAGACTTGTTGGCGCCAGCGGACATCGCCCGGTTTTTTGGCAGACTCAAAAAATCGCTGACCGTTCCATGCAATGCCAAAAAGCCGCCATTTAAGATTTTTGCTGATTTCTTCCTGGGTATTGTTTTTGCTGTGTTTGCTTTGGGTTACCGCAAGCTCTGCCAATGCTGACTTGTACGCGCAGGCCACGCCGTAGGTTTGGTCCCACAGGGTAACATCGTTTGCCGGTTGTCGTGTTTCGCCTAGCGTCGATTGGTAAAGTGGCTTTACCGTGGCAATTAATTGATTGCGCAGTTCCGCTTCTGTTAGGCTGCAGTCGGTGTAACGGGTGAACAACGATGCAAGTTGTGCATTCACCGATTGCCGGTTTTGATCGATTTGATCGAAATTCAATTTCACCGATCCAGACCCAAATGGCGTAATCATACAAGTTGAATCACTAGATTGTTTTCGGCGAACAACGCCTTTTTCATCGGCAGAAGTGGCCCCGTGGCATCGGTTAAACAATTTGAGGAGGTAGTCTTTTGAATTACTGCCATTTTGCGTTGTAATAAAATCTGAGAATTGCGCGGTTAATTGTTCGGATGTGCCTGGCTTTTCTATAGTAAATTTAAAATTTTCCGGATTAAACCCTAATGGGACTTTGGGTTTCGGTAGTATTTCCTTGTCTCCTTCCTTCGATGACTGGCGCTCTAAAAACACTTCGGATGCCTTGTCAAACATATGGATCATTGCCCCAGTTTCACCCAACAAAATCGCGGGTTGGTTCTGAGAAATTTGATCTAATTTGGGTGTTTCAGTCATTTTTAAACTCCAGTGCGTTTAACTCGGCATCTAATTCTTTAAACGATGATTGATCTAGCGTCGGAATGGATTGCCTGTTGACCAAAGATGCCAATGTAGAAAGTCTTGGATCCTTTGCTTCTGGCGTGCCGGTTTTGTAATAATGATCCGAAAACTGAACCCTGATGGTTGTAACATCGGCCTTGCCATAACCGCGTTTTTTGTACGCCGAAAATCCGGTTTGGTTAAACAAGTGCCGAATCCACTTTGTCACAATTTTTAGATCCGAAACGGGATCGATATCGGCTAAAGATATTGGTACATACCGCACTGTAAATTCGCCAGTGCTACCTTTCGGTACGATCTCTCCGGTGATGGGGCCATGGGCAGGCGTTCCGGATTTGCGTGATAACGGGGTCATGACCGTTTGTTTAACACCGCTATTATTTGCGCAAAGTTGGGAATCCGAAAATCGCAGGAAACCTTTTTGAGCAGGTGGGGTTCCATTGTCATCGTCCGGAACGTGACCAAACAACCGCAATACGGTGTCTTGGTCACTTGGCACTGCCAATGCCGCCTGGCGCAGATTTCCTTTCCAGGTGGTGCCTTTGACGATCGGTTTTCCAGATAGGCGGTCTCGGACGATGGGCATGTTGGGATTAAGGATGTGGGATTCGGCCCGGCTAAAGTATGGCGTGGCTAGAGTGAAATGTATTGTCATTACCCAGCAACCTATGGGTAACGCTTCGCTGGAATGCGATGGATCCTGCAACTGCGCGCAGGATGACGGTTTGACGTTTAATTCGTCCCAGGATGGTACTTGGTTTGTTAAGTTTTCAAGTGAGTCGAAAGCCGAATAACGATCAAAAGAATGTGTCATTGTGATAATGCCTTTAAAAACTTTTCGGATTGGTCGGGGTAGTCGATCCAATTGGCGTTTAGTGTATTGAGTTGTTTAAGGGATTCAAAACTCTTTTGAATGTCGCCTTTGTATGCATGATTTTGATTCCAGGCAACAATCCGAACTTCCCATATACCAGATGCAGCCAGATACCCCTGACTGACCCAGATATCGGATCGTTTGCTCGCATTTTTTCCGCCCACTGTGCCCATGATTTCATGTCGTTTTGCTTGGGCATTGTTGCCCGTTCTAAACTGGTTACGAAGCCAAATTCGAAACGCTTGGCTTGCCACCTGCCAGTTTGGGTTGCCGTTAATTTGGGTTTTTAAAAACGCTTCCGGCAGCGCGGAAATTTGGGACCTTAAACTCGTTAAATGTGCGATAGATGGCAACTGATCGTTGGATTTGTTGGGTTGAGATTTCTTTTGGGTACGGTTATTCCAATTTGTAATTGTGTCATCGTTAAGCCGAATGTCAGTAGAAATAATACCGCACCCTTGACTGGCTTTTGCCCCAATTGCGCCGAATTTTTCAATCAATTTTAGAATCACTTTTAGTGTTGTGAGTGTATATTCTGGATCAATCGATTGCGACTGCCGGGGTGTTATTCGTATTGTAAACGGTTTTTGCGGTTGGGTAGGAATACGCCAACCGTTATGGCGGCGGTCTGCGGTGTTACGTTTGATTGCCACCAATTGTGTTTCGGCATCGGATTGGGTGATTTCTATTTTAAAAGCAGCTGAAAACCCATTGCATCCAAAAACTTGGCAAACCAGGCAAATATCAGCCAACGATGTCTGATACCGACACGAATCGGATGTGGTGGGGTCACACGCCCACAATCCTAATCCACGAACAATCGCTTCCCCCCAAAACCGGATTGAGCCTAACAATCCCGTCACCGAAATGGCATCCACCCTGCGTTCGGAATTTCCAGTCCAAATTGGGGTTTTTGGGGTAACGTTTATTTCTATTGAAGTGCGTGTCAAACGATGTCCACCATGCCAAATCCATATCCGCGTCGATCGCCGATTCCTGCATTTGCCATCAATCGAATTATTTCGGGGGCTCCGTTGAGTTTGAACCGCCCTTTATGGCCCACAATCACACCTGCAGGGCCGCTATCGGAATCTGAATGAGGGATGGCAATGGATTTAAACCCAGGTTCCGGTATCAATTCAATGGTCGATACCGCTGAATGCCCCACTGAGTTGGCCAACTTGGCAAGGGACCGATTCAACGCAGTATTAAATTCAGCTGGCCCCACATCTTCAATCGATATATATGATTTTTTTTGCTTGGCCTCCTGTGGATACCGCAACACAATCGGGGAAAGTGTTTTCCATAATTGTCCAGATTGAATCACAGGATCCGGCATAAGCCGACTGGCCAGTACCTTCGCCGTTACAATCGATTTATACGATAAAACAAATTGGGGATCTGACATCAACCCGTTATGAATGGCTGCAATATCTCCGTAGTCACTAGTGGAAAACGTAACATCAATGTGTGGACGGGTTAGCCACAGATGATCCGGGGTCTTTTTTTCCAGATCAATCGGCAAGTAGGCGTGAAAGGTGTAGGGTTTAATCACCTGGCTGGTTGCGAAATAATGGGCGTATCGATCAGGATCACCGCGTTTGATCCATTCTTTTAACCAGGACAAAATAATTTTTCGATAAATAATTGGTAAATTTGGTTCAGATAATTCCAGTCGAATCCAAATGCGCATACGATACCCTCCGGGTGGTTTAGAATTTTGTAAGGATAATCAATCTATTTCGGAAAAGTAAAGGGTTAGTTTTACCCAAAATCTAAACGATCATAGGACAATAAGGAGGTGGCTTTTATGACCAAACTACAAAAGAAAATTGCGTTGCCCCTGGATATCACATTGACCAGTGATATGTTTATTTCACCGATTATGCGGTGCGAGGGGTATGATCCCAAAACGGGGCAATTTGAGGGATCCTTTAAGTCCAAGGCAGATTATGATTCGTTTTTGGCGCAAATGCTGGGCCTCTTCAAATACGATCCGGTGATGAAACGTACGATTTGCAACGAGCATCGAGTTTCCGCTTACGAGCGAAATTCTAAGTTTGATGTCGACGCGTTAAACCGGGTGAAGGGCGCGTTGAATTGGCAACAGGATCCAGAAATCTATGCCAAATTGGATAATCAAATTGCGCATCAAACCACCGTTGCCAATCAACTAGAAAAAGTTTGGGAAAGTGAATGGTCCAAATTTCAAACGTTGATGATTCCTGGTTTGCTAGAAGGCCTACAAGTGAATTTGGGTGATCAGCAGCCGCAATTTGCAAAATTGATGAATCAGTTTAAAAAAATGCGGGACATGAAGCCCACAGACCCGCAGGTGTTTGTTCCGTTATACACCGTTTTGCATGCCCGTTTAATGATGGATGATTTATGTGAAATTTTGGCAGATGCGGCTAAAATAAACAGCATCCGAACCTATGGGGCGGTCACCTTGTACCTGCGGTATTTACATTCCTCAAATTCTCGCCAGCAGCGACCGATTGGGTTATCGCAGGATTTGTTTTTGGCATCATGTCGGGTTTGGCCTGATGATATTGTGTTGAAGGCGTTTTACGATGCATTTGGTACTGACCGTTCAGAAGTCCAATGTGATTTTTCACCGGTGGTAGCATGTTTTAATAAAGCGGTTTCGGGTATGACATCGGGAAATGTCGAAAACGCAATTCAACAATTTGCCTGTGCCCAGCGGTATTATCTTGGCAACACACGGTTGTATCAGTACCTAAGTTTATGTTGGATATTACGTGGCGACTTTGAGAACGGCCTTAAATTTGCAGTAACGTCGCGGTGGTTGCCAGAGTTTCCAAGTTTGGGGCCGGTCGGTCAGTGGATGTTGCGCGCACTACCAAAAATTTCGACAACTGTCGAAAGCCCGCCCCGCCCAATGTCGAGTCCAATCACAATGTTGCTGTCTAATTTAGTTCGATTTGAGCGAAGTTTGCTTGGCCACTGTGAATCAACCCAATCAGAAGCTGTGCTTACATTACTGGACAGTTGCAGCGATATTTTAAAATCATGCGAGCCTGACAACTTGCCGTTTGTTTATTTTATAATCGATCGTATCAATAAATCTTGTGTGTCGGGTTGGGCAGTCGGCGCGACTAATAGGGAGGGGTTTGGCAAACGTATCGCTGCGATCATGACATTCTCGCATCCCGAAATGATGTTTCCCGACGAATCAGTTGTGTTGCCAAACGCGTATGCAAGCCAGATTAAATTGTGCAAAACCGATGACGGCTCCGCTGTGTATTTAAAGTTAGATCTCAGACCAGAGGCATTACCTGAGGTTCAATCTCCGAATATTCGTTTTTTAAATAATCTTTCGGTAGATCGCGAATGTTTAAAACAGCTTGTGATTGCCACTTGCATTTCTAGTTATCAGATTTTTTTGGGACTGATCATTTGCCCCAAAATTGATGAATTACTGCCATTTGATCATTTTGATCCATTTAATTTTCCGGTGAATCAAAAGTTCTGGATTGAATTCTGCGTCAAAAATTCATTCAATCGGGCAAGTTCGGATCGTCTAAAGGCACGCAATCTGATTAATGATTCTACAAAAAAATTTCATATCGATCCGTCTTTTTTTGACTGGGCACGTACATTATTGGGCGAAAATTTTGTTAACAACTCCAGCTCATTGTTTGATGAACTCGTGTCAGGCGCTTTAAACCGAATTGGGCAACGGGCAGAACGGAAATATGTGCGATTGCCCCAAGATAAAGTTGGGATTGGTGAACTGTTTTCGTTTGCGACAAACCAGTTTGGATGGCGCCAATCGGAGTCTTTAAAAGATTGGCAAACGCGACTAGGACAAAAAATTGATCTTCCGCCTTTGGTAAGCAGCGTGCTTGTGGGCACAAATTTACCCGAGTCAGAAACCACGTTTGAGCAGCCTCCTCATTCTGATTTTGCGTTAACCTGCTTGCATGAATTTTTGGGTATTTTTTTAAAAATGGTTGATGCGTCGGTAGAAAAGACGGAATTTATTAACAAGGGAGGTGACGAATCCGGTTTATCGAAGCCACTTTCTGAGTCTGAAAGTTGGGTCAAGCTGCATATTAATCAATGGCGCGAGGCGCTGAGTAAAAAAAGTGGCGATGCGATTTTTAAATTAGCTGAGGTCACCTCATTTCGTAGCGAACTTCAAACTTTTTTTAAAACTAAGCAAGACAAACTCAACGAAATTGATACGGCGCGATCTCTGCAATCAGCGTTTTCTCAATCGAACCTAAATCAACGCATTTTAGACCTAATTTTGCGTTGTTCAAAAGACCGAAACGACGTGTCCCATGACATTGTGGTGCCAACCCGCCAGAGTGCCGAGTACATTCAACTTGTTTTGTGGGATATTGCAATGACCCAAGTCTTTAGGCAGTGGTTGTGCGACCAAGGTGCTCATGGGTTATACCGAACTGATCCGGATTTTACCCAGTTATCCACTGCATTAATGGATATTGCAATCACATTTCACGGGCCCGAGCGTCATATTACTGGTACAGCCCCTGATTACCCTCATTTTAATGCTGGGGTTTGGGTCAATCGAGGCAAGTTGGTGAACTGCCATATTTTTTTCGACAAAAACCAATAACCCCCCGCCCCTCACCGCCGCGTTGCCAGCACCATCGTTTCGACATGGGCGGTGTGGCTAAATAGGTCGATGGGTTGAATCGCCTGAACTTGGTACAGCGAATCCAGTGCCGCAAGGTCGCGGCATAGGGTTGCGGGGTCGCATGACACGTAGATCACCTGTTGGGGCGCCAATTTTAAAAGCAACTGGATCATGTTGGGATCACACCCTTTTCGGGGTGGGTCGATAATGACGACCGTGGGGTGGTGGCCCTGGGCTGTCCATTGGGCGGTAACGGCAGCGGCATCGCCGGTTTCGAAATGGATGTTATCAATTTGATTGTGGTGGGCGTTGTGACGGCTGAATGCCTTGCTTTCTGGGGTGAGTTCGCAGGCCAAAACCTGGCCCACTTGCGGCGCAATGGCCAATCCAAACGACCCGACACCGCAATATAAGTCGTACACCACGGCATCGGGTTGGTGGCCAATCCATGCTTGTACCTGCCGAACCATTGCGGCCGCCTGCACGGTGTTTACCTGAAAAAATCCGTATATCGGGGCCCGCAATCGTAACCGATTTAGGGGGTAATCCAAGTCGAGAGATCCCCAAAGGGAAATGGCGTTTGGCGTGACCGGCACATTGGTTGATTGGGTGTTGATGATAATTCCAAACCCGGTGATGCCGGGCAATTGTTGCAAAGTCCGTATCCACTCATCGACATGGGGTAACTGGGTGCCGTTTATAATCAATGCCACCCCCACTTGATTCCCAGCGGTGCGGATTAGTACCCCGCGAATTAACCCGTGATGATGGGTTTCGTTGTAAACACTGATTTGGTGGCGATCAATCAGGTCACATATTAATTTCATACTGTCGGCTACCACCGTCGGCTGAATTAAACAATCGGTCATGGGTACAATTTGGTGAGATTGTGGCGCAAAAAAGCCGGCAATCGCCTTGCCATTTGAATCGGTTGAAACCGGAATAACGGCTTTGTTTCGATACCGCCAGGGCGTGGGGTTGGCCTGGATGGGGCTAACCGGTGCGGCGTTGGTCAGGTTGGCTTGGGTAATGAGGGATTGCACCCGATCGGTTTTCCATCGCAATTGGGCCGAATAGTCTAAGGCCTGAATTTGACACCCGCCACACCGGTCCGCAATCGGGCAGGGCGGGGCGATGCGATCGGGAGACGGTGTTTCCAATGTCACAATGCGGCCTCGCCCAAACCGAGGCCCCACTTGCGTGAGTTGAACCGTTACCGTGTCGCCAATTAATCCCCCGGGTACAAACACGGTGTAGCTGTCAATCCGCCCAATTCCCTCTCCGGTGTGGCCCAGATCGTGAACGGGCATCGATACACGTTGGTGAAGCTGAACCGGGGGGCGTTTTTTCATCGGGTTAGTATATCAATCGAATCATAAAATTTCGATGATTAACTTTTGAATTTATTCTCGATATAGTAATGACCAATCAAGTGTCAGACTGGAGGCGTAAAAATGGCAGAAGAAGATGTCGACTCCGTCGAGCGGGCCCGTAAATTTTTGTACAACGGGGGCTCTTTCGCTCAAACCGCAATGGATCAAATGCAAAAAAATGCATTAAAAGCCTTAGAAGCCCAGCAATCCCAACAGGTAAATTTGGGTAGCCAGCTTCAAAAGACAGAATCCAAAAAATCGTAAACGCCTCGCACTGCGGGGCGTTTCCCTTTTTTAATGTTGAACGTAGTTTAGATAGCGATCCATCAATTTTTGGGTAGCAGGCTTAAACGCGCTGACCGTTTGTACCGGCCGAGGCACTTTGTTGTTGCGGTCAAATATAAAAAATAGTTCTCGGGTTGCGGCGGCGTCGGCTAGGGCACGGTGTGCGTTGGCGTGACCAATTCCGTACTTTCGGGTAAGCGCGCCTAATGATGCCTGGGGTTCGCCCATTGCGCGGGCCCACTTTAGGGTGCAAATCACTTGGGTGTCATCCAAGGGAAGCGCGTGCCGCATGACACCCGACAATAACCACAGCATGTCAAAATCGGCGTTGTGAATGACCAGTTTGGACGTGCCAATAAACGCAACCAGCGATTTGAAAACGGGCAGCAACGACGGGGAATTGGCGACCATTTCATTGGTAATGCCTGTAATTTGGGTGATTTTTGGACTGATTGAAACGGGCGGTTTAATCAATGATTGAAACACGTGCTCGTAACCCTCTTCGTCGATTTTTAAGGCCCCAACTTCAATCACGTAATCCCGCCCAATTTCAAGACCAGTGGTTTCAAAGTCTAAAAATGTGAAGGATTCTCGCACGGCCCCAAATAAATCCGTTTGTCCCGAACACTTTGGAAAGAAAAAACACCGGTGACCCAAGTTCATATTGGCCCGGTGTACGGTTGGGCTGTTACACAATCCGCATCGTTCGGTGTAATCCAACTGCATGCCGTTTTCGATCATATATTTGATCTTTTTTAGTCCGATTGCATTGTTGCACCCACGGCAGTTTAAAAATGTGTCCATGCTATCGGTGGTGTGGGATGCCCGGTCCAACGGCATGTCACAAATTGGACAATCAAATGTGGTGTCAAATGGACATCCGTCGTGGATGCATCGCAGCCGGTTTCCCTCTAACGTAACCGACGGGGTATGACACCTTGGGCATGGTTTTGTAATCGGTACCATTATCGGCCGCTGTCGTGGTCCAAATGGATTCGGCTGCCAACTGCCTTGGATTGACCCTGGTATTTGCCACCGTATGGGGTGGCAGCGGGGCGGTCCATTTTGCAAAAGACCAATTGGCAAATCCGTCGGCCGGCATCCAGTCGTATTGGAACCGAATTGGCGTTGTATAGTTCTAGTGTGATGTTGCCTTCAAATCCGGCGTCCACCCATCCTGCATTTTGTATAAATAAGCCAATCCGACCGACCGAACTTCTGCCTTCTACAAACGCCGACAAATTGGCAGGCAGGCGAATGGATTCTAAGGTGGTGGCCAGTAAAAATTGGTGGGGTGGGATGGTAATGGATTCGGCGGTTACCTCTTTATAACGCGTTTCTGAATCCAAGGTGATCAGCGTATCAGCTTGGCCGTCAACAACCAAAAAGTGGTTGCCCAATCGGCAATCAATCGAGGCGGGTTGAATCGAATCATCAAATAAGGGGGTAACACCCAATTCTCCCGATTGGATCAGGGTGGTTAATGTTGCGTCAGATAAGATCATGGTATCCTCAGGTGAAATGATGGAAAAAATATTACTCAGTTTAACACAGGACGAGCGGGATGAGTTAGTTGCGATTCGGCATGCCATCCACGCCGATCCCGAACTGGCATTTGAAGAGTTTAATACCGCCAATCGGGTTGAGGCCCAGTTGCGTCGATTGGGGTTAAGTCCAACCAGGGTGGCCGGTACCGGCGTGATTGCGGATATCGGGAATGACGGTCCCATGGTTGCACTACGGGCGGATTTGGATGCCTTGCCCAGTCACGAAGACACCCCGTTGCCTTTTAAAAGCAAAC
>JACCDX010069073.1_pt1 | contig 10111 bp, 9 predicted proteins | sample 7449681 | NCBI WGS metagenome assembly JACCDX01 (sample SAMN15323450, study PRJNA562643) | freshwater metagenome | isolation source: river surface water | place: USA:Blue River Watershed | collected 2017-08-18
AGCGAGTAGGCACCGGGCAGGTCTATGATTTGGATGGGACGGCCATGCTGAGACCACGTCGTGCCGATCTTCTTTTCGACGGTGACACCGGGGTAGTTGCCCACTTTCTGGCGCAGGCCGGTGAGGGCGTTGAAGAGCGTGGTCTTGCCGCAGTTCGGGTTGCCGACGATTGCGTAAACCGGGGTGCGGTCCGGGCTGTGGCGCCGCGGCGGAGGCAGCGGCGCGCGGTGGCTCATGGACGACGGGCGAGTCGCGCGGCGGGCGGCGCCGGACTCAGCGGGCGCCGGCCGGCAACGGCTCGACGAAGATGCTCATCGCCGCGCTGTGGTTGAGCGCGATGCGCGTGCCGTTGATCAGACAAAGGCTCGTGGCGCTGCCCGAAATCTTCGTGACCAACGCCGCCTCGCCGAAACCCATCTCGCGCACGCGTTGGCAAAAACCCTCGTCGCCCTCGAGGCGGCAAACGCGTCCCGTCGAGCCGGCCGGCAGCTGGCACAGAGGCGCGAGATTGGCGAAGGGCGTGGACATTCGGTAGGGCGGAGGAAACGCGAATGAGACCGAGTTGCAAGCCCGGGCTTGGCTCGCCCCCGGCCAGAAGACGATGTTGGGGCAGCAGCTAACTTTTTAATCTCAAGCCACTAACCAATTTCTGGCGACCCGAGTGGAAGACAATCCCTGCAATCGACTCGGCAAAGTCCGCACGCTCGCTCCGGACAAATCCCTCCGCTCGCCCTGCCCCACCCACCCCCCGTCCCTGTCCATCCCGGGTCCGCGATTGGCTTTGCCGGCGGGGCTGAAACGCGGTCGGCTCGCGGCGCCGTTTTTCCGCCATGTTGCTCCGCTACCGCCCGCACACGCTCGCGCTCCGTCACGCCTTCGGCATCGCCTCGAACACCCGCACGTCGACCCCGGCGATGCTCGTCGAAATCGAACGCGACGGCCTCGTCGGCTACGGCGAAGCCGCGATGCCGCCCTACCTCGGCGAGACGCAGGAGACGGCGGCGGCGTTCTTCGCGCGGGCCGAACCGCTCTTCGCGCGGATCGACGACCCGTGCGTCTTGGAAGACCTCATCCCCGCCATCGACGCGCTCGCCCCGGGCAACTCCGCCGCCAAGGCCGCGCTCGACATCGCGCTGCACGATTGGGTCGGCAAGAAACTCGGCGCGCCGTGGTTCCGCCTCTGGGGTCTCGATCCGGCGAAGACGCCCGTGACGTCGTTCACCATCGGCATCGATACGCCTGAAGTTGTCCGCGAAAAGACGCGCGAAGCCGCCGCCTACAAGATTCTCAAAATCAAACTCGGTCGCGACGCCGCCACCGACCGCCAGCTCGTCACGACGATCCGCGAGGTCACCGACGTTCCGCTCACGATCGACGCCAACCAAGGCTGGGCCAATCGCGACGACGCGCTCCGCCTCATCGAGTGGCTCGCGCCGCAGAACGTGTTGTTCATCGAACAACCGATGCCGAAGGCCGCGCTCGACGACACCGCCTGGCTGCGCGAGCGCAGCCCGCTCCCGCTCATCGCCGACGAGAGCCTCCAACGCATCGGCGACATCCCGCGCCTCCGCGGCGTGTTCGACGGCATCAACATCAAGCTGATGAAGACCACCGGCCTGCGCGAAGCGCACCGCTGCATCACGCTCGCGCGCGCGCTCGGCCTGAAGGTCATGCTCGGTTGCATGACCGAGACGTCGTGCGCCATCTCTGCCGCCGCCCAGCTCTCACCGCTCGTCGACTGGGCCGATCTCGACGGCGCGTTGCTCATCAAGGACGACCCGTTCGACGGCGCGCGCATCCTCGACGGCAAGGTCACTTTGCCCGACCGCCCCGGCATCGGCGTCGTGCCGCGCCGCTGAGCCGCCGCTCCGTGTTGTCGGTTGTCGCGCCGCGTGGTTTGCGCCAACCTTCCGCCATGAACCTTTCTCACCGCCGCGCGGCCTGGGCCACCGCGCTGTTCGCGGGCGCAAGTGCGGCGCTGGCGTGGGGCCAGACCCCGGTCAACTCGCAGCCCATCGTCCTGCCGGAGTTCAACACCTACGCTGCACGCGAACTCCCGCCGGCCCCGGTCTGGCACTATGGCCGCGTGGCCGGCCACGAAGTGCTCTCCAGCGCCTCGCTCGCGCGCACGCAGCGCATCCTCGCCGACCTCAATCGCTTCGTCCACGCGCTCGACCTCACCGGCACGCCGCTGCTCCCGCGGCAACCCGCGCGCCTGCGCCTTTACCTCCTCGCGCGGCCCGATGAGTTCGCGCAATTCGCCCGCCAGAACCTCCCGGAAGGCACCGAGGGCCGCCCCGACGCCTATGCGTTCAGCAACGCCGAGAATGCCGCCCTGATCATCGATCTACGCGCCCGCGCGCTGGAAGGATTCTCCGACGACGCCCCCGCCGCCGCGACCGACGAAGCGTCCGAACTCAACGGCGGCGCCCAGCGCGAAGCCACCGCCACCCTCGCGCTGCGCAAGGCCTACGTCCGCTTCCTCCTCGAACAACAGCGCCCAAAACTCCCGCCGTGGTTCGTCGAGGGCCTGGCCCAGGTGTTCGTGTTCGTCCGCGCGACGGAAAACTCCGTGACGCTCGGCGCGGTGGAAAATCCCAACAAGACCCTCGGCGGCGCCACCGAAACCCAACCCGGGCGCGTGACGCTCGGCTCGCTCCGCGTCGAAAACCAGAAGGGTCGCGACTCGCTCAACGCTCTCTGGGATTTCAACACCGCCCTCGCCAGCAGTGCGCTCGTGCCCTTTCCCGAACTGCTCGCGCAGCGCCGCGAGGATTTTCTCGGCCGCGACATCGAAGGCAGCGTCGCCGGCACCCGTTGGTCGAAGCAGTGCCACGCCTTCGTGCACTGGGGCTTGTTCGGCGACTACGGCGCACACCAAAAACCGTTCCTCACTTTGCTGAAACGGCTGGAAACCGAACCGCTCACCGAGGCGCTGTTCCGCGAGACGCTCGGCCTCGACTACACGCAGATGCTGGCGGCCCTGCGCACGCACATCGAGACGTGCCGTCCCAAAGTCCTCGGCGTCCGCGCCGACCAAGGCCAGAAACTCCCGCCCGAACCCGCGTTCGAGTGCCGCGAAGCCACGTTGCTCGAGGCCGCGCGGCTGCAGGCCATCGTGTTCAACCTCGGTGGCCAACCCGAGAAGGCCCGCGACGAACTCGCCCTCGCCTATCGTCGCGGCGAGCGCACGCCGGACCTCGTGGCCGAACTCGCCCTCGCCGAGCTCGCGCTCAACCACCGCGAGCGCGCCCGCCAATACCTCGAACTCGCCACCAAGGCCCACACCTCCCGGCCGCGCGCCTACGTGACGCTCGCCCGCCTGCGCCTCGACGAGCGCCTCGCGAAACCCCAGGCCGCGGGCGGCAAGCTCAGCTACGAGCAGCTCGTCGGCGTCCTCGAGCCGCTCCTGCTCGGCCGCCAACACGCCTCTCGTTCACCCGACCTCTATCTGCTCCTCGCCGAGGCGTGGTCGCACGCCGCGATCGCACCGCCCGCCCCGCACCGCGCGCTCCTCGACGAGGGCCTGCAACTCTACCCGCAGGACGCCGCGCTGCGCGCCGCTTGCGCCCGTCTTCGCCCATCGGCCACCTCGCCCTGACGACACGAGGCTCGCCTCATCGCGCGCGGCGGGCGTAGCGTCCACTCGCATCCGGCATGTCAGTCCCGCTCCTTCCTTCCTCGTTGCGTGAGAAGATCGGTCAGCTGCTCCTCCTCGGCTTCAAGGGCAGCACCGCGGCTGATACTGCGCGCATCGTCGGGGACCTCCGCGACCACGCCATCGGCAACGTGATCCTGTTCGACCTCGACATGACCGCCACGATCGACGGCGGCGCGCCGGGGCGGCGCAACATCGAGTCTCCCGAGCAGGTGCGCGCGCTCATCGCCCACCTGCAGTCGCACGCGCGCCTGCCGTTGCTCGTCGCAATCGACCAGGAGGGTGGCCGCGTCAACCGCCTGAAGCCCGCCTACGGTTTCCCCGAGAGCATCTCGCACGAGGAACTGGGCGCGCGCGACGACGTCGCCTTCACGCGTCAGCAAGCCGAGGCCACCGCGCGCACACTGGCGTCGCTCGGCCTCAACTGGAACCTCGCCCCGGTCGTCGACCTCGACGCGAATCCCGACAACCCGATCATCAAGGGCAAGCGCCGCGCCTTCGCCGCCGATCCCACCAAGGTCGCGCGCCACGCCGCCGCCTTCGTCGAGGGCCATCGCGCGCACGGCGTCCTCACCTGCCTGAAACATTTTCCCGGCCACGGCAGCGCCGTGGGCGACACGCACCTCGGCTTCGTCGACGTCACGCAGACGTGGCATCCGCGCGAGTTGCTGCCGTTCCGCCAGCTCATCGCCGCCGGCCAGTGCGACGCGGTGATGAGCGCGCATGTCTTTCACGCCGGCCTCGATCCCGAGCGCCCGTCCACACTCTCGCCGCACGTCATCGACGGCATTTTGCGCGAGCAGTTCGGTTTCCACGGCGTCGTCATCAGCGACGATCTGGAGATGAAGGCGATCTCCAGCCGCTATGGCCTCGAGAAATCGATCCCCGCCGCGCTGAACGCCGGCGTCGATATCCTTTGCTTCGGCAACAACCTCGCCTACGACCCCGACATCGCCCCGAAGGCCGTCGCCATCATCGAGCGCGCCGTGCGCGACGGCGTCGTGTCCGAGGAGCGCATCATCGAGGCCTGCACGCGCGTGCTCACGCTCAAGCAGCGCGCCGGCCTCCTCTGACGCGCCCCGCCTCCCGCCTCCCCGGCGAATGCAGGCTCGAAGCCCGCGCCGGGCTCGTGTGAGATGCCCGGCGTCCGAGTTTACCCCGCCATGACACCCCGTCGGTTCCTCTCCACCCTCGCTTCGCTCTGCGCCGCCGCGCTTCTCTTCGCCGGCTGCGCCCACAAACCCGGCACGCCCGCGCCGCGCAAGGGCGACGAGATCATCGTCGCCGGCCAGCTTTTCCACACCGGCACGAAGGTCGTCACGTGGATGGACGTCGGCGGCTACGACGCCTACCGCACCGAGCGCCGCTTCGCGCCGTATGAACAGAGCAGCTGGGCCAAGACGCAGGAAGCCGGCGTCAGCTTCAAGGACCCCGCGCGCTACGGCCTGCGCTTCGCCAAACTCTCGCCTGCGGAGATCGAGCGCGTGCGCGGTGGCGGCTGGGACCTCGCGCTGCTCCAACGCACCGTCGACCAATTCGTGCTGCACTACGACGTCTGCGGCATCGCCAAGCAGTGTTTCAACATCCTCCACGACCACCGCGGCCTGAGCGTGCACTTCATGTTGGATCTCGACGGCACGATCTACCAGACGCTCGACCTCAAGGAGCGCGCGTATCACGCCACGACCTCGAACCACCGCAGCGTCGGCATCGAGATCGCCAACATGGGCGCCTACGGCCCGAGTGACACCAAGGTCCTCGACACGTGGTATGTGCGCGGCCCCGACGGCCGCCCCTACATCAAGATTCCGGAGAAGCTCGGTGATCCGCTCATCCGCACGCCGAACTTCACCGCGCGCCCCGCGCGCCCTGAGCCCGTCCGCGGCACGATCCAGCAGCAGGACCTCGTGCAATACGACCTCACACCGCAGCAATACGCCGCGCTCATCAAACTCACCGCCGCGCTCCACCGCATCTTCCCGAAGATCAAACTCGATTACCCGCGCAGCGCCGACGGCAAGGTCCTCCCGCACAAGTTGCCCGACGATCAACTGGCGGCATACGAAGGTGTCCTTGGCCACTTCCACATCCAGACGAACAAGACCGACCCCGGCCCCGCCCTCGACTGGGACAAAGTCATCAACGGCGCCAAGCGCCACGTGAACTGACGCCCGTCAGCGCATCACGAACACGAAGTTCGCCCCGACCCACAGCACCGGCAGCCACGCCACGAGACAGGGCCTGACGAGCGCGGTGCCTCGGCCACCGCGCTTGAGCACGGACCGCAGCCAGGCGAACCCGAGGCCCCAAAAGGCCGGATAGCCCCACACCGACAGCACAAGCGCGTAACGCCACGCCTCATCCCACGCATCGCGGATCGGCGCATCAAAGATGAAAATCGCCACGAAGGACGCGAACGGCCACACGACCAGCCCCAGCGCCGTGACCGTGAAACTCACGTAGGCGGCCGTCACCGACGGTGCCCGTGGCGGCGCATCCGCTGGACCTCGACTGCTCACGGATTCTTTTTTCCGAAGTCCACTGGGATGCTCCGGTAGATCGCCGCCGTCGCGAGGAACGACGGGATCGTCGCGAGCAGCACCCACCAGAAGAAGTTCACGTAGCCGATGTGGTCCTGGATCCAGCCCGCCACCATGCCGGGCAGCATCATGCCGAGCGCCATGAAGCCCGTGCAGATCGCGTAGTGCGCGGTTTTGTGCGGCCCCTCGGCGACGAGCATCATGTAGACGAGATACGCCGCGAACCCGAAGCCGTAGCCGAATTGCTCCACCACGAGACCGGCGCCGACGAGCCACAGACTCGTGGGCTGGAAGATCGCCAAGAGCAGGAACGCGAGGTTGGGCGTGTTCATCGCGAAGATCATCGGCCACACCAACCGCTTCAACCCGCCGCGCGAGACCGCCCAGCCGCCCACGAGGCCGCCGACCGTCAACGCCGCGATGCCCGCTGTGCCGTAGACGACGCCCACATCCTGCGTGCTCAGCCCGAGGCCGCCGATGTCGCGTTTATCGAGCAGGAACGGCGAGACGAGTTTCAGCGCCTGCGACTCTGCGAAGCGATACAGCAGCAGGAACGCGAGCGTCGCGAGGATGCCGGGCTTGCGGAAGAACTCCGCGAAGACCACGAAGAATTCCTTCAGAAAATCCCCGCCCGCGACCGTCGCGCGATCCGCCGCGGGTTTCGGCAACGCGAACAAGTGGTAGCTGCCGATCGCGAGGAACACCGCCGCGAGCAGCCCGAACACCAGCACCCACGCGTGCACGACGTCGCCGGTCCGCTCCGTGAGCAGGCCGGCGAGGTAGACGAGTCCGCCCTGCGCCGAGAGCGTGGCGATGCGGTAGCATGTGCTGCGCACGCCGACGAACGCCGCCTGGTCGCCCGGCGCGAGCGCGAGCAGGTAGAAGCCGTCCGCCGCGATGTCGTGCGTCGCCGAGGCGAACGCCATCAGCCAGAACACCGCGAGCGTCAGCTGGAAAAACTTCGGCCCGGGCAGCGTCAGCGCCACGAGCGCGAACGCCACGCCGATGGCGAACTGCAGCGTCCAGATCCACAGCCGCTTGGTGCGGAACATGTCCACAAGCGGCGACCACAGCGGCTTGATGACCCACGGGAGGTAGAGCCAGCTCGTGTAGAGCGCGATGTCGGTGTTGGAAATGCCGAGGTTCTTGTAGAGCACCACCGACAGCGTCATCACCACGACGTAGGGGATGCCCTGCGCGAAATAGAGCGACGGGATCCAAGCCCACGGGTTGCGCGGCGCGGTGGCGGGGAACGGCGGGGAGGACATCAGGGGAATGTTACTGCGGAGAACTCACGCGCGCGCTCTCCACGCCGGCGCGGTTCACCGCGCTGACGACGAGCGCTTCACCGGCGGCGAGCGTGGTGGTGTTCGCGGGAGCGATGCTGAATCGCCACTCCCCGTTTTCGCGCCGCCACACGGCGAGGTGGGCGACGGTCGCGTCGAGGCCGTCGACCTCCACGGCGTCGCCGACGCGCGTGAGTTTCGGCGCGGCGGGGGCGGCAACTTTCATCCACGGCGAAGCCGGCACGAGCGCCGGCGGAGCGTAGAACGGGCGGAGATTCGTGGCGATGGCCTTGCGGTCCTGCGCGAGGGCGATGGCGCTGAAGTGCACGTGACCGGTCGCGCCGGCGCGCGTGCGCGTGAGCGCGACTTGCGCGAGGATCTCGGATGACGGCCAAGACTTGTCCGTGTTGTCGATCTTGCTCGTGAAGAGGCCGGGCCAGAGGTGACGGCCGCTCTTGTTCTGCGCGATCCAGTAGTCGAGGAGCACGGGATACGACTGACCCTTCTGGTCGATGGGCCAGTAGAGTTGCGGCGTGAAGTAGTCGCACCAGCCGCGCTCGAACCACAGTTCGGCATCGGCGAAGAGTTTGTCGTATTGGCTGAAACCCGTGATCGAAGCCGGCCGGCGGTCGGGCCGCGCGATGCCGAACGGGCTGATGCCGAACTTCACCCACGGCTTCTCGGCGTGGACGGTTTCGTAGATGCGTTGGACGAGGCGGTCGACGTTGTCGCGGCGCCAGTCGGCGCGGCTGAGTTTGCCACCGCTCTTTTGGTATGCCTGCCACGCGGGATCGTCGGGGAAGTTGACCTCTTCGGCCTTGGCGTCCTTCGGCGCGCCGGGCGGGAGCGGCTTCGTCACCGGATACGGGTAGAAGTAATCGTCGATATGCACGCCATCGATGTCGTAGCGGCGCACGACGTCGCGGATGACCGCGAGCGTGCGCTCGGCGGCGAAGGTCTCGCCCGGATCCATCCAGAGGAGCTCGCCGTATTTCTTCACCACCTGCGGATGCGTGCGCGCGACGTGGGTCGGCGCGAGCGGAGACTTCGCCTCATGGTGGCGGGCGCGGTAAGGGTTGAACCACGCGTGGAGTTCGAGCCCGCGCGCGTGCGCGGCGGCGACCCACTCGGCGAGCGGATCCCAACCCGGGTCGCGGCCCTGTTCGCCGGTGAGGTATTCGGACCACGGTTCGAGCGGCGAGGCGTAGAGCGCATCGGCGGCCGGGCGGACTTGGAAGATGACGGCGTTCAGCCCGAGCGCTTGCGCGCGGTCGAGCAGCGCGAGCATCTCGGCAAGCTGCTCGGCGGCGCTGAGGCCCTTCTTGCTCGGCCAATCGATGTTATTGACCGTCGCGACCCACACGCCGCGGAACTCGCGCGGCGCGGGTGGCGGCGCGTCGAGCACGGCCGCGGGCGCAGCTGGCAGCGACGGCGTCGACTTCGTGGTCTCGCAACCGGTGAGGAAAAGAGCGGCGCTGATCGCGAACAGGTAGCCCGCGATCTCCGAGCGCGGGGCGGAAAGCGTGAATCCTGAAACCCGCGCCCGGAGGTCGCGGGCTACCGCGCGAAGCGCCTTGCGCCGGAATAAACCGCTCATGACTTCAGGGCCGCGCGGACGTTGCCGTGCACGGCGGCGAGGGCCGCTTCGGCGGCGGCGGCATCGAGGCCGCGGCGGAGCATGACGAGGGCGACCTTCACGCGGTAGCGGCAGGCTTCGAGCGCGCGCTGGGCGTCGGCTTCGCTCGCGCCGGTGGCGCGCACGGTGAGCGCGATGGCGCGGCGGTAGAGCTTCGCGTTGGTCGGCATGACGTCGACCATTAGGTTGCCGTAGACTTTATGCAGACGGACCATGAGGCCGCTGGAGAGCGTGTTGAGCGCGATCTTCTGCGCGGTGCCGGCCTTCAGGCGCGTGCTGCCGGAGATGACTTCGCTGCCGGTGTCGAGCGTGATGCCGATCTCGGCGGCGGCGGCGACGGCGGAGTTGGGATTGTTCGCGAGCCCGATGGTCAACGCTCCCGCTGCGCGGGCGGCTTCGAGCGCGCCGAGCACATAGGGCGTGGCGCCGGAAGCGGCGAGACCGATGACGACATCGTTCGCGGTCGGCGTGACGGCGCGGACGTCGGCGGCGCCTTGGGTGCGGTTGTCCTCGGCGCCTTCGACGGCGACGAAGAGCGCGTCGCGTCCGCCCGCGAGCAACGCGACGGCGCGTTCCTTGGGCCACGAAAAAGTCGGCCAGAGCTCCACGCTGTCGAGCAGGCCGAGGCGGCCGCTGGTGCCGGCGCCGACGTAGATGAGGCGACCGCCGCGCGCGAGGCGCGGCGCGCCGGCGTCGATGGCGCGGGCGAGATCGGCGCGCGCGGCGTGGACGACTTGAGCGGCGTGGACCTGGTCCTCGGTGAACGCGCCCGCGAGGTCCGCCGTGGCGTAGAGATCGAGGTCGGGATGCCGCGAGTTGGGGGTCTCGGTGTTGAGCATTCGGCGGGCGGGACAATCCCGCGTTGCGGCACGTGGTTCAACCGTTCATTTCAGCGGGCGGTGCAAACTGGGCCGAAAGACGAACTCTACGTGGGCGTGCTCTCGGGCACGAGTGTGGACGCGGTGGATGCCGTGCTCGTGCGCTTCGCGCC
>JACCDX010492420.1_pt1 | contig 10110 bp, 11 predicted proteins | sample 7449681 | NCBI WGS metagenome assembly JACCDX01 (sample SAMN15323450, study PRJNA562643) | freshwater metagenome | isolation source: river surface water | place: USA:Blue River Watershed | collected 2017-08-18
GAAGTAAATGACTTTGTTTGTCGTGACAAGCAAATAACGGACTAGGAAACACCATGTCGATCTTCATCAATAAAGACACCAAAGTCATCACCCAGGGCATCACCGGCAAGACCGGTCAGTTCCACACCGAAAAGTGCATCGAGTACGCCAACGGCAAGAACTGTTTTGTGGCTGGCGTGAATCCCAAGAAGGCGGGCGAGAAAATTTTTGACGTGCCGATCTTCGCCAGCGTCAAAGACGCGGCCAAGAACACCGGCGCCACCGTCTCGGTCATCTACGTGCCACCCGCAGGTGCTGCGGCGGCCATTTGGGAGGCCGTGGAGGCTGACCTCGATCTGGCCATTTGCATCACCGAGGGCATTCCCGTCAAGGACATGCTTGAAGTGCGCAACAAAATGCGCGCCAAAGAAGCCGCAGGCGGCAAGAAGACCCTGTTGCTCGGCCCCAACTGCCCTGGCCTCATCACTCCGGACGAAATCAAGATCGGCATCATGCCGGGTCACATTCACCGCAAAGGCCGCATTGGCGTGGTGTCCCGCTCGGGCACCCTGACCTATGAAGCTGTGGCCATGCTCACTGAAGTAGGCCTGGGCCAGTCTAGCGCCGTGGGCATTGGTGGCGACCCCATCAACGGCTTAAAGCACATTGACGTCATGAAGGCCTTTAACGACGACCCCGATACCGACGCCGTCATCATGATTGGTGAAATCGGGGGTCCTGACGAAGCCGAAGCCGCGCGCTGGGTCAAGGCCAACATGAAAAAGCCCGTCGTCGGCTTCATCGCGGGCGTCACCGCCCCTCCTGGCAAACGCATGGGCCATGCCGGCGCCCTCATCTCCGGAGGCGCTGACACCGCCGACGCCAAACTCGCCATCATGGAAGAGTGCGGCTTCGTCGTCACCCGCAACCCCTCCGAGCTCGGAAAGTTGTTGAAAGCGCAACTCTAATTCCCAGGGGACAGATCTTTAGCTCTGTCCCCTGCTGATTAGAGGGGGCAGGTCTTCAGCTCTGTCCCCTGCCGATGAAGAGGGGACAGTTCTTCAGCTCTGTCCCCTTCGCATTGAGTGCAGACAGACCTTCCGCGCTGTCTACCCTGGCACTTCCACTTTTCCCCAGCCCCGCTTTCACCGTGACGAGGCTTCCTGCCTAGAATGAATGGTTTTTCTTGAGAAAGAAACACCATGGCCAATTCACGTTTATCGCCGCGCACACGCGGCTTTACCCTCATCGAGCTGATGGTGGTGCTTGCCATCGTCGGCCTTTTGGCGTCGGTCGCCGTACCGGCTTATCAAGACTACTTGGTGCGCGCGCGCGTGAGCGAAGGACTGTCCTTGGCCAACGGCGCCAAGATGGCCGTCATGGATAACCTGGCCGGCGGGGCGCTCGCGCCGGACGAGGGGTATCGCAAAGGCTATGCCCCACCGGCCGCCACGCGCAACATCAAGGGCATCACCATTGATGCGACCAAGGGCGTCATCACCATTGAAACCTCGTCCAGTGCGGGCAATGGCACCCTTTTGCTCGTACCCTTCACCGACAACGCGGGCACACCGACCGTCCTGCCCGCGCCAAACGCAACGGATTCGGTGGCTCCGGGGGTGGTGCAGTGGCGCTGCCTTGTCAAAGGGAGCACCGCTGTGGCGGGCGTCAGTCCCCCCGACAACGCGCTCGCGGCCAAATACGCTCCTGCCGAATGCCGTTAATTGACCGCGCGGGCCGGACCACCCCAAGGCGCGACTCATGACGCATTTGCCCACGCGCGCCTTTTTGGTGTTGTGTTTGCTGCTCCCGTGGCTCAACCCCTTTGCGCCACCGCCCTCGACGTCGATTTGGCCGCTGTTGTTGAGCTGGATGCTCAGTGCCTGTGCGCTGGTGCTGGTGGCCGATGTGCCTGCACCCCGCTGGCGTGCGTCACCTCGCCAATGGGGGTGGGGCGTGGTGTTGCTCCTGAGTGTGGCCATCTCGGTGGTCCTGGTTCCCGAGGTGAACGACCGGGCCCTCACGGCAGGGCTGGTGATGGCTTTGGCGTGCGTGGCGGCCATGGCAGTCGTGGGCTACCGCCTGCACGCGTGCACGCCTAGCGCCTGGAGGCTCTTGGCTCAGGTGTGGCTCGCCGCCGCCCTCATCAGCTGTGGTTTGGGCTTGTTGCAGTATTTTGATCTGGCGCATCTGGCGGCGCCCTGGGTTAATTCGTCTGCCTATGGCGACGCCTTTGCCAATTTGCGTCAGCGCAACCAGTTTGCCACTTTGACCAGTCTGGGCTTGGTGGCCTTGTTGGCGCTGGTGCGCACGGACCGAGGGGAGCCGACCCGCTGGAGCCGCTGGTGGCCATGGCTCGCGCTCCAACTCCTGGCCATGGGGGCGGCAGCTTCTTCCTCGCGCACGGGCGGGGTGCAATGGGTGGTGGTGGTGCTGTTCACCCTTTGGTGGTGTACGCGACGCCCGGGCCAGCGCATACGTTGGCAGCTCGCGCTGGCTGCGCCCCTGTGTGTGGTGTTGTGGTCGGTGGTGCTGCCTCTGCTGGCACAGTGGTGGGATCCAGCTGGCGCCGCCGCACAAAGCTTGTTGGGCCGAGTCACGGGTAGCAGTGGCGATTACGCCGCCTGTGCGAGTCGGCGCGTGCTCTGGGCCAACGCCTGGGCCCTGGCGGCAGCTCGGCCCTGGTGGGGCTGGGGGTGGGGCGAATTGGACTACGCGCATTTCAGCACGGACTATGCGGGGCCACGGTTCTGCGATTTGCTCGATAACGCGCACAACCTTCCCTTGCACCTGGCGGTCGAGTTGGGCTGGCCCCTCACGCTGCTCTTGATCGGCAGTGTGGCGGTCTGGCTTTGGCGTGCCGCTCCGTGGCACGCACACCATCCCGTCGCCACGCTGGGCTGGGGGGCGATCGGGGTGCTGGCCATTCACAGCTTGCTCGAATACCCCCTCTGGTATGGCCCCTTCCAAATGACCTTGGGGCTGGCGCTGGGCTTGCTTGCCTCGCAAGCCGCGAGTGCGCGGGGCACGCCGCCGGCGCAAGGGCGAACCGTGCCCTGGTTGATCATGGGCACTGCCCTCTTTGCGGCGGCGCTCTATGCTGCGTGGGATTACCAACGCGTGAGCCAGATCTACCGACCCGCGGCCGCACGCGATGCGCGCTACAGCGATGCGCCCTTGGCGCACGCCAAAGCGTCTTGGTTGTTTCGCAACCAAGCGGACTTCGCCGAACTGGTGACGGCCCCACCGGTGAGTGAGGAGAATGCCGCCGCACTGGGGCCGTTGGCCGAGCGGCTTTTGCATTACTCACCCGAGCCCCGCGTGGTGGATCGGGCCGTTGCTGCGGCCAAAGCACGGGGGCAAGAGGCGGTGGCCCAACGCTGGCAAGCGCAACGCGACGCCATTGAGAAGGCTGGGCGTTAACGCGGCGGCGCTGCTTCGCGCTCTTGCAGCTCCATGAGCTTGAGGTACTTGTAGTAGGTGCTCTCGGCGTTGTAGATGGCCAGCATCCAGCCGTAACGGCCATCGAGAAACCCGCGCCGAAAAACCAGGGTGCGCACGAAGGCCCACAGGCCGTGCCAAAGGGCCTTGGCAAAACTGCCCTTCACGCCACGCGCGGCGAGGTCACGCGCGTTGCCCGTGCTGTAGCGATCGAGCTTCTCCAACACATCGTGCAAGTCGCGATAGCTATAGTGGATCAGGCTCTCACGCAGGCGGGCCTGACTGCCCTGGACGGTCATATTGGCATGCAAAAAGTGCGTGGTGAAGCCCGCTTTGTCGCGCTTGACCAGCCGCAGGGTGTAATCCGGACGCCACCCGCCATGGTGAATGAAGTGGCCGCAGAGCGATGAAAGGCGCGGGATGCGATAGCCATCGGCGCGTGGATGGGCGATTTCGCGCAAGATCTCCGCCTGCAACTCCGGTGAGATGCGCTCGTCTGCGTCAAGCGACATGACCCACTCCGAACGCGCCAGCGCAATCCCTCGGTTTTGCTGCGGGCCGTAGCCCGGCCAATCCGTGATGTGAACGGTCGCCCCATGGGCGCGCGCGATGGCGGCGGTGTCATCGGTGCTGCCCGAATCGAGCACGATGACTTCATCCGCGAAAGCGGCTGAATCCACGCAAGCGCCAATGTTGTGCGCCTCATTTTTAGCCGCAATGTATATGGTCAGGCTGGTCACCACCTAAGTGTAGCGCCAGTGTGTGGGCCAGCGCGGCCCTTTCCGCGCGGTAAGGCGCTATGGCGGCAAAGCGGCTAGCACGCCACCGAGTCACGATCGTTGAACGTTTCTGCTAGCCGCTAGGGCTGAATGACGGGATAGGTCTCGAAGGTTTGCTTGATCAGCGCGCGCAGCCACACCAAGGCGGGTTCGTGGTGAAACTGGGGGTGCCAGTATTGGTTGATGGCGAAGTTGGAGAGCTCGACGGGCGGGGTGACGGATTTCACGATGCCGTAGCGACCATAGACATTGGCTAACTCTTGGGGCACGGTGGCAATGAGGTCGGGGTGTTGCTCGATGAGCAGGGGCACGATCAAAAAGTGCGGCGTGCGGACCAACACCTTTCGCGTGATGCCTTTTTCCTCCCAGACATTGTCGTAATCCAGGTGACGCTTGCCGGTGAGTGTGACCACGATGTGGGGGCTCGATTCAAACTGACGCAAGCTGATCTTGTGACGAATTTTGGGGTGGTCGACATGCACGATGGTCGCAAAGCTGTGCATGAACAAGCGCTGTTTGTACAAACCTTCGGGTGCCGTGCGATAGGACCCAATGGCCAAATCGGCCTCGCCGGAGGCGAGCAAACCCTCGATTTGCTCCGCAGGCACCTGCAAAGTGCGCAAGGTGCAATGGGGGGCACGGCGGCGCAATTGGCGCAGGAGACCCGGCAAAAAGACCAGTTCGCCCATGTCTGTGATGCACAGGGTGAATTCCTTGCGCGAGGCGCTCGGGTCAAACCCCGCCTCACTCAAAATGCCTTGCCGCACGACCGCCATCACCTCCAAGACCGCGTGCCGCAAAGACTCTGCTTTGGGCGTGGGGGCCATGAGGTTGCCTGACTTCACAAACAGAGGGTCCTCAAAATAGAGGCGCAAGCGGTTGAGTGAATGGCTCATGGCGCTTTGGGTGAGCCCCAAGCCGTGAGCGGCGCGGGTCACACTTTGTTCGCGAAACATCGCCTCCAAAACCGCGATCAGATTCAAGTCGAGCGATTCAATATGCATGAAATTCATTTTATCTATGAATCAAATGCGGTTGACGCATACCTTGCTCGCCCCTAGTCTTGAGGCTGGACCCGTGAGGAGTGGAGCGATGTGGTTGCGCAACTGTTGGTATGTCATTGCCTGGGATCACGAGATCCCTTCCCAGGACGAAGAGCGTCTCTTCACTCGCAAGGTGCTCAACGAGCCCATCATGGTGTACCGCCGCCAGGACGGGGAGATGGTGGCCATGGCCGATAAGTGCTGTCACCGCCACGCGCCGCTCTCGGTCGGGCGCCGCGAAGGCGACGCCATTCGTTGCGGTTACCACGGCATGTTGTTCGACCCCACGGGGCGTTGCATCGAGATTCCGGGGGTTGAGCGTGTGCCGGCCCAAGCCTGCGTCAAAACCTATCCTTTACAGGTGAAGAACAAGTGGGTGTTTGTGTGGATGGGCGAGCCCGAGCGGGCCGACCCCCAAATGCTGCCGGACAACTTCTCCTGCGACCATCCCGATTGGGTGAATCTTCCGGGCTATATGCACTATGACACCCCCTATTTGCTGATTGCCGACAACTTGCTCGACTTCTCTCACCTGAGCTATGTCCACGCCAAAACACTCGGAGGCTCGCCTGCCATTGCCCAAGCGAGGCCGCAGGTTGAACGCATAGCGTCCAACGGCCAGCGCGGTGTGAAAGTCTCCCGCTTCATCGACAACGTGCCAGCCCCGCCCTTCTACCAGCGGTTTCGCCCGTTTGATTCCCCGCTCAACCGCTGGTTCGTGTATGACTTTCTGTTTCCGTCGACGCTGCTCATGAGCTCGGGCGGCCGCCCCGTGGGAGATTCCCCCGACGATGACCGGCGCGCGGTTCGACTCCACAGCTGCCAGACCCTGACGCCAGAGACAGAAACCAGCACACACTATTTCTTTCAGCAGTCGCATCCTGCGGGCGTGTCGGATCCCGCGGTCAAACAAAGCATTTATCAGTCCCTGGTCGAAGCCTTTAACGAAGACCGCGACATGATCACCGCGCAATTTCGCAACCTCGCGCCCGGCGCCGAGGCCGACATGATGCCCTTGCACTTTGACGTGGCGCTGGTGCAGTTTCGCAAGATGCTGCAAGAGGCCGTGGCCGCCGAGCAAACCTGATTTTTCGGTCGATAACAACTTCACAGGAGACAAACCATGCAAACCATCCCCTCTTTCACGCGCCGTATGGCGCGCGCCTTGGTCGGCTTCGGCTTGGCTTTGGCGCTGCCCACTTGGGCGGATATCCATGTAGGCGTCGTGCTCTCGCTCACCGGGCCAGCAGCCTCTTTGGGCATTCCCGAGGAAAAAGTCATTCAGCTCTGGCCAGGTGAGCTCGGGGGCCAGAAGGTGAAGTTCACCATCCTCAACGACAACAGTGACACCGGCACCGCCACCAAGAGCGCCATGCGCTTGATTGCGGAGGACAAAGTCGATCTCATCATTGGCGCTTCGGTCACCCCCACCTCGCTGGCGGTGGTGGAAGTTGCTGGCGCTGAAAAAGTGCCCGTCATCAGCTTGGCCGGCGGGGGCGCGATTGTGTTGCCCCAAGACGGCCCGCGGCGTTGGGCTTTCAAGCTCTCGCCCACGGAGGCCATCTCGGCTGCGCGCGTGTTCGATCACATGGCCAAGGCTGGCCTCAAGACCATGGCCACCATCGGTGTGGCCAATAGCTATGGCGATGGCTTCCTCAAGACCGTTGAAAACATGGCGCCTGGACGAGGCGTGAAAGTGGTGGGGAGTGAAAAATACAACGCCACAGACCAAAGCGTGACGGCCCAAGTGCTCAAAGTCATGAGTGCCAACCCCGACGCGGTCTACATTCTGAGCTCGGGTACGCCCGGTGCCCTGCCCCATGTGGAGTTGGTCAACCGCGGCTACAAGGGCCATATTTACCAAACCCAGGGCGTGGCCAATGCTGACTTTTTGCGTGTGGGCGGTAAGGCCCTCGATGGCAGCTTCATCACCGCCGCGCCCGTGCTCGTGGGGGATCAGCTGCCCGACAGCAACCCCATCAAAAAGCCGGCGATGGAGTTCCTCAAGAAGTCCGATGCCGCGTTCGGGCCGCAAAACCGCTCTCTCTTTGGGGCCACCGCTTGGGACGCCCTCTTGATTGCCGATGGCGCGACGCGCACTGCCGCGCGAGTGGCCAAACCCGGCACAGCGGAGTTCCGCGCCGCCGTGCGCGATGCCATCGAAGGCCTCAAGGGCTTTGTGGGGACCGAAGGGGTCTACACCATGTCGCCCCAAGATCACAATGGCGTGGACGAGCGCAGCCAAGTCATGATCAAAATCGAAAACGGCCGCTGGGTTTATCAACCCTAAGCCCCTTTGCCCCAAGCCCCCGATTTCTTCAGCCAGAATGAACGCCTGCCAACCTAGGGGGCGGGTGATGCGTTAAGGTGATAGGAAAAGGGGGCGGGTCTATGCAACGTGCGCTAGCGGGGGTGTTTTGTTTGCTGATGGTGGGGTGTGCGACTCCGGAGTTTCGCGCGGCCAAAAGCGATTGCGCGCCCGACGCTTATGCCCGCTATCCCGTGGTCAACGTCAACACCATCGTCACCCGCTACCACCCCATCCAAGTGCCCAGTGGGCAAACCCATTGCACGACCACGCGCGTGGGCAACACGGCCCACACCACTTGCATACCCCTGATGCGCACCGACTTCTTGCCATACCCGCAAGCGGCCGTTGTCGACACCAACGAAGCCGCGCGCGATTCCGCCATGAACGCGTGTGCGGCGCAACTGTGCTTGCAGCGGTATGGCAATGCCGAGTGCAAGCCCTGAGGGCTTAGGGGGCAGTCAACGCTCGTGCTAAATCCGTCGCGAGCATCTCCACCAACTCGGGGGGTTCTTGCAACACTTGGGCATGCACAGGATCTGGCGGGTTGATCCAATAGAGCCAAGTTTGCGGCTCAATCCTGGCTGAGGCGATGAATTGGGAGGGCAATGGAATGCGATTGGCCACCACCACATCTGGGACTTGTGCACCAAACTCGCGTTGAATCTGGTGTAAGGAGGCATCGATCACATGGGTCTCGGTCATGCAAACCGCATGGCCATCCCATTTGTTGGGAATCTTTCGGCCCAAAAATCCGACCGCGATCAAGCCTTTCTCGCTGCCATACCAAACTTGGCAGGGCACCACTTCGCAGGCCACGCCAAGGTCGGTCAGCACACGTTGCGTGACTTGGGAAGTCAGCGCACAAAAGGTGCGGTACTTTTCGGGTACTGTGCGAAAGTAGGTGTTGGCTAGGCTCGCCAACAATTCGGCTTCGTCTTGGAAGCTTCTGGACATGTTTCACTCCGCCATTCACAAACGCACGCGGCTCACCACATGGGGAGCCCACGACTCAACAGGCAAGGCTTAGCGTTTGGGCGGATGAAAAATGGTTTCGCCGCGCTCGGGCGGCAGTTGATCCGTCGCCACTTGGTGCCAACCGCTGACTCTGGAGAGGCCCAAAGCCAGGGTCCACATGGGCGGTATCGGCGCTGTAAAGTTCAAGAAGTAATTCAAATTGAGGTTGGCATCGCCCGATGGCTTCACGCCATCACTCCCCACTTGGCAGTTGTGATCGACAGACAAACAGGTACCGGCGTAAAACTGGGCCCGATCCTGTCCTGTGGTGACGAAGTGGTGACTGGCCAACAAAGGCCCCAACGCAAAAACGAACAGAAGCACGCCAATGACGGCGCGGTGAATTTTGGGGTGGAAGCGATGGGCAGATGACATCACCTCCCAATGCTATTGAAAAGACCAACTTCTGGGCACCGGAACCACGCCTACGGGGTGCCCCGATTGCCTGCTGGGAGGTCGGGTCGTGGCTTACTTTTGTGCCACCCAATCCCCACTCTTGCCCCCATGCTTCTCCAGCAGCCGGACATCGGTCATGGTCATGCCGCGGTCCACGGCTTTGCACATGTCGTAGATGGTGAGGAGGCCAACCTGAACGGCGGTGAGGGCTTCCATTTCAACGCCGGTTTGGCCGATGGTCTCCACGGTGGCGGTGCAAGTCACGCCGGGGAGGGCGGGGTCGAGTTGGAAGTCCACGGCAACGCGGGTGAGTGCCAGGGGGTGGCACAGGGGGATGAGATCGCTGGTTTTCTTGGCCGCTTGGATGGCGGCAATGCGGGCGACGCCCAGCACATCCCCTTTTTTGGCGTGGCCGCCCTCGATCAGGGCTAAGGTGGCGGGCAGCATGCGAATGCGACCGGTCGCCACCCCCACGCGGCGGGTGCTGGCTTTGTCCGCCACATCGACCATGTGGGCTTGGCCTTGGGCATCAAAATGGGTCAAGGGGTTCATGGGCTTTCATCCGACAGGCGATGCGGGCATTCTGTCATACTCACCCAAGGCAATGGGCGATAGGCGCTCATCACCTGGATATCCGAGTGCTGCACCGTGTCTTTTCGTGACTCTCTTTCCCGCTTGGCTTTGGCGACGCTGGTCGCTACGGCCGGGGTTTGCGCGCCCGTGGTGGCGCAAGGTCCGGCGTTGGCCCTGCCCAATTTGGGCGATGGCGTGGCGCTTTCTCTGGGCACGGAGCGGCGCATTGGCGACGCCATCGCGCGCGAGCTCTACCGGGACCCGGATGTGATCGACGACCCGTTCCTGCATGGCTATTTGCGCAGCCTCTGGAACCCGCTCATGGCGGCGGCGCAACGCCGTGGCGAGCTTTCCCCGGAAATGGCCGAGCAATTTGCCTGGGACATGGCCCTGATTCGTGACCGTAGCCTCAATGCGTTTGCCCTGCCGGGGGGCTACCTAGGCGTGCACCTGGGGCTGATTGCCACGGTGCAGAGCCCCGATGAGTTGGCTTCGGTGCTCGCGCACGAGCTCACCCACGTCACGCAGCGCCACATCGGGCGCATGCTGAGTCAGCAGGAGCGGCAAAGCCCCA